>Ga0302321_100000809_pt1 | contig 27066 bp, 29 predicted proteins | sample Fen_T0_1_FD_202505 | JGI IMG/M metagenome (GOLD analysis project Ga0302321, IMG submission 202505) | Peat permafrost microbial communities from Stordalen Mire near Abisko, Sweden - Fen_T0_1 | ecosystem: Environmental > Terrestrial > Soil > Wetlands > Permafrost | place: Sweden: Abisko... | reverse complement strand
TGGCTTGGATCGACCGCGCCGACCGACTGAACTGGAATGTGTTGGAGCACGTGCTGCAGCGGCACCTCGAGGCGCTCTCGGGCTTGCCGGAGTTTGCGCGTCTCACTGTCGGGCCACACCCTCTCAGAGCACACCTCTCTCTGCTTCTGTATGACTCCAGCGGGCAGACCCACCCATTGCGGCACCTGCTGCTGATCGAGGCGTTGTTCCCGAGTTGGCAAGCGTTCCTCCACTCCCACTCCGAGGCGGTCCGCAATCCGGTCGAGCTGCCCGCCGCACCTTCGCGTACGGCCGGCTCGCTGCAACGGCCCACAATGGATGTCACGGGGACGGAGTCAGCCCGTCAACTGAGCCGAGAACAGGGCGTTGATGTCCATACGGCCATGGTGTGGCGAGCCGCTGCCGGCATTGCACCCAGCCGGCGCCCCAAGACGCTGAAGGCGCCAGTCCTCAGTCGAATGGTTGTCGCCCTTCGGGCCGGCATGTCGAAGGAAGAAGCTGCGCTTCAAGCATCTGTCTCCGTGACGACCGTGACGAGAATTCTGCGCACCGAGCCAGGGCTGCAGTCTCAATGGCATCGAAGCCGATGGTTGCTGAAGCAACAGGAAGCTCGAGCCGCTTGGTCGCAGTTGTTGCAATCGCGTGCCGGCATGCCCATGCGGCTACTTCGTATGGAAGCGCCCGCGGCATTCGCCTGGCTCTACCGAAACGATCGGGACTGGCTGACGGAACAGATGCGACTTCGTGATGCACTACCCGCCGTCGGCAATCATGTCCTGGCGAAATGGCGAGGCAAGGACGAGCACCTGGCTCAGGAGATTCGCAGTGCCGCCGTTTGGCTGGCGGAGCGAGGCGTGCTCACCCTGGCACGGTTGCAAGATGCGGTGCCGGAGCTAGCACCGCATCTGCGGCGTTTGGATCGTCTGCCCACGACACAGGTCGTGCTACTCGCAGTGCTCCAGCATCCGAGGGCGTGTGCGACGCTCGGACTCCGCTTGGACGGAACCGATTCCAGACAGTCGAGCCAGGGCATCGTCGATTGAATCGTGCGCCAGCGTGAGCATGACCGCCAGGGCGGTGGCGAGCGCTAAAGTCAGGTCCGGGTTGCCCTCTTCCGGCGTGTTCCAACGGCCACGGATGTCGAGCTCCCAATGGCGAGAGAACTGAGCCTGCGCGTACGAGCGAGACATGCTGAGCCGTCGTCGGTCCGTGTCGAATCGGCAGGCGCCTCGTGTCAGTCGCTTGTCGGTCCCGAGTTCTTCCCAGAGTGCTTGCACGGGCCCTGAGGGGCCGGCGATCATTTGATGGGCAATTGCTTGATACCGGCGTTCCTTTGGGGACAGCGAACCTGCATCTCCCAAGCACAGAGGCTGGGACTCCTTCACCAGCTCGTGGGGAAACTTCAGGTAGGTGTCGAAGCCTCCGACGGCCAACAAGCTCTTTTGATGGGTGACGCACAGACGGATGCCGGGGAGCTGATGTTCGCGATGCCAGTAGCTGAAGCCGTAGCGTCGTTGATCCTCAGCGGCACAGTCAGCACACCACTTGCAGTGTCGAGTGAGGCTGCGGCTTCCATGGGATTGCATGATCTTGGCCGACCATGGAGTCACGGTGTTCTTTGAGATGCCCAGCGCGAACGCGCTGAAACCCAAGAGGGAATGTTTGCGTGCGTAGTCCAGCGCGTTCATGCCGCAAATCACCGCCAACCCGTGCACATCGCTTGATTGCTCAGGGCAGATTCGGTATTGCTGCGCTTTGAGCGTGTGCAGCAGCCGTGGCAGACAGCCGGCGTATGCGTTGACCCGGCCGATGCGGCCGCAGTGTCCCAGCACAGACTCATCAGGCAATGGCGGTAAGCCCCGGAAGTCGCTGCCGCTTGTCATTGTCTGCTCGCCTTCTGACGTGCCTTGGTCGCGACCTCCAGCTCTTCGACCGTCTGCCGAGCGCGCATGAGCGCTCGCTCCAGAGTCGTCGCAGGTTCGCTCTTTCCATTCAGGTGCTCTGCGAGCGCTTGCAGGCAGATGTTCAGGACCGCTGTCGGGGCTCCGAGCGCTTCGCTTTCATAGCGAGACAAGCAGCTTCTGTGGACTCCCAATCGACGCGCGAACTCTGCCTGTGTGGCTTCGCCGCGAGCAAACCGAATGAGTTGCCCTTGGCGAGAGGGGAAGGTGGTCGACCGCATGTTGCAATAATAGCAACTCAGTTCGTTAATAGCACATTGCGCTGTACACAAGTGAACCGTAATGAAGCAACCAGGCCGACGGGTTTGCGCGCATGGCAACGCGGCGCACAATGGCGCTGACTGCCTATCAACGGTTTATCCGTGACGAGGAGGGCTATGTCGAATGCCTTAATTCGGGAAATCAGGCGCGCTGCGGCGGAGGCTCCCGGCATGTACTTCGCACCATTGGTCGGTGCTGTAAGAGGCATCGTTGCGGAGTACAGGAGGTTGAACAATCTCTTGTCGCGCGAACGAGCTGATTCAACAAGGGGAAAACGACTTGAACAAGTGGATGCCCCTTGAGGCAGTCACCGAGGTTGAAGGCACTTTCTTTCTGAGCGAGACCCCGAGCGCGACAGCAGCCTGGCCCATCACTCGAATCGCGGATCGCATACCCCAGCATCCGGTGTAGCTAGCGCTGGGCTGAAGCCGGCGTTGAGTCGTGGATGGGGAGCGAGGGCGACAAATCTGGCAACGCGCCGGCCGACACCGTCGAGTTTTTGAAGGCCGAACTGACTCATCGTCTGGCGCCCTGGAAAACAAGGAAGTGGTGGAGCTGGCCACGCTGGAATGCATGGTCCGGTTCAATAACGTCACAGCCTTGAACCCAACGGCTTCATCCGCTCGCAGAGCCGGTGGCAAACCAATATCGCTGCTCGCCAGTCAAGCCCGCCACCACGGCGGTATGACTTGAGCCCATTGGCCCACACGAATCGCGGGCGACTTGATGACAGGTAAGAGACCTTCAACGGTTCACCCGTAGGGCTGGCATGCATTGAAATATCTCAATTTTCTTGTCACGTTCTGACGTCTCAAGCGATATACACATGACAAACCCATGGATGAGAGTTGTCATGGCCCACTTCGAGCATCTCGATTTCTTGGACAGCGAGGCCTTCGAGCCAGGTGAATTCGAGGCTACCCAGCTTCGTCTGGACCAGTTGCTGGCCGGGCTCAGAAAACTGCTGTTCGGTCCCGTTCGGGAAGCGATCTGTTCGGACTTGAAGAGCATGGCGCAACAGGTCGAACCAGGTGTCGGCCTCTCTGGTGCATGCAGCATTTGTGTGGGGGATCAGGGGCCGAGCAAAAAGGAATGCGGAACAGCCCGCACCTGTGTGCGGCTCGACCCGTCAGATGTTGACGCGCAGGCAGTAACTTCGGCACAAGAGCTCAGTCACCTTGCTTTGTCATGCTGGTTGGCTCCGCTGACATCCATGCCGGCTCCTGCGGAGGGCCTGACCCTCAATCGAGAGATGTTGCCAGGTCCCTTGATTACCGAGCAGGTGCTGCAGAGTCTCCCGATCGAGTCATACGGTGTCTCCATGCCGGATGTGATCGAGGCGTTGCGCCAGTTTCGTGAGAACTTAGTCCTCGAAGCTGGCATTCGCCCCATCGAGTTGGGGCCAAGGTTGACGATTGTGTACGACTCTACTGAGACCAATTGGCCGTTCCGACTGTTCCATTCTGATTCGCGTTACGTAGCAACAAGTTCCTCAAAGAATGCATGGTTGTAGATGATCTGACGCTCAGCCAAAGGCAGTTGTTCAAAGCGCAGCCATCGCTTTCAAGAGCGAGTGAGGCCTCCCGAGGAAACTGCCGGCATCCTTCTTCGAGATGCGGCCTGTCCGTTCGGCAGATGCCGCAGACCTTATCAAAGATCAACGCGTTGGTGGACCTGCGGGCCTGCAGACCGCACTGGCGCAGTTGAAGTTCGACGATCAGCTTCGGTGCGGCCCTGCATCCGCCACGCAGGGATCTTCCACGTCCGCGTGGTGTGTTCCTCCAGCACCGTCGTCTGCGCGCCCTCAATTTCCAGTCTGGGGGAGACGGCCGAGCTATCCGCAGGCTTACCTGTGGGAAGTTCGTCACGCATTGGCGTGCGAGAGTGACGCAGCGCTCAGGTTGCGCCACCGCGCTTGAGGCGCTCGCGGCTGGCTACCAGCGGGCGAGAGTTTGGAACTGGCCGGAATAGAAGCCAGAGTGTGTCGTCTACCTGCTGTAGGTCTCACTTTTGAAAGCGCTATGCAATTCGGTCGGGTACGGAAGCAACTGCTGTCATGGATCGCGTGCTTCGCGATCTTGATGGGTTCGGTCGCGCCGGCCATTTCTCATGCGCTTCGACAGTCGCCTGTTGATTTGTTGACGGAAGTCTGCACGTCGCTGGGTGCGAAACGTCTACCCGCGGGTCCGGCCGCTGACCAATCGGCACCGACGATCCCTGGCGGCCATGGCATGAAGCATTGCCCCGATTGCTTCCTGCACACACCGTCTGTTGCACCACCCCCTGCCCAGGTTTTTTGCCTGTGTACTGGGTTGCTCGCCCTCGAATTGCCTCGGCTGTTCCTGGTCGCGCCGCTTACGCCGCATGCGTGGGTCACAGCGCAGCCTCGCGCACCGCCGCAAATCGCCTGACCGTTGACGACTGACTGCCGCGGGTGTGCATTCACCTGCCGCTGCCGCGTTTGCCATCTGCTGGTGTTGCCTCGTAACGAGGGTTGCCGGCCCTTTGTTGAGCGCGCTCAGCGCAGGACGATTCACGTGGCCGTTGACACCAAGCGCTGCAATTTTGCCTCGACCGTCAACGGCGAGTCCTCGAACGGTCAGGTGTTGGCAACCTCGGAAAGCCTCAACAAGAGCGGATGTTGCGCGTCAGCGCTTCCCGCATCACCCAATCCCAATGAATCCAATTCAAATCTGGACAAGACATACGAATGAGAACGAACCCTGTCTTTCTGGCGGTTGTCACGCTGCCTGCATTCGCTCTTCCCGTATTCGCGCAAGCAGTGACAGAAGGCCAAACGCTGCCCGCGGTCACGATAGTGGGTAAAGCCCTCAAAGATGGGCAGCGCGCACCGAATCTAGCTACCGGAGTCGCAGCGTCTTCGTTGGAAACACCCTTCTCCGCCACCACGGTACCCGCCGAGCGCGTGCGCGACCAAGCCGGCACGACGATGCAGGATACGTTGCGCAACGTGCCTGGCGCGCAGGCCGACTCCGGCTTCAACGGGTCGCACACGCAGTTCTTCATCCTGCGCGGTGCCGTGACCGACAGCGGCACCGGCTCGAACCGCGTGCTGCGCGACGGCGTGCGGCTTTCGAACTACCCGTACGTGCCGGCGTTCGTCGAGTCGGTCGATGTGCTGCGCGGGCCGGGCGCCGCGATCGCGGTGCGGAGCGAGCCGGGCGGCACGGTCAACATCGTGACGCGCCAGCCGCAGCTGTCGAACTTTGGTTCGGTCTACCTCGGCGTCGGTAGCGCCAACGCGCGTGAACTGTCGATCGACCTCAACCGGGTTCTGTCGACAGAAGATGAACTGGCCGCGCGCGTGGTCGCCACGAAGTCGGACGCGAGCGAATGGCGACATGTGCCTGACAAGCTCGAAGGCATCAAGCTCGGCATCGCCAAGTCCGGCGGCGAGCGCTACCACCTCCGCGCCGGCTTCGAGGCGACGAATCAGACCTACCGGCCCGACTACGGCATCCCGTCGCTGGGTAACCGGCCAGTCGACGTGCCGCGCGACCGCCAACTCAGCGAGCCCTTCGGCGACTCGACCACGAACAACCGAATCGTCGACCTGCATGGCGATGTCGCCGTCGGCAGCGACACGCGCCTGGCGCTGGACTTGACGCATCTCGAGGCGAACTCGACCTCGATCAAGAACCTGCTGTCCGGCAGCCCGATCGCCGGCCAGCCCACCGGCACCTGGGCGCGCGTGTCGAGCTGGGAGCCCGGCACGACCCGCAGGATCGACTCGGCCACCGTCTCACTGACGACTCTGCAATCAATTGGCGGACTGGCCCAAGAGCTCTACGTGGGCCTCGACTACTACAAGGAGACGTTGAATCAGCCAAGCCTGTCGGTGCCGTCGTCGACGAGTCCGAGCATCAACGTCTACGACCCGGTGTATGGACGCGTCACAGCACCCGCAGCCGGTGTGGCGCTGCCGGTGTCGCTGACAACGCAGAACCTCGAAGCGTTGGGCGCATCGGTGCAGGACAAGGTCGACATCGGCGCCTGGTCGGTCGTTACGGGCCTGCGCTTCGATCACCAGAAGTTCGTCTATGGCACGTCGGCCGTGCTGCCGGTCGGGGAGTCGCGCTGGTCCCCGAAGCTTGCAGTGCTGCGCAAGCTGTCGGAGGTCGACACGGTGTACGCCAACGTGTCGACCGGTACCTCGCCGAACCAGGTTGTGTCGTCGAGCAACCAGTCGCTGCCGTCGCGGCGTTCTGCGCAGGCCGAACTCGGATGGAAGTCGCTGTGGCGCGAGGGCGCACTGGTGTCGGATGTGGCGGTCTACCAACTTGACCAGTCGAACATGATCTCGGCCGACCAGAGCACGCCGACCAACAACTTCGACTTCACCGTCGACGGCTCGGCGCGTTCGCGGGGCCTGGAGGCTTCTCTGACAGGCGCCATCGCCGAGCAGATCGACGTGGCGGCGACCTACGCCTACACCAATGCGGTCTATCGGCAGAACGCCGTCTTTGGCTCGAACCGCGTGCCCAATGTCGCGCGGCACGCACTCACGCTCTGGAGCCAGTACCACTGGAACGACGCCTGGAGGACGGGGGCCGGCGTGTATGCACAGAGCAAGCGATTCGCAGATGAAGCGAATACCGTCGTGCTGCCCGGCTATGCGCGCATCGACGTGGTTCAGGGATGGGTCGCGAAGCTCGGCAACGGCCAATCAATCGAAGTTCAGCTCGCGCTGCGCAACCTGTTCGACACGAACTACCACGTGTCGAGCCACCTGCATGTTTCGCGGTGGATCACGCCGGGCCAAGACCGCAATCTGGCGCTGTCGGCCACTTACCGCTTTTGATCTTCTCCAAATGAAAGGACCTCTCTCATGACAATCGATCGCAGAAATGCGCTTCGTGCACTGACTGCGCTTGGCGGTGCAGGAATCTTTGGCGCCGTCACCGCGAGGGCAGCGAGTGCCGGCGATGGCTCCGTTGCGTCGCCCCAGGTCAGCCCAGCCCAGCCCGCCAGTCCGCGCCTGCAGATCGTCATGCTCGTGCACCCCGACATGACTGCGCTCGATCTGGTGGCGCCGCAGCTGATCTTCGCCACCATGCCCACCGCCGACACGCACCTGGTGTGGAAGGACTTGTTGCCCGTCACCACGGACAGTGGTTTGAAGATCGTTCCAAGCATGCGCCTTGACGAGGCACCGGCGAACCCGGACGTGCTGTTCGTCCCGGGCGGCCTGAAGGGCACCACGGCCATGATGCGAGACGTCCAGGTCTTGGACTTCCTCCGCACCCGAGGCGAGACGGCGCGCTGGGTGAGCAGTGTCTGCACGGGTGGTCTGCTGCTGGGCGCTGCCGGCTTGCTGAAGGGTTACCGCGGCACGACGCACTGGTATGTTCGGAACTTGCTCCCGGTGTTCGACGCCACGCCAGTCAATGACCGGGTGGTGGTCGATCGCAACCGCGTCACGGGTGCTGGCGTGACCGCCGGTATCGACATGGCGCTGACGGTCTCGGCGGCAATCAACGGCGACGAGTTCGCGCGCACCCAGACGCTGGTCTTCGAGTACGCGCCGAAGCCACCGTTTTCGTCGGGGACGCCGGAGCTGGCCGGCAAGGTGCTCACCGAGCGTGTTCTGCAACGACGCCAGGCTGCACTCGATCTGGCGCGGGAAGCGGCCATGCAGGCGCGGAGTCGATGGGCCGCAGCGTGAAAGACAGTTCGTTCCGCCTATCGGACAGCGAGTCGATCCCGCCCTTCGTACTTCGGTTGCGCAAGAACTGCTTCGGGAGCGCGTGGAGAAAGCGACCCGGGCCAGAGAGCGGCTGCGCTGCGCTCTCCATGGGGCACTCGCGCGTTGCCTGTCGAGCGCCCGCGCCACCACATAGCTTGCGCAAATGACAGCGATTGAGCTTGCGATCGCCGACCCGCCGGAATAGACGTGGGGCTGCCCCGTCTACTTAGGCAAGGGACCGCAATTTGCCACATTGTTGTGCCGAATCGAGACCCGAACCCAACCTCTCAAAGGCATTCAATGAAGCTCTCTTCCACCGCATTCAACATCCTCGCGATCGCCGCCCTGTCCGGCGCGGCCGGCGCACAAGAGACCAAGACACGGGCACAAGTTCGCGAGGAATTCGCGCAGGCCCAGGCAAGCGGCGATACCTTCGCTCAAGGCGACAGTGGCCTGACCATGCGCGAGCTCTATCCCAATCGCTACGTGTCGCGCCATGCTTTCGCAGCAAAGACCCGAGCCCAGGTGATTGAAGAGTTGAAGGAAGCTGGTCGCCAGGGCGACATCGTGACCGGTGATGCCGGTCTGACCGACTACGAGCTTCATCCGCAAAACTACCCGACTCACGTTCTCGCCAAAGGCAAGACGCGCGACGAGGTTCGTGCTGAACTCGCTGACGCGATCCGCACGGGTGACATGATGGCGTCGGGCGAGGGCGGGTTGACGCTGCGCGAGGAGTCGCCGCAGCGCTACGCCTCGACAAAAGCCAACGAACGCCGCATTCCGACTGCTGCGGGCACTGTTCTCAGCGCGCGCTGAACAGAGGCGCGCGACCGCATGGATCGTGGACGCGTCAACGCCGCACCAGTGAGGCCCGCCTGCTAGGCACCCCGTCGAACCTGAGCCTTCCGAGCCAGCAGGCATCCGGTCGCGAGCTGGGCAGTTCGGAGGCCATCAAGCATTCGGCGGCCAACGGTATCGGTGTGGCACGCCTTTCTCGATGGGTGGTGCAGGACTTGATCGAAGCCGGACGATTGCAATGTGTTCAGACCACCTTGCCGAAGATGGTTCGGCAATGCCACTGGGTGGTCCGCCGTGAGAAAGAGCACACCCCGGCGCTGCTGCGTTTCATCAAGCAGATCTCGCCTCGTCCGGGCACCTCTCATCGAACGTGAGCTGACCGTGTCTCGATATTCCAGGCAGGCGTTCTATGTGATTGCTCTTGCCACCTGGGCGGTGACCAACGCCCCGAATACAGCGCGGCGCGCTCAGGCGTGAGCGCATTCACGCGGTGGTCGAGGCCGCCTGAGCGCTGCGTACACAACGGTCAGCAAGATGAAGAACACCGTGTGCGCAGTGCCGTACCAAATCATCCCGGCCATGGTCAGATGAGTGCTGCCGGCAAATCCTTCGCCCGTGGCGGGTAACACGAACACCGCGTTGAGCAACCAGACAGCTGCCGCGTACAGCGCACCGTTTACCCAAGGCGGAGTGGACAGCGCCGCTTCGATGGCGAACGCATAGAACAGCGCCATCAAGATGCCGACGAAGAGATGAAAGCCAGTTTGGAAGCCGGTGCTGGTGGGAAATGGTGAGGCGAAGCCACTCGCGCCGAGGCTTTGACTCATCTGCGCGATTCCCATCCAGAGCAGCCGCAGCAAGCCACCGCGTGCGGTCGGCAAGTGAATCAGATCGGCCGCCTTCAGCACAAGCGTGTTCAGTGCGATGGCGATGGACCCGGCAAGGAGCGCCGCTTCAAGACGTCCCCGAGATGGCTGTTCGAAAGGTGAGGGGCGCCGTCCCGGAAAGTGACTTCTCATGTGTCGCGTCACGACCTTGCGACCTATTGCTTCAACACGAACTCGGCGAGCGCCTTCGCCTCGGCATCGGTCAACCCCGTCACCGGCGGCATGGTGACCGGCCCCCAGCGGCCGACGCCGCCTTTTCGGATGTTCTCCACCAGCTTGGTGACGGCTTGGGCATCGCCCGCGTATTTGGCTGCCACGTCGTGATACGCAGGACCGACGACCTTCCTGTCGATGGCGTGACAGGGAAGGCAGCTGTTGGCGTTCAGAAGCGCCTTGACGTCGATTGCCCCCGAGGCGTCTGCAACGGCAGTGCGAGTCTGGACGGCGCCGGCAGTTGCTGGTGCGCGCGACGCTGCGACCACACCCGCGTCGTTTTCCTTTGCCGAGCCGTAGGCCACCGCCAGGTACGCGCCAATCTCCTTGACTTCGCCCTCGGTGAGCGGCGCGCCGTAGGCATGCTGCATCTTCGACACCTCGGCCGTCCACTGCGCAAGCGTCAGCCCCGGGGGCTGATAGCTGACATAGTCCGCCGAATGACAGATCGCGCACTTCTGCGCGGCGATGGCGGCCCCGGGCAGCTCAGAGCGGCGCAGCAGCACAGTCTCCGGCGGAAGCTTGATTTCCCGGGGAGCGGCGACGCTGCAAAACGTTGTGAGTGCGCAAGTGGCACCCATCGCGAAACGAAGAAGAGTTTTCATCGTCGGTCCCTTCTCAAGCAACGGTGACCGGCGTGGACTCAACAACGTTGCGACGGTAGCCGGCTGGATTCCAACTGGCTTCGAGCGGCTGTTGCTCTCCGTTGCGGGCACTGGCCTTCACCAACAAGACTGCCGCGCCCTTGTGCGCGAAGCGAACCGGCAGGCGCCACTCCCTGAACGAGAAGCGACCGAGGTCTTGCCCCAGTGCAGCGTGGCGCCAGGTGAGTCCCCCGTCGATCGACACGTCGACAGTCTTGATTCCGGAGCCGCCATCAAAGGCGATCCCCTTCAGCTCCACCGTGTGCCCAGAGCGAACCACCGCACCCGAGGCCAGGCTCGTGATGAAACTTCGCACCGGGAGTGTGGAAATCGGGCGCGTCTTGGCGGCTGCAGTGCCTGGTGCCACGCAGAGGCAGTCGTTGTCTGGGACGCGATAGGCGGTGGTCATGAAGAAGGCGTCGTGTCCCGAGAACGCGTGGTCGATGACCTCGATGTCGGAGACATGCTTGACCCAGTAGGTGCCGAAGAAGCCGGGGACGATGAGCTTGATCGGATAGCCGTTGAGCATCGGAAGCTCTTGCCCGTTCATGCTCCACGCGAGCATCGGCTCGCCGCTCAGCGCATGCTCGATGTCGAGTGCCTTTCTAAAATCAGGCGTGCCGGGGAGGACCGGCGAGTCGAGGCCGTCGAACACGACCTGCTTTGCGTCGGCCGAGACCCCCGCCTTCTCCAGGACTGCCTTGAGCGGCACGCCCACCCACCGCGCATTGCCCATCGCGCCATTCGCCAGTTGGGCACCGAACACCCGGGGTGACGAGAAGCCGCGGCTGTTCCCGGAACACTGATTGACGGCGACAACTTCGACGGAAGCGGCCAGCTTCTTGAGCTCGCCGAGACTCAGGCTCAACGGTGTCCTGACAGATCCCCTGATGTTGACCCGATAGGTCCCGGGGTCGACGGAGGTCGGAATGTTGGCGAGGTGGTAGCGCACGAAGAACGCATCGTTCGGCGTGATCGCACCTTCGTTGAAGACGGAGAACGGCGTCTCGAGGTGAGGCGGACGTGTGCTCACGCGAATCATCGGGCGCTTGCCCGGGTACGCTACCAGCGGGCGCGGGCCGTCCGCGAACGTGACCTCTTCGCCTGCGTCCACGGCTGCCAGTGCGGCGAATGGCGAGGAGAGGAGGGCCGCGGCGCCGGCGCCTTGGACAAACCGGCGGCGAGACGTGGATGTGGCGCTGAATCGAGAGGGCATGGCTGGTGTCTCCGTGTTGTCGGGGCGCTCCGGCGCTCACGCGAGCCTGGCCTCCGTGAAGGCATAGACGACGGACCTTCCAGCCTTATTCCATGGCACCCTGAGTTCTCTCGTGCGCTGGTCCACTTGTCCACGGATCACTCGCAGCGAGGCTCAATTGTCTCGATCCCTCGGAAGGGTCCGAGGGCCTGCTACAGGATGGCAGCAGTCTGGCGCCTGACTTCGTCGGCCAGAGGGTGCAGCGCGTCGGCGCGCTCGGTGCCGACCACGCTGTAGCCGAGGCCGCGTGCCGCCCACGTGAAGCCGGCGATGTTGCCTTCGCTCTGCTTCATCATCGGCGTGTCGCGCTCGATCGCCATGGGTCTCACGACCATGGCTAGGCGCGTTCCGTTGGCATCGTCGTAGATGAACATGCCCGCAGGGCCATGCTCGGTCGAGACGAGCCGGCCGCCGATGTAGCGGTATCCGGATTGGGAGAGATCCGGAACCGCGACGGGACGCTGCAATCTGGACGAGACCCAGCTGACGAGCTCGGTCTGACGCTCGGGTCCCATTTCAACAGGACGCAGCGGATCCGCTGCGTACACCGCGTAACTGCTCGTGGCCTCGCGAGCCAGCGCCGCGATGCCGCCATTGGCGTCCGGGGACATGCCGCGAACAGACCATCCGCCGAAGCCACCCAGTCCCAAGGCCAGCATCACCGCGGCCGCCATGCCCCAGTGCCATTGGCGGGGCGCATGACGCTCGGCGATCATGTGCTGCAAGTTCAGCCGGGACGGGACCGGCTCGTCGGCAATGCTGGCAAGCGCGCTGCGCAGGCCCTGGCGCTGTGCGGAAAATCCCGCGACCTGAGCCGCGGCCTCGGGGTGGTGGTCCAGGTAATCCTGCACCTCGCGCCGGCGGGCAGCATCGAGGCAGTTGTCGACATAGGCATGCAAATCCTCTTCGAGGATGGGCGGCGGCGTCGGGTTGTCTGCACTCATTTACTTCAGTCTCCGCAGTACCGGTGGCGAGTCAGGCACAGGCTTTTGCTGGACGGGCTCGCCTTCCATGGCACGCAGCAGTTTCTCTCGTCCGCGGGCCAATCGCGACATCACGGTTCCGATGGGAATGCCCAAGACCTTGGCGGCCTCGGCATAGGACAGGTCTTCGACGGACACCAGCAGGATGACGCTGCGCTGCTCTTCGGGCAATCGTTCCAGAAACCGCAGCAGCTCATGATGCCGCAGGTGGGCCTCCTGAGGGGCAGGGGTGACCATCTCTTTCTCCTCGACGTCTTCGATCGCCAGATGAAGCCCACGGCGCTTCTGTTGCCGCAGAAAGTCCATCGCCAGGTTGTGCGCGATCGCGAACACCCATTGCCGTGTGTCACCGTCCTGGCGGCGCTGCTCCCATCGCTTGATGACACGCTCCAGACAATCTTGCACGAGGTCGTCGGCCAGGTCCCGGTCGCGCAGCAACGCGCGCGCGTAGCGCCGCAGGGCGGGCACCATCGGTTCGACATGAGCCAGCAGATCTTTCATGTCACCTGATGTGTTGGATGCCATCCCCGCTCCGCGAAGGACGGTTCATGCCGGAGCCGGCGAGTATGAGTCGCCGGTGGCCGACACTCACAATCCCTGTACTTGAACTGGCGCACCGGGCTTGTCGCCGTCGCGAGGCGCAATGACCAGGTAGCGGCGCTTGCCGTCACCCTGACCTTGAACGATCTGCCTGATAGGCCCGATGGCATTGACGATGGCGGACCCTGCCGGGTTGGTCATGAAGTTGGCGAGAGGCTGCAGCGTACCCGTTCCGTCGGCCTTGTCGGCCAGCGCCAGCACGTAGGGCTGCTTGGGCTCCAGGCCGGTCGCCGAGGCTTGCACGACCTGCAGCAGCCCCTGGTCGAACAGTGCGACGCTGGTCGGAGCGTTCGACGTGGCCACAGGCCGACCGTCTTTCAGGGGGATCAAGCTGAGTTGCGCCAGCTGACCCGCGACGCCGAGAGGCTGAAGTCCTTGCAAGCCATCGCCTTCGGGCACGGCGTTGGGCACATAGGCAATCGCCTGCGGCGCTTGGCCGATGGGCACATTCCCCACGACGGTGTTGGTGGCGGTGTCGATCGCGGCGAGCGCGTCGGCGTTCTCGAGGCCAACATACATGCGGCTGCCGTCGCCCGATGGCCATATGCCGTGCGGCAGCTTCCCGACGGGGATGGTGGTGACCAGCGAGAAGTCATCGGTGCGGAACACCTTGACCTGATTCAGCCCACCGATGGTCACGTACGCGAACTGGCCGCTCTTCGTGTTGGCGAAGTTAACGTGGTTGGTGATGGGACCGGTGTCGAATGACTTGATCACCGCGAATGGCGGCCTGGCATCGAAGACCATCGTCCTGCCGATGTCCTTGAGCGTCAGCCAGACCTGCTTGCCGTCGGGCGTCGCGGCGATGTTGGGGCAGAACGGACTGTCCTGCTTGACTCGGCCGACTATCTGGTGCGTCGAGACCGACACGATGTCGGTCTCCGGGTTGAACGACGAGCAGATGTAGCCGTACTGGCCGTCGGGCGAGAAGATCTGCATGCCGGGGCCGGAGGGGGTCGTGATTCGCGTCTTCTCCGAGAACGTGACGGCGTCGAGAACGGCGATGTAGTTCTCGCCGCGCACCGTCACCCAGACCTCCTTGCCGTCCGGCGTGTAGAACGCCTCGTGCGGCGAGCGTCCCACATAGGTCGTGTGCTTCACGGCGTTGGTCGCGGTGTCGATGAAGGTCACCGAGTTCGAACCGATCGAGACGATGGCCAGCGTGCGATGGTCGGGCGAGGCGCCCATGCCGTGCACGAGCACCTGACCACGGTAGAGCGGGCTGAAGTTGCCGGGGGAAGGATCGCCCAGGCGAATCACGCCGAGAAATTTGTTGTCGAAGGGGTCGGTTACCGACACAGTGTTCGAGAACTGCTCGGCGGCATAGACGCGATCCCGATGGCTGACGGGAATGTCGGCGGCGGACGATGCGGCGGGCGCCTGGCCGGCGTGCGCCAATGCAAATGCCGCGGCGAGCGCTGTTCCAAGAATGGAGCTGAAGAAGCGTGTGTGATTCATGACGTGGGGTTCTATTTGGCGTTGTGGACGTGAGTCGAGGAATGCGCGGATGGGGAAGAGGAAGCAGAGGCCACGAATGGCGTGCCCTGCGTGGGTGCGGGCGCGGGCGGAGGAAGCGGCTGGTCGAGGGCGAGGTGCATCGCGGCGATCTCCTGCTGCTGCTCGACGATGATTTCCTGCGCGATCCGGCGCAGTTGCTCGTTGTGCCCGAAGCGCAGTTCGGACAGCGCCATGTCGATGGCTCCTTGATGGTGGGGAATCATCATGGCCGCGAAGTCGCGGTCGATGTCGCCCGAAGGCTTCACGTCCATTCCCGCCATCATGCGGGTCATGGCGGCGTCGTTCTCCGCGGCGAACGCGGCCTGTGGGGAGTCCGCGGATGCGTTGCGGACGATGAGCGAGGCGGCGACCGTGGCGATTGCAGTCACTGCAAACGTTATGGCACGTGGGATGAGCGTGGGGTCGGAATGTGGCATGGCAGTTCAGAAGATGGCGTTGTCTGTGGGGGTAGACGACGCACTCAGGAACTTATTCCAGGCGCTGATCGCTATTTCGTTGGCATCACAGGATGCGCTGCTGCGTGACATGGCAAGCAGACAGGCGCCGACGCGAACTTCTTCTCTTCGCGAGGAATAGTCGCCACACACGCCCCGTCTAGGTAGGTGCGAGCACGTTCACGACTCTCGGCAACAGGCCGACTGCGGGGCGCGCAATTCTCCCGCTCGCTCCCCTACCTGATACCAGGCGGACGTAGTCCGTCCGGCTCGGTGTCGCCTCAAAACGGAACGCACATGCACATCACATCGAAGTTGAGTTTGCGAGCGACAGTTGTCGCCACGCTGGTCGCGGCTCTGTCCGCCTGCAGTGGAGGAGGCGACGACAGTCCGCCCCCCGCACCGGAAACCCTGCAGGTCGTCATGACGGGAGACCAAGAGGCGCCCAAGGTCATCACGTCAGCGGCAGTGGGCAAGGCCACGCTGACGCTGGACCGGAGCACGAGGACCATCAGCGCGACGATCAACGTTGACGGCGTGGTACCGACACTGGCTCACATCCATACAGGGGATGCTGGGGCCGCGGGTCCTGTGACCTTTCCGATGACGATCACCGGTAACACTGCGACGCTGGCTCCGACCGTTCTCACGATCGATCAGCTGGCCACCTTGGATGCGGGCGGGTTCTACTTCAACGTCCACAGCGCGACGAATCCCGACGGAGAGATCCGTGGCCAGATTGGCCGCGAAGTGTTCATCGCGCACATGACCGGTTCACAAGAGACGAATGCGGTGGAGAGTCCTGCTTCCGGTGATGGCCGCCTCGTCGTGAACCCGAAGACAGGCGACGTGACAGGTGACATCACCTTGCAAACCATCACCGCCACGGCTGCGCACGTTCACTCTGCAGCTTTCGGGACCGATGGCGCCATCCTTGTCCCGATGACCGACGACGGCACGCACACCCACTTCACGGTTCCTGCGAAGACGGTCCTGGCGTCGGGCGACCTGGACAAGCTGCGCTCCGGTGGCCTGTACTTCAACGCCCGCAGCGCGGATCACCCAGGTGGCGAGATCCGCGGCCAGATCGGTCGTCGTGTCTTCCTCGCGTCTGCGACAGGTGGCCAGGAAGTGCCGAGCACGACTTCCGCAGCGACTGGCAAGGGCTTCGTACTGTATGACCCGGCCGCACGCACCGTGCAAGGCAAGCTGACCGTCACGGGCATCAACGCAACGACCGCGCACATTCACCAGGCGCCGGCAGGAACGAGCGGCGCGGTGATCGTCCCGCTGGCGCAGGCGGCGGCCGGCGGCCCCGATTGGCTGGTGTCATCGACCGCGCCTGTCTTAACCGTCGATCAGGCGCAGGCACTGCTCACGCAGGGCCTGTACTACAACGCGCACTCGACGGCGTTTGCGGGCGGCGAGATTCGCGGGCAGCTTCTGGCGGCGACCGATGATGCAGCACCGCTGCTTCGCATCGTGTCGCCAGCTGCAGGCGTGTCCGTGGCGCGGGGCGCCGGCGTTCCAGGTGCGGGCAGCTTCGACGGCACGAACTTCGCGATCAATCTGGAGACGATCACGCGTGACAACGTCGGCATCGCTGCAAAGGAGGGTCTCAACATTCGCAACACAGCGCTGTTGGGCCAGGCGAATCCGAACCTCCCGACCTTGGTCGTGACCTTCGACGCAGACCTGATCAAGCCGGACGGAACCCTCATTCCGAAAGGCACCAATCTGGCGTCGCTGTTCAACATCGCCGGCGTCGATGACACGCCTGGCGCGGGCATCACGCTGTGGTCGGGTTGGCATGTGCTGGAGTCGCTGCCTGCCGACACGACGACGCTGACCATCACCGCGAGCATTGCCGACAAGTCGGGGCGCGTCGCCACGGACCACGTCACGTACAACGTCCTTGCCGGGCAGGCATCCGGTCAATCGCTGACGCCGCAGGCTGCCGGTCTTCCCGGTGACGGGGTCGATGATCTGAACGGGCCGGTGGTGACGATGATCGCGCCGCGTCCGGCTTCGAGCATCGCAACCGGACCTCTCGCAGGACTCCCGACGCCGCCGAGTGCTGCATCGCTGATATTCGTGCAGGTCTCGGCACTCGACAAGGCTGCCGCCGGCATTGCGATGAACGAGAACGGTCTGGGCAAGGCCGACGCCGATCGGGGCACGATTCTGGACGGCGCGCAGATCGGCGCCCACGGCCCGAACCGCAACTACCCAGGACTGATCTTCACGTTCGACGTGCCGCTGCTCCAGCCGAACGGAAACCTCATTCCGGCGGGACAGAACCTTGCTCCGCTGTTCAACATCGCCGGCAGCGAACGCGAGGCAGACGGGGTGCGCAGCACCGCGCTGTGGGTTGTCGGCGGGACGCTCGTGGTCCCTGCGGGCAAGACCACGGTGACCGCCGTGGCACGTGTCACCGACAACGCGGGCAACTCGGGAAGTGCCACGAGCACGTTTGGGGTCAGCCAGGTTGCCAACGGTCAAGACCTGACGCCTGCGCCTTGAGCGGCGCGATCGGCCGGCGCTCGCCGCCGGCCGATCGGCAACTTCAGACCGTCCATCGTCGGTCGTTAAGCGTGTCATGGACCGGAGGGGTCAAGAGTCCTTCCGCTTCGCGACGCCGGCCTTCTTTTGCCGCGACCGGAATATCACCCGTATACCGAGCGTCCTTGTCAATGTGAGCCGACGGCTTACTCGATCAATCCCATTTCGACTTTTCATTCCAGGAGCCTTCATCATGAGCAAGACCCTTTTCACTGCCATTGCGGCCTCGATGTTGTTCGTCGCCGGCGCAGCCCAAGCCGCACCGTCTGACGACGCGCGCACCCATTTCCAGGCTGTCGCTGCGGGCGATGTCGCTGTGGTCATGCGCGGCTATGCCGATCAAGCCCAGTTCAACTGGGTCGGTGGCCCGCTCGACGGTACCTACGCCACCCCAGATGCGATCCGCGGCGTGTGGAGCAAGTTCACGACAGCGCAGGGCCCGCTGAAGCTCAGCGTCGGGTCGATCGAGGAGTCGGCCAACCCCAAGGGCGCGACCGTGTCGGCCAACGTCATGTTCGAAGGAAAGACGCCCATCAAGGTTCGCTATGTGCTGACCTACCGCGACGGGAAGATCGTCAGCGAGACCTGGCAGATCGACCCGAAGCTCAATGTCGCTTCCGCTTCGACGTACTGATCGTGGAATGAGATCGAAGTCGTCGAGTTCGCACGATCGCGGCCATGCTTGACGAGCAGCAACTGCTTACGTGGGTGCCACGCCTTCGCCGATACGCGAGGGCGTTGGCATACAACCGCGACGACGCGGACGATCTCGTTCAAGACACCTTGGAACGTGCATGGGCAAAGGCCGGCCTGTGGCAGGGGGTCGCAAACATGCGCAATTGGCTGCTGATGATCATGCACAACCTGCATGTGGACCGCCATCGGCGCCCAGGCGTGCAGACGGTGGATATGGACGACGAGACACCGGAAGTGCCTGTGGCGCCAACGCAAGGCGATCGGCTCGCCGTCAGGGACTTGGAGTCCGCTCTGAACATGCTGCCCATCGAGCAGAAGGAAGTCTTGCTGCTTGTCGCGCTGGAGGACATGGCCTACGCCGAGATTGCACACGCGTTGAGCATTCCCATTGGCACGGTGATGTCGCGTCTGTCGCGCGGACGTGAGCGCCTTCGAGCGCTGATGGAAGGCAGTGAGATCACTCAACGTCTGAAGGTCGTCAAATAGGCGCTCACCATGAATCCTTTCCAACCCACCCATTCGATCGCGGAGGCAGAGCTTCACGCCTACGTGGATGCGAGGCTTCCTCTCGTGAGGCGACAGGAGATCGAGGACTGGCTTGTGACTCGACCGGACGAAGTAGCGCGCCTCGAAAGCTATCGGCTGCAGAAGCGCGGGTTGCGGGAGATGTTCGATCCCATCCTGCAAGAGCAGGTACCGCATCGCCTGCTGAGCACTGCTCGGCGCCGCGTTCCCTGGTATGCCCAACGACTCGCAGCGGGTCTCGCTGTTGCCCTTATCAGTGGCGGGATCGGGTGGAGCCTGCACGGAGGGCTGCCGATGGAGAGTCTCGCGGCCATTTCGTCGTCAACGTCGCTCGCCCCGATTTCGTTGGCCTCAGCGGCAGGATTCGCCCAGCGCGCGGCAATAGCTCACGCGGTGTACTCGCCCGATCAGCGGCGCCCGGTCGAGGTCGATGCTGCACACGAAGATCAACTGGTCTCCTGGCTATCGAAGCGCATGGGTGCACCCATGAAGCCTCCCCACCTTCAGACGGAGGGCTACTCGCTGGAGGGAGGCCGGCTGCTTCCGGGAGGTCAAGGGCCGGTTGCACAGTTCATGTATCAGGATGCCGAAGGCCGAAAGCTCACGCTCTATGTCTCCAACGAAGTAGCCGATGTCGAGTCGGGCGAAAAGAATTCAGCGGCTGCCTTCAAGTTCACGCAGCAGGGGTCCCTCAAGGTCTTCTACTGGGTGGATGGACCGTTCGGTTACGCGATCTCTGCGGACACAGATCGCGATTCGCTGACGCGCGTGGCTGCCGAGGTCCACCGCCAGTTGACCTCGGTCGCTTCGACGAAGTGATAGTCGTCAGAGCGGTATGGGTCCGCCTTGATTGCGTTGGCGCTAGTGTCGTGAGTTAGAAGTTCGTTGAACTAATCAAGGCTCGTCGAATCGATTGTGTACGGTGTGCACACGACGAGGCGGCGATGCGTGGAAGACCCAAGAGCGAACTGGTGTTGACCGAAGACGAGCATGAGCAGCTCACGGCACTGACACTGCGGCGCAAGACCGCGCAAGCGTTGGCATTGCGGGCACGCATTGTTCTGGCCTGTTCCGAAGGCATCGACAACAAGGTGGTTGCCAGTCGGCAGCGCGTGACGCCTCAGACCGTCTCGAAGTGGCGAGCTCGATTCGTGGAGCATCGACTGGACGGACTGCTTGATGCCCCTCGCCCTGGTGCCCCGCGCACGATCGACGACTCGCGTGTAGATGCCGTGATCGCCAAGACGCTGGAGAGCGTGCCCGATGCGGCAACGCACTGGAGCACGCGCACCATGGCGCGTGAAGCCGGCTTGTCGCAAACGGCGGTCTCGCGCATCTGGCGCGCGTTCGGCCTGCAGCCCCATCGGCAAGAGACCTTCAAGCTCTCCAGCGACCCGCTGTTTGTAGAGAAGGTGCGCGACATCGTCGGGCTGTACATGGACCCGCCGCTGATGGCCATGGTGCTGTGCGTTGACGAGAAGAGCCAGATCCAGGCGCTGGACCGTACGCAGCCCTTGCTTCCTCTGGCGCCCGGCATTCCCGAACGACGCACCCATGACTACGAGCGCCACGGCACGACCACGCTGTTCGCGGCGCTGGACATCGCAACAGGAGCCGTCATCGGCGATCTGCACCGCCGGCACCGCAGCAGCGAGTTCCTGCAGTTCCTGCGCACCATCGAAGCAAACGTGCCAGCGGTACTCGACATCCACCTCGTGATGGACAACTACGGCACGCACAAGACGCCTGCCATCAAGAATTGGCTTGCCCGGCATCCTCGCTTTCACGTGCACTTCACGCCCACCTCAGCTTCCTGGCTCAACCAGGTCGAGCGCTGGTTCGCCACCCTGACGCAGAACTACATTCGCCGCGGCACCCATCGCTCGACCCGCCAACTCGAGCAGGCCATCAGGCACTACATCAAGATCAACAACAACAATCCGAAGCCGTTCGTCTGGTCCAAGACCGCCGATGACATCCTCGCAAGCGTCGAACGATTTTGTCTTCGAACTTCTAACTCACGACACTAGGGCCCGTTAACACAACCGTAGTCCGTCAGCGATCAGCGCAAAGCTGATGAAGCCGACGAACATCACGTCGAGCTTGTCGAAGCGAGAGAAGATTCGACGGAAGCCTTTGAGCCGCCGGAACAAGCGTTCAACCTCGTTACGACGCTTGTACATCTCGCGGTCGCACTCTCAGGGCTCGACGCGGGTTTTCACCGGAGGAACGACGGGGATGAAGCCAAGATCCAGCGCCAGCTGCCGCGTCTCGTTGCCTTCGTAGGCTCTATCCATGAGCAGGTGCAGTGGTCTGTCGGGTGCACCCAGGGGGCAGCAGTTCTCGGCCTGCGGGTGCGTCGTGCGATTGACCTGGCGAGAGCGAGAACGTCACGGCCGTTCTCGCGTCTGCCGCGACCATGTGAATCTTGGTCGTCCACCCGCCTCGGGCCTTGCCTATGGCCTGCGGGCCATTTTTTTAGCGCCCCCGTCCCGTCTGGATGCACCTTCACGATGGTGCTGTCCAGCGAGACGGCTTCGACCTTGATGCAAACAACCTGCGCCTGCTGCAACTCAGCGAACACAGGATCCAGGACGCAGCTCTTGGACTAGCGGTTCATCCTCGTGTAGATCGTGTGCCAGTTGCCAAACCGCTTGGGCAAGCCTCGCCACTTGCAGCCATGCTCTGTGACGTACAGGAGGCATTCAACACGGCCAAGTTAGACAAGCCCTCGTTGCCTCGTTGCAAGGCAAGCAGTGCTCGATCCGGGAAAACTGCGATAGGGTGATCGCCATGCACGCAGTCTCCCGCACGACGCTACGTCAATCAATTAGTACTAACAGACCCTAGTTGATCCAGTCGACGAGTCGAGCCGCTTCACCGAAAACTCCTTGACGTTGCGAAGTAGTGAGTCCCAAGTTACTCATACGACTTTCGCCTGCGATCAAGGTCGGGTGTGGGTTCCATCTCTCTTGGCACGTTGGCTGCGGTCCGACATCGGGCGGCTGACCATGGCTCGGTGCCAAGGCGATTGAAACACTGCCCGGAGCGGGTTTGACAGGGCGCGGCCTAGACTTCGACGATAACTTCGGCCTGCGAATTGTTGCCACTCACGTCGGTCACATCGACAACCAGACGATGTGTGCCGGAAGGCAGTATGCGAGAGAAAGAGTAGTGCCTCTGATCGTCTGCTCGCCCGCCCACAAACTCGCCATCAATGAAGAAATTGGTGAGGTTGATCTGCTTGTCCGATTGGACGTCCACCGTGAAAGTAACGTTCCCGCCATCCTTCGCGCTGCTCGCAGTGACCTTGATGGGAGAGGCCGGCGCCGTACCCTGGCTTACAGAGAAGCTGACGGCCGTCGCATCGGTAGCGTTGCCCGCGGCATCGTGAGCTCGTGCGACCACGCTGTGGTTTCCTGCACTGAGCACGCTGATGGGAATGCTGGTCGAGAACACGCTCCGGCCTTGTGAGTCAGTCACCGTCGCTTTGTTGGTGCCGCCGTCGATGAGGAATTCAACTTGCGTCACAGCCACGTTGTCGCTGACCGCAGCCGACAATACGACCGCTGCGGTTCCAACTGTCGCGGTGGCGGCTACCGTAGGAGCGGTAGTGTCGTGCTGAGATGAAGACGTCCCGCTGCTGTCTCCTCCCCCGCAGGCGCTGAGTACCGAAAGAAGGAGTGCGGCGAAGGTGGCGTGGGGTGCTTTGCGAAGGTAGTGCATTGGTGGCAATCGGAGGTTTTCAGAATTGCCGGAATGTACCGGAGTAACCCGCGCTTTGTCACCGCAGATCGCCGCGCTTGAACAAGTATTGATTGAGGCCGGTCTTCAGCGTGGCCTTGACTGCGTTGGTGCGAATCGATCCGCTCGACGAGTCGAGCGGCGCCACAGCCGAACGCTCGCGGGCAGCCATCGGCGAGTCGCCGTGACTGCTCTCGGCCGCGCCGGAATCTCCTCTCCATCTGCCTTCATTGAATATTTTGAAGTGGATGGAATAAGTGTGCGTCCTGGAGCGTCCGTAGGTGAAGTCGATGCTCTATACCGACGACACATCGAGCGTTGGCGCGCGCGATTGCGCGTGAACTTCATCGGAGACAGCCGTGACGGACAAGACCTCTCTCGAACCTTCCTGTGCGCCATCCCTGAGACGGCGACACTTGCTTGCCCGCGGTGGCGGCGTGATGGCCGCCGATGGCATGAGCGCGTTCAAAGACGCTGCGTCCGCTCAGGCCAAGCCGCTGCCAGCCTGCGTGGCATTGAAGAATCCTGACAGCGTCACCGTCCGCAGTTCCAGCGCGCTCGAAAAAAGGCGCAGCGGCTTGGGCACGAGTGTTGTCACTGCGTCGGAGCGTCCTGCCCCGAAATCGCGTGGTCCTATGATGGACGCATGATGCCAAACAAACGTCTCCCCGTGATGCTCGTTGCTCTGGCGGCCATGTACGGCCCGTGCCTGACCGCATCGACGATCAAAGATTCAGATACCTTTGGCACGAAACAAATGACCAAGGTCGACCAGTCCGACTTGGCCCTCATCGAGGAGGTCCTAATGGCGTACACGAGTAGCGTGAGCTCCGGCGATCGGGCGCGCTTTGAGAAGCTGTTGCTGGATCCGGATATCCCGTTCTTCGGGCTGGATGACAACCGCATGCCGTCGGAAGGTGGAGCGAGCCTTCGGTCGGTTCAACAGTTCGCAGGTTTCCGAAAAGCCGTATTCGAAAGTGGGCAGAAGTACACCCAGCGGTTCTTCAACGTCAAAGTCGAGTGCGACGGAGACCTGGCGCAGGTTTCCCTGAATTTTGAGACGCGGCTGGTGGGCACCGACGAGGGGGCGCGGGGTTGGAAGATTCTGCACATGCTGAGGGTGAACGGCCAGTGGAAGATCGCCAGCGAGTTCTACACGGCGTTCGACTTGACCGCAAAGAACCGGTAGCCGAGTCCTGAAGTCCGCACGACCTTGGCAGCAATTGGGTACTGCGAGGTGTCGCGTTCGGCGCGAATCTTCAGTCCCGCGCGTGGTGTTGGCAATCGATAAGCCGATCACGGCGTGACTCACGAGTGGACGGCCCCGCTAGTTCTGAATTGGAAAGCTTCGCAGAGCTTGAAGGCGAGCGGCACGAAGGCCTGCCAACGCCCACGCCGCCTTGCTGTGCTCGCCACGCCCGAACGAAGTCCGTCAGCCTTGAATAGCCATCGTCGTAGCCGGCCTCGCTGATCTGCTTGAGCAACGACTTCGACATTCTTTCTTCGGCCGGTGTGCGCCGACGATCGATGACGCCTGCTTGATCGCCTCGACGAACGGCGCCAGCTTGCTTGGAGCTTCTTCGCCGCGGCTCACCAATAACGTTTCCGAGGGTTGCCTTGATGGCCGCGACTGCGCCGCGTTCCCGATCTGGCCATGGGTTGTGTGGGCAGCTCACCTCCTTTCAACGGCTTGATGCTTGAACTCAGTGTTGCGTCACGCTGCAGCGCTGCACGTCCTGCCCGATGGCCCAGACGAACCCCGCAAGTTCGCGTGCAACCGCGACGACGGCCTTGTTCTTCAAGACCCGCCGCGCCAGCAAGCGCTTGAACTTCGAATGCAGACGCAGCTGCGCCTTCCAGGCGATGTCGGTGACGGAACTGGCAAGGCCTTCGTGGCGTGCCGCGATCACGGGGCTCACACGCGGACTGTGCTGGTAGTGCCAGGCGATCTCCACGAGCATTCGCCGCGCGGCGCTGTTGCCGGCCTTCGTGATGCTGCCTTGGCGGCGCTTGGGGCCGGAGGAGTGTTCGCTCGGTACGAGCCCGACGTAGGCCATGAGCTGACGTGGCGAGTCGAAGCGCAGGAAGTCCTGCAGTTCGGCCACGAGCGTCATCGCAGCGACGAGCTGCACGCCGCGCATCGCTTGCAGCGCCTGGACCACTGCGCGCAGGTGCCACGTGGGCAGCGCATCGCGCATGGCCTGCTCCAGGCGGGCGATGCGGGCCGTGCACTCGGTGATCGAGTGCAGGTACTCCTGGAACGCGATTCTCTGCGCCGCGTGCCCGAGCGCGAGGGTGGACAGCCAACGCAAATGCGCGGCGATCCAGGCGCTGCGCCCGGCGTAGGCGATGCCGTTGCGCAGCAGAAGTGCCTTCAGCCGGTGGCGGGCGTTGCGCTGCTCGCGCACCGCATCCTCGCGGGCGCGCACCAGGTCTCGCACGGCTTCATCGCCGTCGTTGGGCACTCGCACGGCGGCCAGGTCGCCCGAGCGCGCCAGGCGCGCCAGCAGCATGGCATCGCGCCGATCGGTCTTGACACGATCCCCGCTGGGCCGGGCGATGGATGACGGCGCCACGACATCGCAGCGCATGCCCTGCGCGTGCAGGTGGCGCCAGATAACGTAGCCGCACGGTCCGGCTTCATAGACAACGTGCAGCGGCTGGCCACGGCTGGTCAGGCGGCGCAACGCCTTGTCCAGTGCCCCCAGGTCACCTCCAATGGCACCCACGTGGCGAATCTCGCCATCGCGTGCGGCCTCGGCGGTGGCGACATCGATGCTGTCCTTGTGAACGTCCAGCCCCACAAACAAAGTGCTAGATTTATCCATGGCCCGTCTCCTCGCAAACTCGCAACGCCCCGGCAGCCCATCTGTCGGGTGCACTGGTGTAGCTCGGCAGGCCTTCGGTCTGCAACCTACGGCATCGCGGGAGTCGGGCCGCCCGAGTTCACGAAGCCATCTTGTCTAGGCCTCGCAGAGATGTCCTCCTTTGACGCAGAGCGCCGAAGAGCGGAGAGAAAGGTTCTCCGCACCAACGCGCTGGTCATCCTTAGCAACGCGCAGCCTTTCGAGGTCAGAACGATTGACTTAAGTGCTGGTGGTATGAGCATCGTCGCCTCTGCCAACCCGAAGTCTGGCACCGTGCTGAACATTCGCTTTTCGGTTCCGCTTCGTACTGGTGGGCACACGCTCTTTGAAGCGAAAGCCCGTGTTATTCATACCGTGTTCTCAAGCGTCGAGTCAGGTTTCAAGATCGGCCTCAGCTTCACCGTGCTTCCTCCTGTCGCCGCGTCCGCAGTACTACAGTTCCTCGGGTAGAACCTTATGAGCGCGCCCGGTTGCGCTATCACTTCATCATTTGCCAAACCTGCCGCACGGTGGACGAGCAGCTGAGGTTCCTGCGGCGGGCGGTCAAGCAGATGGACAAGGAGCCGCCGCCTGACGCATAGCTGGGGAGGCGCCCCCCCGCCGCGAGTGGCACAGGCATCAGTTGCGCTCGCCTTCTCGACCGCGTTCACGGAAGCCTTTGTCCTCGGGTCCTTCGTCGGAGTTGCGAGCTGTGGTAACCCCATTTTGATGAACTCAACTGTGATGAAGAACCCCCGCCCTTGCCGGGCTGACGCCAGCACATGGCTTGGCGCGCGCACATCGGCCCCGACACGGTACGGTTCAATCAAGCCAGCAGCTAGGCGTTCCAGGCAGACAACTCGCCGGCCCGGCGGCGTACTCAAATCATCGTCAGAATCCGAAGACGATTGAGCCGTTCAGGAAGACCGCTCTATGTCGTATTTCCAGCGCAGGTAGTCGACGATTTCTCCGACCCACGTCTCATAGGCAACGGCAGCTGAGTTCATCGAAGCGACATTCCAGTTGCGGCCCTTGGAATCGCGTTCGTGCCATCGAGGGGGTGACACTTTGGGATCCAGGCGCGGATCGGCCGTCATGTCCTCCTGGACCTCGTCAAGCCTGAACAGACGGGCGTAGATCATCCTTTCCAACTCGGCACCCGATTTAACCGGCTTCATCGCGCTGCACCTCCAACCCCAAAGTCTGCAGCGCGCCTCTCTCTCGTTTGTGACGGTTCGTCAAAGTCGATATCCACCCGTGGGATTGGACTGGACGCACAGGCGCTACCCCCCAGCCCCATTCGGGTAGCGACCGACCTGGCTCAGTGCACGGGCTGGTGGTGCGCTAACTTTTCGCCTTCTTCGTTCAACAGGTCGAAGGAACGCTTTGCCGCCAAATACTGTTGCCGCAATGTGTTGAGTCGATCCAG
>Ga0302321_100000808_pt1 | contig 27072 bp, 21 predicted proteins | sample Fen_T0_1_FD_202505 | JGI IMG/M metagenome (GOLD analysis project Ga0302321, IMG submission 202505) | Peat permafrost microbial communities from Stordalen Mire near Abisko, Sweden - Fen_T0_1 | ecosystem: Environmental > Terrestrial > Soil > Wetlands > Permafrost | place: Sweden: Abisko... | reverse complement strand
ACAACTGAGCGTGAATTCATTTTAGCCTCACGCGCCAACAAACCCTGTTGGCGCGTTTTTATTTAACGAACCGCCATGCGCCTGGAAAAACAATCGCCCTGCAAGGTCAATCTGATCCTGAACATCCTGGGGAAACGCCTCGACGGCTTTCATGAGCTGGAAACGGTCATGCAGCCGGTGAATGTCTGCGATGCGATGACCTTCGAGCGCGCCGGCACGGGCCTGCAACTGACGTGCAGCCATCCGGAACTGCCGACGGACGCGAAGAACCTGGTGCACCGCGCGGCAACGGCGTTTCTGGCGGCGGCCAAGATTGCAGATGGCGTGCGCATTCATCTCCAGAAGAACCTGCCGCTGGCGGGCGGCATCGGGGGCGGGAGCGCCAATGCGGCGGTGACGTTCACGGCCCTGAACGAATTGTTCGGCGGGCCGCTGCCGCCGGCGACGCTGCACGAACTGGCCGCGGCGCTGGGCTCGGACGTGCCGTTCTTTCTCTACGACCAGCCGGCGCTCGCGACGGGGCGCGGCGAAAAAGTGCAGTTGCTCGAAAACTTTCCGGCGCTGCGCGGCAAGGCGTTTTTCCTGGTGCATCCCGGCTTTGGCATTTCGACTCCGTGGTCGTATCAAACGCTGGCGCGGTTTCCACAGGCGCTGAACGGCCGGGCCGGCCGGGCCGGGGAACTGATCGCAAAACTGCAGGCCGCCGAGCCGGGGGCCGCCGCGGGCAATTTTTACAATTCGCTGGAGGCCCCGGCGTTTGACAAGTTCCCGGTGTTGTCGCTCTACCAGGAATTTCTGCGGGAAAACGGCGCGCTGGTGGCGCTGATGTCGGGCAGCGGTTCGACGACGTTTGCCATCGCGGAAACTCTCGCGGCGGCGGAACAACTGGCCGAGAAATTCAAGGCGCAGTTTGGCAGCAATGGGTGGACGGCGACGGTGGCCATCTAGAAAAAAGTGTTCAACCACGGATGGACACGAATTAAAAAACCGGGAAGGCGGGGCGCGTCACTCCGTGTGCGCCGTCGTGGTGAACCAGAAAGCGCGGGTTGGCAGGCGGCGGCGCGCAGAGGACTGCGCGCCCTACCAAGTTTAGGTAAATCACACGATCAACCACGGATGGACACGGATGGGGGAAAGACTTTCACGCGAATTACGCGAATGAACGCGAATTTTTTAAGGGGTAAGCCAGCGGGCAAAGGCGGCAAAAACACGGTGGGATAATTTTGAACAAGTGTGGTTGATGACTTCTTTGGCCAGCTTCAACTGCCGCTTTTACGTTTGAATTTCGCCAGGGCAAACGCGGTCATTTCCTGCGCGGCGGGAATGTGGCAGAGCAAGGCGGTGAGCCAGTAAACGACTCCCGCGACGCCCGCCGGCACAAACACCGCGCCGATCTTCAGCGCCAGCGTGTGGTGGCCCAGTTGGTGTTCCCATGTCTGCCAGCCGCACCACGCGATCACGCCGGCCAGCAGGGTGGCCAGCAGGAGCGGCCGCACGGTGTCGCGCAGCGGCTGCAGCTCCAGCTTGCCCAGTTTTTTGCGGAGGGCAAAGAGCAGCAGGCCGACATTCAGGCCGGAGGTCAGGGTGTTGGCGATGCCGGGGCCGCCTTCCTGCAGCGGCACGACCAGCAGGCAGGCCGTCACAAAATTGACCGCCAGACAGAGAATGCTGATCCGCATGGGCGTGCGGATATCGCCCAGCGCGTAGAAGGCGCGCGCGAGGATGTTCACGGTGGAAAACAGCACCAACCCCGGAGCGAGGCATTGCAGCGCCAAGGTGACGTGCCGGGTGGAGACCACCGAGAATGCCCCGCGCTCAAACAGCAGGCGGACGATGGGTTCGGCCAGGACCAGCAGGAGGACGGAGGCGATCAGATTCAGAAAAAACAGCGAGGCCAGCCCCTGCCGGAGGGTGGCGCGGAATTCCGGGTATTTTTTTTCCGCCGCCAGGCCGGACAGCGCGGGCAGGAGAAAGGTGGCCAGCGAAATCCCGAACATGCCCTGCGGCAGTTCCATCAGCCGCACGGCGCCGTTGAACGAGGAGACGATGCCGGTGCCCACCCAGAAACCGAGCAGATAGATCATCGCGACGTTGATCTGAAACGCGGCGACGCCAATGGTGCCGGGGATCATCTGGCGCACGACGCGCTGGACGGCGGGTTCGCGCCAGGGCGAAACCCAGCGGTAGCGGAAGCCGTCGCGCCAGAGCGTGGGCAGTTGAAAGGTCATTTGCGCAAAACCCGCCACGAGCACGCCATACGCCAGGGCGAAGATTTGGAGCGGGAGGCGTCCTTCCGCCGGCACGTTCAGGCCGAATTTCGGGGCGAGCCACAGCACGGAGGTGATCATGACGACGTTGAGCATGGTGGCGCCCATCGCGGGAATGAAGAAATGGCCGCGGGCATTCAACATGCCCATCATGGCCGCCGCCAGGCAGACGAGCAGCATGTAGGGGAACATCAGGCGCAGCAGTTGCAGCATCAAGACGGTGCGTTCCGAAAAATGGCCGGGGGTCCAAAAGTGGATGTTTGGGTCCGCGGCGGCCACGGCATTGGTCGCGGTGGCGGCGAGGGTCTGGTGCAGCGCGGCGCCGGCGAGGGCGGGCGCGGCCGGGTGCGGCGTGCCGAAGGCCAGGGCGAGTGAAACCCCGAGCATGACGACGGCGATGATGACGCTGGCGGCGATCACGAGGCCGGAGATCACGGCATTGGCGGTGCGCCACATTTCGGCTTCGCCGTGGAGTTTCTCCTTTTCCTTGAAGACGGGGATGAAGGCCGCGGTGAGGGCGCCTTCGCCGAGCAGGCGGCGGAAGAGGTTGGGGATGGTGAAGGCGATTTGAAAGGCATCGTTCACCCAGCCGGTGCCCATGAAACTCATGTAGACCATTTCGCGCACCATGCCGAGGACGCGGCTGGTGAGGGTGGCGACGGCCATCGCGCCGGAAGCTTTCAACATCTTTGACACCGGCGGATTCTCCCGCAAAGGCGCCGCGGCGCAAAGTCAAATTGCGGGGCGGAGGTTTTTAACGAGACAATGGCAAGCGGGGTCCGGCGGGTGGAAATGGAAATTGGCATTTCGGTCCGGGCAATTTAATCTGCGGACGTGAGCATCATTGATGAACTGACCTGGCGCGGCCTGGTGGCCGATTGCACCGACGCGGCGGAACTGGCAAAGAAAGTGGCGACGCCGCTGACGCTGTACTGCGGTTTTGACCCGACGGCGGATTCGTTGCATGTCGGGCATCTGGTGCCGCTGCTCGCGCTGCGGCGGTTTCAGGATCATGGCCAGCATCATCCGATTGCGGTGGCGGGCGGGGCGACGGGCAGCATTGGCGATCCGAGCGGGAAATCCGCCGAGCGGTCGCTGCTGACGAAGGAGCAGATCCAGGCCAACGTGGAGGCGGTGCGGCCGCAGCTCGCGCGGCTGCTGGATTTCGACCGGCCGGCGAATCCGGCGCGGCTCGTGGACAACGCGGACTGGACGGCGGGGCTGAGCTTTCTCGATTTTTTGCGCGACATCGGCAAGCATTTTTCGGTGAACCAGATGGTGGCGAAGGAATCGGTGCGCGCGCGCATGGAGGACCGCGAGGCGGGCATCAGCTACACGGAGTTCAGCTACATGCTGCTGCAGGCGTTTGATTTTTATGTGCTGGCCCGCGACCACGGCTGCGAATTGCAGATCGGGGGCAGCGATCAATGGGGCAACATCACGGCCGGCATTGACCTGATGCGCAAGAAGCTCGGCAAACAGGGCTACGGCCTGACGCTGCCGCTCATCACGAAGGCGGATGGCACGAAGTTCGGCAAGACCGAGGGCGGCTCGATCTGGCTCGATCCGAAGAAAACGAGCGTTTATAAATTTTACCAGTTCTGGATCAACACCGCGGACGCGGACGTAGTGCGCTACCTGAAGTTCTTCACGTTCCTGACGCAGCCGGAAATCGAGCTGCTGGCCGCGCAGCATGCGGAAAATCCCGGCCCGCGCGTGGCGCACAAGGCGCTGGCCAAGGCGGTGACGGATTTGATCCATGGCGCCGGGGCCACGGCGGAAGCGGTCCGCGCCAGCGAAATTCTTTTCGGCGGCGAGCTGGCGGGGGTCAGCGAAGCGACGTTTGCCGACATCGTGGGCGAGGTGCCGACGAAGGAAATCGAGCCGGCCCGGCTGGCGGGCGAAGGCATTCCGCTGGTGGAACTGCTCGTGCATGCCGGGCTCTGTCCGTCCAAGGGGCAGGCGCGGAAGGATATTGAAGGCGGCGGGGTGAACATCAACAACGTGCGCGAGGCGAGCGCCACGCGGGCGGTGACGGCGGACGATCTGCTCTTCGGCAAGCACCTGCTGCTGCGCAAAGGCAAAAAAAATTACGTGGTGGTTTCGGTGAAGTAGGCGGGGTGCGGGATGCCGCCGGGCGCGCCCACAAAAAAGCCCCGGCGGGTGCCGGGGCTGGGATGGGAGCCGCAGGATTATTTCATCCGGGCAAAGGTTTTCTGGAGAATCTGCCAGTCTTTCTGGCCGGTGAACTTGCCCTGCAGGGTGGCGTTGATTTCCGCTTCGCGTGCATTCTTGGTGGGTTTGTTAACCTTGTAGAAAATGCCGAAGTTGCCGGGGAAATCGACGTTGGCCAGCTTGTAGGCGGCCAGTTCATCGGTGACATCATGGCTCTTGGGGATTTCGTTGAACACGCCGCCCTTGCGGGGGTTGGCGGCATCGAAGGCGCCTTCGTAAAATTCCACGCATTCGCTCAGGCAGTGGACGAAGCTGAAGCCGTCGTGATCCATCGCGGCTTCCATGGTGGCGAGCACGTGGTTGGGATTGGAGGCGGAGGTGCGGGCCACAAAGGTGGCGCCGACGGCGATGGCCTGCTTGGCGGGGTTGATCGGGTAATCCACGGCGCCCCAGATGTCGGTCTTGCTCTTGAAACCGACCGGCGAGGTGGGGGAGGTCTGTTTCTTGGTGAGGCCGTAGACCTGGTTGTCCATGACGACGAGCGTCATCTTGATGTTCTTGCGGGCGGTGTGCGTGAAGTGGTTGCCGCCGATGGAAAAGGCGTCGCCATCGCCGCTGAAGGCGAAGACGTGCAAATCCGGCCGCGAGAGGGAAACGCCGGCGGCAAACGGCAGGGCGCGGCCGTGAATGAAGTGCGCACCGTGGGCCTGCACGAAATACGGGAAGCGGCTGGAACAGCCGATGCCGGAAATGGTGGTGATTTTCTCGTGCCACAGCTTGCGCTTTTCAATCAGCTTGAAATACAGGGCGAGAATGGAGAAATCACCGCAGCCGGGACACCAGGTCGGATGGTCGGCGGCGATTTCTTTTTTGGACAGCCCCTTGCGGTCGCCGGTGATGGTCTCCGGGGCGTTGATGGTGACAATCGGATTGTCGGACAAAGTCTGGCTCATATTATTCGGGGTGGGGAGTTACTGGCGCAGTTTGCTTTTCGCCAGTTCGACGATTTCCTTCACCTTCCAGGTGAGGCCGTCGGTCTTGGTGATGCCTTGAATTTTCGGATCGCAGTAACGGGCGCGCAACACGGCCCCGAGCTGGCCATAGCCGTACAGGCCTTCGTCGTTCATTTCGACGATGAAGACGTGGTTGAAGCCGGAGAAAATGTTTTCCAGGCCGTTGGGCAGCGGGTTGATGTGGCGCAGGTGGATGGCGGAGACGCTGTCGCCGGCGGCGCGGGAGCGGTCGACGGCTTCGCGGATGGGACCTTCGGTGGACCCCCAGCCGACGAGGAGGATGTTGCCTTCGGGCGGGCCGTAGATTTTCGGGACGGGGAGCGTGGTGGCGAGCGCCTGCAATTTTTTGCGGCGCTTGGCGTTTTGCAGCATGTGGACTTTCGGCGAGCCGGAGGGATGGCCGTATTCGTCGTGCTCCAAACCGGTGGCGATGGGGTAGCGTCCGTCCAGGATGCGGGTGCCGGGCTTGACGTGCTGGGTGATGCTGTCTTTCGCCGCGAGATCGTAGGGCTTGTGCGTGGGCACGGGGGTGAAATCCGGGGTGATGTCCTGGCAAATTTTTTCGAGATCCGGCTCGTCAAAGGCTTCAATGCGCGTGGCGATGCCCTGGTCGGTGAGGAAGATGACGGGAACGCTGTATTTGCGGGCGAGGTTTACCGCCTCGATGGCCATGTAAAAACAGTCCTTCACGTTGGCCGGCGCGATGACGACGCGCGGCGAATCGCCGTGCCCGCCGAAGACGCCGATGTTCAAATCCGACTGCTCGATGTTGGTCGGCATGCCGGTCGAGGGTCCGCCGCGCTGGACATCAATGACGACGAGGGGCATTTCGGCCATGACCGCCCAGCCGATGGCCTCGGTCTTGAGGGAGATGCCGGGGCCGCTCGAACCGGTCACGGCCACGCGGCCGGCAAAACTGGCACCGAGCGCCATGGAGACGGAGGCGATTTCATCCTCGCACTGGATGAAGGAGCCGCCGTATTTCGGCAGTTCCCGGCGCAGGATTTCCATGATGTCGGTCCACGGGGTGATCGGATACGCGGCGCCGAACCGGACGCCGGCGGCGATGATGCCGTAGGCGACGGCTTCGTTGCCGTTCATGACGACCTGGGGGATGCCTTTTTGCTCCGGCTCGTTGAACTGGAAGGTTTCGAAGACGTTGGTGGGCGAATTCGCATGGCCGGCATGGAAGGCGGCGAGCGCATTGTTCAGGATGCTGGGGTCCTTGCCGGTGAAGCGCTCGCTGAGGAGCTTCTCGAGCTTGGGCATGTTCAGATCGAACATCTTGGCCAGCAGGCCGAGGGCGTAAATGTTTTTGCCCTTGTCCTTTGCCGTGCCGCCGATGGCTTCCACGGTGAGCGAGGAAATGGGAATGCCCACATGGTGATAATCACTCTGCCATTCCGGCTTGGGCGTGACGTGGTCGCTGTCGTACAGCACGATGCCCTTTTTCTTGAGCGAACCGATGTGTCCTTCGTAGCTGTGCTGGTAGAAGCAGAGCAGCACATCGGCGTCATCGCCGGCGGTCAGCACCTCGCCGCTGCCGATGCGGACCTGGAAAATGGAGGGGCCGCCGGAAATGGTGGAGGGAATGGTCATGAACGTCATGACCTCCTGCTCGCTGCGGCCGGCCAGCCGCGCGAGAAAACCACCGATGGCCTGGATGCCGTCCTGCGAATTGCCGGCAATGCGGATCACGACCTCGTTGATCCGCGACACTTTTGGCGCGCCGCCGGACGACGATACCCCTGCGATTGTTTCACTCATGGGACCTCAAATTAAAAGATTTCTATTCACAAGGTGGATTTGCGCCGGGAAACAATTCCCCAGGCGACACCGTTGCGATCATATACTAAGCCGCTTCTGGTAACTGTGTCAATTTCTAATGACGTATATATCATGTTGAACAACAGTAATCTGCGCCAAATTGAACCAGGGTTGCGCGGGTGACTGCTGGCTTTGGTTAGAAAAAGTGATTTCGCCCCGGTGCTTAATCAGCCTTCTCCGTCTCCCCCCTTTATTTGAGGGAGAAGGCGGAGAAGGCTGGCTGAAGGGGTGCCGCCAGGGGCAGTCGCGATGCAAACGAAATAAGTCGCGGCAAAAAGCCGGACGCTGCTACCTTGTACCCATGAAATCTTCCTACGAACTCGCGATGGAGCGGCTGAACAAAACCGCGCCGGCGGTCAAACTGTCCGCGGCGCAGAAAGCTGAAATCGCCGAACTGGAGTCCAGCTACGCCGCGAAGATTGCCGGGCGCGAAATCGCCATGCAGGCGGAAATCGCCAAGGTGGCGGGTGACGCTGAGAAAGCGGACGAATTGAGCCAACAGTTGGCGCTCGACCGCAAAAAACTCCTGGCCGAACTGGACGAGAAGAAACAGCGCGTCCGCCAATCCGGCGGCAAGTGACCAGCGCTCAGGCGGCTGGTGGCAGACGGAGGGTGGCGTCCAGCGGCGGCAGTTCCGCCAATGCCTTGCTGCCGGGGCCGCCGCCGAGCTTTTGCAGTTTTTCCCCCGCGGGTTTGAGGCGGGATTCGTAGCTGCCCACGGCCTGGTTGAAGGCCCGGTTCGCGGTGTCCAGCCCGCCCCGGATTTTTTCCAGATGCTCGGTGAAGGTGACCACGCGCATAAACAGCTCCTGCGCGGCTTCGGCAATCTTTTGTGCGTTCTCCGTCTGGGCATGCTGCTGCCAGCTCACGCTCACCGAACGCAACAGCGCGATCAACGAGGCCGGGGTGGCGAGCAAAATGCGCTTTTCCGCCGCCCACACGATCAAATCATGGTCGCCCTCCAGCGCGGCGCTGAACAGCGATTCGGCCGGAACAAACAGCACGACATAATCCAGGGCGTTGGGGAACTGGCGCGGATAATCCCGGTCCGCCAGCGCTTTGATCGTGCTTTTCAACTTCGCCGCGTGCGCCGCCAGCGCTTCCGCGCGCTTCACCGGCTCGGCGGATTCCAGCGCGTTGAAAAAATCAAAGTCCGGCACCTTGGCATCCACGATGATGAAGCGGTCGCCGGGCAGTTTCACGACCAGGTCCGGCCGGTTTTCACCGGAGGAGGCCTGCTCCATGAAATCGCAATGCGCGCTCATGCCCGCCGCTTCCACCACGCGCCGCAGCGTTTCCTCACCCCAGCGGCCGCGCGCCTGGTTCGAGTGCAGCACGAGCCGGAACTGCTGGGTTTCCTGGGCCAGCGAGGTGCTCTGCTGGGAGAGCAATTCCAATTGTTTCTTCACCTCGCCGAGGGTGGAGGACTGCGCGGCGCTGTTCGACTGCAAATTCTTCTGATACGTTTCGAGCTGCTGCTTGAGCGGCTCCACCAGGCCCTTGATGGCTTCCTGCCGCTGCGCCAGATCGCCCTTCGCGGTCTCCTGAAACTTGCCGAAGGACTGTTCCGCCAGGCGCAGAAATTCCGGCGCGGACTGTTTCAGGGCGTCCGCGCTCAACGCCTTGAACGTGTCGCGCAAATCCGCCAGCGCCTTTTCCTGCGTGGCTTTGGCCTCGCGCAGGGTTTGTTCGTGCATCTGTCGCTGCTCGGCGAGCACCCTTTCGCCGGCGGCCTGGTTCGCGTAGGCCGTGGCGAAGGCCGCCTTCGTTTCCGACAGCCGCTCGCGGGTCTGGACCAGCTCGGCCTCGCGTTGCGTCAGTTGCTGGCGCAATTCATTTTCCAACCGGGCATCCAGCGGCGCGGCGGGCGCCCGGCTGCGCCCGTAAAGCCAGCCGATGAGCAGGCCGAGGCCGCCGCCGAGGACGAACGCGATGGCTAATTGGAGGCCGAGCGACATGATTGATGGGGAATTTATGTTTTACGAACGGGCGCGGTCGGCGTCGATCATTGACAGCAATCAGCTTAAAAGTGGGCGATGACTTCAATTTCCACCTGCGCGCCCTTGGGCAGCGCGGCGACCTGGACGGTGGACCGGGCCGGAAAATTCTCCGTGAAATATTTTGCGTACACTTCGTTCATACCGGCGAAGTCGCCGAGGTTCGTCATGAACACGGTGCTTTTCACGACGTTATTAAAGGTGAGCTGCTGATCCTCCAGGACGGTCTTGATGTTTTCCAGCACGCGTTCGGTCTGGACCTTGATGTCGCCGGCGACGAGGCTGCCGTCGGCGGGGTTGAGGGGGATCTGGCCGGCGCAGAACAGCAGGTCGCCGAGGCGGACGGCGTGGTTATACGGGCCCAGCGCGGCGGGTGACTTGGCGGGTTTGATGATTATTTTGGTGGCCATAAACGTGGGGCGCAGTGTTACGCCTTTGAAAAGAGAGGTCAAGGAATGGATGCGGAACGCGGCGCGCGGCGCGCAACTCAGCAATCAATTTTGAGACGACGGTGCGTTCCACGCAAACACGCGACAGGAATCTGCCAGCGCCAAATAGCCGGTCCGGCGGGTTTAAAAATGCTTCTCCGCTGTTTTCGGTGGCATCGGCGGTCAAGAGATTTGAACCGCGTAAAGTTTTGGGCCGGAGGCGTGAGCCGATGTCGCTCCTACGGAGCTGGAAAATCAAAGGGGACGGTGCAACTACAAAGATATCGCCCCTGACGGGGCTACCTGGCCGTTGCCGTACGGGGAAAACCTTGGCGCCTTGGAAAATTGGCTGGCCAAACCCATGGTTCCTGGGTAAACTCCGCCTACCGGCATTGCCCGTATTCAATGCCGGTAGGCGAGGCCTTTTAAGCCGCAATTATTGCGGCCATCAAATCGCTGGTCGGAGGTCAGTTGGCAATGAGCAACTCCATGCCCTGCCCAGGGCCGGTGTGGCTGACGCCAAACCGCTGGTGGGGCGGTCGCCCATTGTCAGCCAAGGTGGCGGCGCCCCCGGCTCGGGCTCAGCCTTGGATTCCTTCCGGCCGGTCCGCGAAAACTGAAATCCAATCTTCTATTCCATCGAAAATAGCGAAGAACCAGATTTGAATCGCGTGACGTTTTGGGCCGGAGGCGGGAGCCGATGTCGCTCCTACGGAGCTGGAAAATCAAGGGGAACGGTGCAACTACAAAGATATCGCCCCCTGACGGGGCTATCTGACCGTTGCCGTATGGGAAAAACCTTGGTGCCTTGGAAAATTGGCTGGCCAAACCCATGGTTCATGGGTAAACTCCGCCTACCGGCATTGCCCGCATTCAATGCCGGTAGGCGATGTTTTTTAAGCCGCAGTGGTTGCGGCCATCAAATCGCTGGTCGGAGGTCAGTTGGCAATGAGCAACTCCATGCCCTGCCCAGGGCCGGTGTGGCTGACGCCAAACCGCTGGTGGGGCGGTCGCCCATTGTCAGCCAAGGTGGCAGCGACCCGGGCTCCGGCTCAGCCTTGGATTCCTTCCGGCCGGTCCGCGAAAACTGAAATCCAATCTTCTATTCCATCGAAAATAGCGAAGAACCAGATTTGAATCGCGTGACGTTTTGGGCCGGAGGCGTGAGCCGATGTCGCTCCTCCGGCTGGAAAATCAAAGGGGACGGTGCCACTACAAAGATATCGCCCCTGACGGGGCTATCTGACCGTTGGCGCACGGGGAAAACCCGGTGCCTTGGAAAATTGGCTGGCCAAACCCATTGTTCCTGGGTAAACTCCGCCTACCGGCATTGCCCGCATTCAATGCCGGTAGGCGAGGATTTTTAAGCCCAGTGATTGCAAACCTCCAACCGATGATCGGGTGGGGTATTTCGCAATGAGCAACTCCCTGACCTGCTTGGTGCCGGTGGGGCTGAGGTTAAACCGCTGGTGGACGCCACCTTGGACTGGCTAAACTGCGCTTCGCCGAAGTTAATCCAACCCGAAGATCGGGTTTCGATCGGAGGCGGTTTCCTCCAATCTCAAGGGCGGCGAGGCCCGGAATTTATCGCGCTACTTCGGAATTCGGGTTAAATGTGGTGGATCACCCAACCGAAGACCCATTGCCATGTTGCCCAAACTCTCCCTGTTGACTGCGTTGCTGGTGCCGCTGACCGCCTTGGGCGCAGCATCCGCGCCAGGCTACCGGCCGCCGGAGCCAGACCGGGACGGGGCGGCGGTTTTTCGCACGGGCGGGTTGGACCGGCCGCTGCGCTACACCCCCATGGGCACGGACTTCGTCATCACCAATGGCGCGGAGTTTTTCAACCGGCCGCTCTACGGCGGCAGTTCGCCCTTCCGCGTGGATGGCGGCGACCGGCCCGAGTTTTCGCTGTATCTGCCCGGGCGCGGCGGCAACCTGCGGTTCGGCCTCAAAACCGGCACCGGCGTGAAATGGCTGAACGAGGCGGCCCAGGTGGTGACGCGCTATCGGCCCGGCTCGCTGATCCACGAAATTCACGATCCGCTGCCCGGCGAGGGCTGGCTGACGCTGACGACCCTCGCACTGCCCCAAACGGAAGGCATGATTGTGCGCGCGGAGTGGCACGGCCCGGAACCCGCACCGGAACTGTGCTGGGCTTTCGGCGGCGTGAATGGCATGAAGGGAAAACGCGATGGCGACATCGGCTGCGAAGTCCTGCCCGTCAGCCAGTTCTTTCAACTGCACGCCGCCCAATGCACGAGCAATGTAGTGACCATCGGGCCGGCCGGGTTTAGCGTGCAAGGCCGGCCGGGAACCATCGCGGGAGCGGTGTCGGACCCGGCGCAACTGACGGTGGGCGACGCCGCCAACTGGGATCAGCCCGCGGAATTGCTGGCCGCAACGAATCTGGCACCCGCCACACCGCTGCTGGTGGGGCGCGCCCGGCTCCGCGCGGGCCAACCGTTTTACCTCGCTTTGCAGCGCGTGAGCCCAGAAGGCCAGCCAGCCGCAAAAATTTCTCCGGCCGGTTTGCCGGTCCTGTTCGCGCAGGCGGAGGAACAACGCCAGGCGCTGGCCGGGCGCGTGGCGGTCGCGACGCCGGATCCGTTCATCAATGCGGCGGCGGCTGCGCTCAACGTCGCGGCGGACGCCGTCTGGGACGACCGCCAGCAGGCGTATCTGCATGGCGGCGTGGCGTGGCGGATTCGGCTGCTGGGCTGGCGGGCGAGTTATGCCGGCGATGAACTGGGCTGGCACGAGCGAACCGCCGGGCATTTTGCCGGCTTTGCGGCGCAGCAAACTGTGACTCCCATTCCCGCCGCCATCCCCGCCGCCGAGGAGAGCGCCAAGCTCGCGCGCAATGAAACGGCGCTCCATTCCAATGGCGACCTGTCCAAGTCCCACTACGACATGAACCTGGTCGCCGTGGACGCGTTCTTCCGCCATCTGCTCTGGACGGGCGATCTGGCGTATGCGGAAAAAATGTGGCCGGTGATCGAACGCCACCTGGCCTGGGAACGCCGCCTGTTCCGGCGCGAGTTTGGCGCGGACAAACGGCCGCTCTATGAAGCGTATTGCTGCATCTGGGCGAGTGACGACCTGGCGTACAACGGCGGCGGGGCCACGCATGCCTCGGCCTACAACTATTACCACAACCGGCTGGCGGCGCGCGTGGCGAAGCTGCTGGGCCGGGACGCAACCCCCTACGAACAGGAAGCCGGCCTGATCGCACAAGGCATGAAGGAAAATTTGTGGCTCGCCGACTGCGGCTGGTTCGCGGAGTGGAAGGACTGGCTCGGCCGGCAGCAGGTGCATCCCAATGCGGCGGTGTGGACGTTCTATCACACGGTGGATTCCGAGGTGCCGTCGCCGCTGGAAGCGTGGCAGATGTCGCGTTTTGTGGATACGCAGATCCCGCATTTTCCGCTGCGCGGACCGGGCGTGCCCGCCGGCAGCCAGACCATTTCGACCACGAGCTGGATGCCTTACACCTGGTCGCTGAACAACGTCGTCATGGCCGAAACGATGCACACGGCGCTGGCGTATTGGCAGGCGGGACGGCCGGAGGGCGCCTTTCCGCTGTTCAAGGGCGCGCTGCTGGATTCGATGTATCTCGGCCTCTGCCCCGGCAATGTGGGCATGTGCACTTTTTTTGACGCGAACCGGCGCGAATCGCAGCGCGATTTTGGCGACGGTTCGGGGGCCACGGCGCGCGCGCTCATCGAAGGGCTGTTTGGCGTGCAACCCGATCTGCTCGCCGGCGAAATCAAGCTGCGCCCGGGTTTTCCCGCGGAGTGGAACCACGCCAGCATCCGGCATCCCGATTTCAACTTCAGTTTTCAACGCGACGGCCGGCGCGAAACTTTTGCCCTGGAAACGAGGACGCCGCTGAAACTGCGGCTGCAAATCCCCGCACTGCGCGACCGCGTGGAGGCGGTCACCGTCAACGGCCGGCCGGCGGCGTGGCGGGTGCTCGCCGACGCCGTCGGGACGCCGCACATTGAAATCGAAACCGCCCCGGCTCCGCAGCAAACCATCGTCGTTGAATGGCGCGGGCAGACCAACGCACCGCCACCGGCGGAAACGGCGGTGGCGCAAAACGCCGCCTGGCGCCAGGCGCTGACCGCGGACATCACGGAACTGGCCGACCCGCAGGGCGCGTTAAGCGAGGCGACGTTTGCCGGCTGCGAACTCCGCGGCCGCGCCACCGGCCGGCCGGGGCACCGCACCGTATTCGCCCGGGTCACCCAAGGCCAGCTGCGCTGGTGGCAGCCGGTGGCATTGGAGATTTCCGCCCCGCCGACGGCGGCGGCAACCGACTGGACCCGGCCCGTAACCGGAAAATTGGAGACGATTGATCTCAGCCCGGTCTTCAACGACCAAGTCACGCAGATTTTCCGCAATGAGTATCGCGCGCCGCGTTCCCCTTTTTGTTCGCTGGCAACGCCGACGCAAGGCATTGGCAGTTGGTGCCATCCCTTGGATAACTTTGCCGTGGATGACACCGGGCTGCGCACAGCGGCGGCCAGGCAGGATGGCAAAATCGTTTTGCCCAACGGCGTGCCGCTGGCGACGCCCGCGGTGGCCGGCGGCCGCAACATCGTGTTTGTTTCGCAGTGGACCAATTATCCGGCGGAAGTTTCCGTCCCGCTGGGCGGCAAATCGGCCGGCGCGTATCTCCTGCTGGCCGGCTCCACGGGTGCGATGCAGTCCCGCTGCGACAATGGCGAGGTCATCGCCACGTACACGGACGGCTCGACCACGCGGCTGGCGCTGCACAATCCGACGACGTGGTGGCCCATTGACCAGGACTACTACGTTGACGATTTTGCATTTGCCCGTCCCGAGGCGCTGCCGATCCGGATTGATTTGCGGACCGGCAAGATTCGCGTGCTCCAAATGGATTCGTTCAAAGGCACGGGGGGCGCGATCCCCGGGGGCGCAGCGACCGTGCTGGCGCTGCCACTCGATGCCACGAAGGAGCTACAATCACTCACCATCCGCGCGCTGGCCAACGAGGTGGTCATCGGCCTGATGAGCCTCACCCTGGCCAGGTGAACCGCGGGCAGCCATTTCGCGCGCAAACCCATTTGACTTCGCACTAATCCATGAGATTAGTTTCTCAAGGCCTTGGCAGGGTGGGGGCACGCATGTTATGAAGGTTCCGCTCACAACCCATGAAAGTGAACGGCTCGCGGCTTTGAAATCGTACCAGGTTCTCGATAGTGCCGCCGAGCAGTCCTACGATGATATCGCGGCCATGGCGGCGCATGTTTGTCAGGTGCCAATCGCCCTGGTTTCATTGGTGGACGAAGCCCGGCAATGGTTTAAGGCAAAAGTGGGCTGGCAGCAGAATCAGACTCCGCGCGAGGTGGCGTTCTGTGCGCACGCCATGCTTCAAAACGAGCCCTTCGTGGTACGGGACGCGGTCAAAGACAAACGCTTTGCCGCCAATCCGCTGGTCACGCACAGTCCCTTTATCCGGTTTTATGCCGGCTTTCCCCTGGTCACTCCCGAAGGCCATGCGCTGGGGACACTCTGCGTGCTGGATCAGGCGGCGCGGCGGCTTTCGGCGGAACAACTGCAGGCGATGCAGGCGCTCGCGCGGCAAGTCATGGCCTTGCTGGAAAACCGGCGGGTGCTGGCGCAGTTGGCCGCGGCCCTTGAGCACATCAAAACCCTGCAAAAAATGCTGCCCGTTTGCGGCTGGTGCAACCGGATCCATGACGGCAAGGGGGTGTGGAATGAAATCGAATCGTTCATGCATGAGCACGCCGATGTTGATTTCAGCCATGTCATCTGCCCGGAATGCCTGCAAAAAGTGCGGCCCGATGAACGATTCAGGATGATTGGCACCTGACCCGGCTGCTACCGGGGCATGGGCAACCGGCCTGTGGGCAGCCGCCAGCGTCAGGCGGGCCTGGTAAAATTCCATGCGAGTCTTGTGGTTCACGCCGCCCAAGAAAGACAGGTAAAGGCTGCGCTACGATCGCTTCAGTGAGCGTGGGTTAATAGTCCAACTCCGCTTTATGTTTTTCAATAAAACCAGCCCACTGGGTTGGCGGTTTCCCGGTCAGCCGGGGGAAATTATCAAACGTATCATCCGCGCCGGGGATTGTGCCGGCCGCATAGCGTTTCCAGTGTTCATAGACACAGCCCATATAGGCCATTTCGGCCCCGGCACTTTTCATGGCTTCCAGAAACACTTCCGGGGCCAGCGGCTCATACCGGAAAGGTTTGCCGATGATCGCAGTCATCAGTTCGGCCAGTTCCCCAAAAGTTTTGGCATCGTAGCCCAGCCGGTAGGTTTGGCCGGCATGTAATTCAGGATGCGCCAAAGCCAAAGCCGCCACCTGGGCCACATCATCGACATCCACCCAGCTAAGGCGGGCTCCTTTTACATAGGCGTGAATCACCCCATGCTTGATGGTTTTCTTGCCGCCGTAGCTCAGCACGTTTTGCATGTAAGTTTCCGGCCGCAAATGCGTGTAGGAAAAGCCGGACCACTGGATGTATCGTTCCACCAACTGGTGCCAGGCCCAATGCGCAACCGAGGTATCGTCACGACCGCAGGCTCCCAAATGCACGATGTGCTTCACGCCGGCTTTTTTGGCGTTGTCCAGCAGCACCTTGCTCTGGCGCAACATGTCAACGGTGTAACCGGTTACGATAAAAACCCGGTCAATCCCTTGGAGAGCCGGCAGATGCGTGCTTTCGTCATCAAAATCAAGGCGGACCGTGGCAATCCCTTGAGCCACGAAGGGGGCTGCTTTCGGGGGCGAACGGACGGCCGCCACAATTTCTATTTCGCGATTTGATAAAAGCAGTTTCAGCGTTTTGCTGCCGACCTGCCCGGTCGCTCCGGTGATGAGAATTTTTGGCAATTGTTTTTGTGACATTATATCTTGGGGCGGTTTTGCCAGCCGGTGGCATTGATTGCGGTGACCTCAGCACCCAGCCCGCGCCAGCAACGGATAATCGGTATAGCCCCTGGCACCTGCTCCATAAAAGGTGGCTTGGTCCGGCACATTGAGCGGGGCATTTTGCCGGAAGCGTTCCGGCAGATCAGGGTTCGCGAGCAGGGGAACGCCAAAGGCCACGGCATCGGCTTCGCCCGACGCCAGCACCTGATTGGCCGTGGCCTGGGTGAACCCTTCATTGGCAATGTAACTGCCGCCGAACGCGGCTTTCAATTGCGGCCCGAGGCGATTGGCTCCAAGCGATTCGCGGGCACAAATAAAGGCAATCCGCCGTTTGCCCAGTTCCTGCGCCACGTAGCCAAAGGTGGCGGTATGATTGGAATCGCCCATGTCGTAGGTGTCGCCGCGCGGGGCGAGATGCATGCCGACCCGGTCCGCACCCCAGACGGAGACCACCGCGTCGGTGACTTCGAGCATGAGCCGGGCGCGGTTCGCGATGGAGCCACCATACGCATCCGTGCGATGATTGGTTTTATCCTGAAGGAATTGATCGAGCAGGTAGCCGTTGGCACCGTGGATTTCCACGCCATCAAAACCGGCCCGTTTCGCGTTTTCCGCGCCCAAACGATAGGCCTCGATGATGCCGGGAATTTCCTCCAACCCCAACGCCCGGGGGGTGACAAAGGATTTCAGGGGCCGGACCAGGCTGACATGCCCCGCCGCCGCAATGGCGCTGGGGGCGACCGGCAAGGCGCCGTTCAAAAATTGCGGATCAGAAATGCGGCCAACATGCCAGAGTTGGAGCACCATGCGTCCACCGGCTTGGTGAACGGCGTCCGTGACCAGTTTCCAGCCGGCAACTTGCGCGTCGGACCAGATGCCCGGCGTGTTCGCATACCCCACCCCCATGGGTGTCACCGCCGTCGCCTCCGAGATGATCAACCCCACACCGGCGCGCTGGACGTAGTATTCGGCCATCAACGCATTGGCCACGCGGGCGGCGCCCGCCCGCCCGCGGGTCAGCGGCGCAAAGATGATGCGGTTGGGCAGGTTCCAGGCACCGATGCGGACGGGGTCAAACAAGTTGGGCATATTGGTTCTAAAGCGGGAATGAATGGTTCGGGTTTCGCGACCGGTTTTGGTTCGATATGCATCGAACCTAAAGCCGGTGGCGGGCGCTGTCAAAAAATACTTCGACGGTTGTCGAACCATCCGTTTGATGGCATGGTGTGTCCGTGAAGAAGTATTCTCACCCGGCCATGCCGGCCGTGGCACTGACCGACGTCATGCAGGCGATGTCCGATCCCTGCCGGCTGTCCATCGTCCGCCAACTGCTGCAAAGCAAGGGCCGCGCGCTGGCCTGCAATGAGGTTCGCTTGGACGTTGCGAAGGCCACCCGGTCGCATCACTTTGAGGTGTTGCGTGCCGCCGGCATCATTTTTACGGAAATGGACGGCACCAAATGCATGACTTCCGTGCGGCGAACCGAGCTGAATCAACATTTCCCCGGATTGCTCAAATTGATCGCTTCACGGAAATGAGCCGGGACTGTATGGCGCGACCAGCGCCATCGCACCGAACTTCCTGTGATATTGCCGACGGTTGCGCGCAGTCAAAATGCCGGCGGCGGTTTCAACTTCCGGGTTCGGTTTCAATTCACCAGCCGGTACCAGTTGTCGCGCTGATGGGGTTCGTAGCCGAGTTGGCTGATGAGCCGCTTCATGTCGTCGCTCGTCATGCTGAAGGTGGTGCCGGCCTGCGACACGACGTTTTCCTCGATCATGATGCTGCCGAGGTCGTTGGCGCCGTATTTCAGCGCGACCTGGCCGATCTCCAATCCCTGCGTGACCCACGAGCTTTGGATGTTCTCAAAGTTATCCAGGAAAATGCGGCCCAACGCCTGCGTCTTCAAATATTCATGCGCGCCCACGGTCGGCGCTTTCAGCAGGGTGTGCTCCGCTTGGAACGTCCAGCAGATGAAGGCGGTGAAATGCGCGGGCTGGAGGCCGTCGCCGGTGAACTCCGCCACGCGTTTCAGCGATTTATCCTGCTGGGCGCGCACGCGGTCGAGATGTTCAATGCGGTCTTCAATGGTTTCCACATGGCCAAACATCATGGTGGCCGATGAATACAGGCCCAGCCGGTGCGCGATGTCCATCACTTCCAGCCAGTCATCGCTGCGGGCTTTGAGCGGCGAAATGCGTTCGCGGACGCGATCCACCAGAATCTCCCCGCCCCCGCCGGGAATGGAGCCGAGGCCGGCGGCCTTGAAATCGCCGATGATCTTTTCCAGCGGTTCATTGAACACCTCCCGGAAATGCACAAACTCGCTCGGGCTGAAGCCGTGAATGTTGATCTGCGGCCACTTGGTTTTGATATGGGCGAGCAAGTCCAGATACCACTGTTTGGTCAGCTTGGGGTGATGTCCGCCCTGCATGAGGATCTGCGTGCCGCCCAGCGCGAGCGTCTCGGCGATCTTCTGATCCATCTCGGCCAGGCTGATGACGTAGGCATCCGTGTCCTTTTCCGTGCGGTAAAAGGCGCAGAACTTGCAATAGACATTGCAGATGTTCGTGTAATTGACGTTGCGGTCCACGTTGTAGGTCACGATCTCGTTGCCGCGACCGGCATAGGCGCCGGCCTTGGCGAGCTGGCGGCGGCGGTCGGCGAGGGCGCCGAGCTCTTCGAGGGGCAGCGAATAAAGCCGCAGCGCCTCGGCACGCTCAATGCGCGAACCGGCCCAGACTTTTTGCAGCAGATGGTCGAGTGACGCGTCGTAAATCACCCCCGCACATTAGCAAACATTCCGGCTTTAACAAGTTCGGCAAATGGCGGAGCCAGGGGGAATCTGCCGGCGTGGGTGGCAATCAAAGTTTCCGGTTCGCGAGCTCAATCACCACCTCAAGCTCCGGTCAGCCGCCACCCTTAAAACCAGCCCGGGCTGTGCCACGCCAATTGCGCCATGCGCCAACCAACTGTGCCAATATGCCACTCCCGGCACAGTTTCCCCCCGTTTAAAACCCGGCTGACTGATCTTAAAACCCATTAAACATCAGGTGTTTTGGAGTATTCCGCCGATTGGCACGATCCGGCACTGTTCTTGCACTAGAGGTTCCAAGATTTAGTTAACACAACCCATTTCATACACACCAAAATAATTAATTTATGGCTAAAGTTTTAGGCATCGATCTCGGTACCACCAACTCCTGCATGGCGGTCATGGACAGCGGCGAACCGCTCGTGCTGGAAAATTCAGAGGGCAAACGCACCACCCCGTCGGTCGTGGCCTTTACCAAGGGCGGCGAACGCGTGGTCGGCGATGCCGCCAAGCGGCAGGCGGTAACGAACTCCCGCAATACGATTTACTCCATCAAGCGTTTCATGGGCCGCAAGTTCGACGAAGTCCAGGAAGAGATCAAGCGCATGCCGTACAAGGTCGTGAAGGCGTCCAATGGCGATTGCGCGGTGGAAGTGGAAGTGGACGGCAAAGCGAAACAGTTTTCGCCCCCGGAAATTTCCGCGATGATTCTATCCAAGCTGAAAGCCGATGCGGAAACACGTCTCGGCGAGAAGATCACGCAGGCCGTCATCACGGTGCCCGCGTACTTCAACGATTCGCAGCGCCAGGCGACGAAAGACGCCGGCCGCATCGCCGGTCTGGAAGTGCTCCGCATCATCAATGAGCCGACGGCGGCGTCGCTCGCCTACGGCCTCGACAAGAAGAAGGACGAGAAGATCGCGGTTTACGATCTGGGCGGCGGTACGTTTGATATTTCGGTCCTCGAAATCGGCGACGGCGTGTTCGAAGTGAAGGCGACGAACGGCGACACCCACCTCGGCGGTGACGACTGGGACAACACCCTGATGGACTGGATCCTGGACGAATTCAAAAAAGAATCCGGCATGGACCTCCGCAAGCAGCCCGACGCGCTCCAGCGCATCAAGGAAGAAGCGGAAAAGGCCAAGATCGCGCTTTCCAGCGCGACGACCTACGACATCAATCTGCCGTTCATCACCGCGGATGCGACCGGCCCGAAGCATATCCAGAGAAACCTCACGCGCGCCAAGATGGAGCAGCTGACGGACAGCCTGTTCGAGCGCACCATCAAGCCCGTACAAGCGTGCTTGAAAGACGCCGGCATCGAAGCCGCCAAGATTGACGAACTCGTGCTGGTCGGCGGCATGACCCGCATGCCGCGCGTGGTTGAAACCGCGCACAAGCTGGTGAACAAGACCCCGCATCAGGGCGTGAACCCGGATGAAGTCGTCGCCATCGGCGCCGGCATCCAGGGCGGCGTGCTGAAGGGTGAGGTCAAAGACGTGCTGCTGCTCGACGTGACCCCGCTTTCGCTCGGCATCGAGACGCTCGGCGGCGTGTTCACGAAGCTGATCGAACGCAACACGACGATTCCCTCGCGCAAATCGGAAATTTTCTCCACCGCCAGCGACAGCCAGCCGGGCGTGGAAATCCACGTGCTCCAGGGCGAGCGCCAGTTCACGAAGGACAACAAGACCATCGGCCGGTTCAACCTCGCCGACATTCCGCCCGCCCCGCGGGGCGTGCCGCAGATCGAAGTGACTTTCGACATTGATGCCAACGGCATTCTGCATGTCGGGGCGAAGGACCTCGGCACCGGCAAGGAACAGAAGATCACCATCACCGCCAGCAGCGGGCTCTCGAAGGACGAAGTCGAGAAGATGCGCAAGGACGCCGAGGCGCATGCCGACGACGACAAGGCGCGCCTGGAAGAAATCCAGACCCGCAACGAGACCGACAGCGCGGTGTACCGCACCGAGAAATTGATCAAGGACAACGCGGACAAGATCTCGGCGGAGGACAAGACCAAGCTGGAAGCCGCGATTGCCGCTGCCAAGGAAGCCCTGAAGGGCACGGATGCCGCCGCCATCAAGACGGCCGGCGAGAAATTGAATGAAACGGCGCAGGCCATCGGCACCGAGCTGTACAAGGCGGCGGCGGCCCAGGCGGAAGCCGCCAAGGGCAAGGGCGGCGCCGGGGCCGAGCAACCCGGCGGCGAAGCGCCCAAATCCGAGGACAAAAAGAAGGACGACGGCGTGATTGACGCGGAAGTCGTGGACGAAAAGAAGTAATCAACTTTCCTTCGGCGACCACATGAACAAGGCGCAGACCAGCTTGTCCCGCAGGGACGGACTGAAAACTGCCCGGCGTATTAACGCCGGGCAGGGTCTGGCTTTGGCGTCCGTTCCCGGAGGAACGACTGAAATCTGTCCGGCACCCATGTTTCACGGGGCTAAAGTTCCGGGGCCATGGCCGCCGGGCGAGGTTTTCGCCGCGAATGCGGCTGTCAATTGAACCAACATATAAGCTATCATCATGTTTTCCGCCATGCGTGACAAAGCCGTTGAGATGGCCGTGCGACAGTTGATCCAGAAAACAACCCGCGCGGTCAAAGACCTGAACGGGCTGGTGATCAACGCGCCGAAAAAAACATTTTCGGTGAAATTGGAACTGGCGGGTGAAGCGGAACCGCTGGTGGTGACGGGTAGTTACGAGCTCATGGTGGACAAAGATAAAACCATGCTGCTCCCGGCGAACATCCAGACCTCGAAGGAATGGGTGACAATCCTGGCGGCGGAACTGCTCAAGGGCCGGTCCTTTGAAGTGCCGGCCATGGCGCGGAATTTTTTATAGATTTAGCGATTTTCCCGCCGCTCGGGCGGCGGGAGTTAATTCGTAGTTAACCAAACAACAAAACAAACAGAACATATATGGCACTGAACATCAAACCGCTCGGCGACCGCATCCTCGTGGAAGCCGTCGAAGAGAAGGAAGTCAAAAAGGGCGGCATCATCATCCCCGACACCGCCAAAGAAAAGCCGCAGGAAGGCATTGTCCGCGTGCTCGGCACCGGCAAGCTGGATGACGAAGGCAAGCGCATTGCGTTTGAAGTCAAAGTCGGCGACCGCGTGCTCGTGTCCAAATACGGCGGCACCGAAATCAAAATTGACGGCAAGGAATACAAGATTTTTGGCGCCGATGACCTCGTCGCGATCCTCAGCTAACCCGCAACCAGCAACTTTTTAACCAAGAACAAGATTATATGGCAGCCAAACAATTGATTTTTGACGAACAAGCCCGCCAGGCGATTCTGCGCGGCGTTTCCAAGCTCTCCAAGGCGGTCGTCGCCACGCTCGGACCGAAAGGCCGCAACGTGGTCATCGACAAAAAATTCGGTTCCCCGACGGTGACCAAGGACGGTGTCACGGTCGCGAAGGAAATCGAACTGGAATGCCCCTTTGAGAACATGGGCGCCCAGATGGTCCGCGAAGTCGCGAGCAAGACCAGCGACACCGCCGGCGACGGCACCACCACGGCGACCGTGCTGGCCGAAGCGATTTATCGCGAAGGTCTGAAGTTCGTCACGTCCGGCGCGAACCCGATCGGCATCCAACGCGGCATCAACAAGGCCGTGGAAGCCGCCGTGGAACAGCTCGGCAAGATCTCCAAGAAGGTCAAGGACAAGGAAGAAATCAAGCAGGTCGCGGCCGTGTCCGCCAACTGGGATTTCGACATTGCCGACAAGATTGCCGACGCGATGGACAAAGTGGGCAAGGACGGCACCATCACGGTCGAAGAAGCGAAGTCCATCGAAACCACGCTGGAAGTGGTCGAAGGCATGCAGTTCGACAAGGGCTATCTCTCGCCGTACTTCGTCACGAACGCCGAGACGATGGAAGTGAAGATGGAAGATCCATACATTCTCATTTTCGAGAAGAAGATCAGCAATCTGAAAGACCTGCTCCCGTTGCTTGAAAAAGCGGCGCGCTCCGGCAAGCCCTTCCTGATCATCGCCGAAGAAGTCGAAGGCGAAGCCCTCGCGACCCTCGTCGTGAACAAGCTCCGCGGCACGCTCAACGTCTGCGCCGTGAAGTCCCCGGGCTTCGGCGACCGCCGTAAAGCCATGCTGGAAGACATCGCCGTGCTCACCGGCGGCAAGTTCATCACCGAAGACCTCGGCATCAAGCTCGAGACGGTGGAACTCGCCGACCTCGGCCGGGCCAAGACCGTGATCGTGGACAAGGAAAACACCACCATCGTCGAAGGCAGCGGCAAGAACAGCGACATCCAGGGCCGCGTGAACCAGATCCGCCGCCAGATCGAAGAGACCACGAGCGATTACGACCGTGAAAAATTGCAGGAACGCCTGGCGAAACTCGCCGGTGGCGTGGCCGTCATCAACGTCGGTGCCGCGACCGAGAGCGAAATGAAGGAAAAGAAGATGCGCGTGGAAGACGCGCTGCACGCGACCCGCGCGGCCGTCGAAGAAGGCATCGTGGCTGGTGGCGGCGTGGCCCTCATCCGCTGCATCACGGCCATTGAAGCCGTCAAGGGTGCGAACGAAGACGAAACCATCGGCATCGGCATCGTGAAGCGCGCCGTGGAAGCTCCGCTCCGCTCGCTCGCGGCCAACGCCGGCGAAGAAGGCAGCGTCATCGTGGACAAGGTCAAGAAGGCCAAGGGCAACGAAGGTTACAACGTGGCCACCGGCAACTACGAGGATCTCGTCAAAGCCGGCGTGGTGGACCCGAAGAAGGTCACCCGCAGCGCGCTCCAGAACGCGGCGTCGATCGCCGGTCTGTTGCTGACCACCGAATGCCTCATCACCGACCTCCCCGAGAAGGACAAACCGGCACCCGGTGGTGGCGGCCACGGCGGCGGCATGGGCGACATGGGCGGCATGGGCGGCTACTAAGATCATTGCGGACGGCCACCGTCCCAAAATTAGAGGAACCGAGCAGACAGAACGCGGTCGGGAGCAATCCCGGCCGCGATTTTTATTTTGGGGCGGCCAGCTTGCGGAAACGCATTCCAATTAAGCATGAAAAGGACGTTGGACCACCAACCGACTTGTAAAGCAAACTTGACATATGACAAGCTTGCTTTACAATGCTGAAACTATGAGCAACAAACCCAACAACCCCGACGAGTTGATTCTCATTGACCGGCAATTCTCGCTTCGCACGGCTTGGCGCGTTTGCCGGTGGCTGTTTCTGGCTGCGGCCATCTCGGCGCTCTGCGACTGGGTATATCCCAAGGAATTCAAGCAATTGCCCTTTGGCTCCCGCGTGGCGATGGTGCTGGCGGAATTTGCTGCGCTGGCGCTTTGGTATTTTGACGTGCAGCGGTGGATGCGCGGACAGGACGAATTGCAGCGCCGCATCACGCAGGCGTCGCTGTTCTTCGCGGTGAGCGCGAGCTTCTTCATTTTCCTGTTGTGGACGCAATTGGATGACGCCGGATTTTTTCGACAGGTCTTTGGCCGGCCATTTATGAACAACACCTGGGGGATCTGTTCGGTCGCAGATGTTTTTCTGCTGATATCCGGTTTTTATGGCTTCGGCTACCTGTATTTCCGCCGCCGCTTCAAATAAATTTTATGAAATCCAAATCCAATGCGGAATGGGGCTGTTATCTGACGCCGGCAGATTACGGAATTGGACTGCCTGTTGCCTGGCGGAGGTTTCAATGAAAAACCGTCTGCGCGAACTGCGCGCGGTGAAGGATTGGTCGCAAGCGGATCTGGCGGACCAACTCGGCGTTTCGCGCCAGACCGTGAACGCCATTGAAACGGAGAAATACGATCCCAGCCTGCCGTTAGCCTTCAAAGTGGCCCGCTTATTCAAAATGTCGATTGAGGAAATTTTTGATTCAAAGAACGAATAAAGCCCGCTCAGGCCAGCAAGCCGGCTGACTCCGCGTAACATTTGGCGAGGTATTCCATGGTCGGCCGGCCGGCGGGATTTTTCTCCAGACAAGCGAGCAGCACCGCCCAGATATTGCGCAGGACATGCATGCCCGGCTTGATGGCCAGCGGGGGCGTGCCCGTGCAAATCTGCCGTTCAATCGCGGCGGGGTCGCCGGCAAACGGATAGGTTCCGGTATAGGTGAAACAAGCCAGCACGCCAAAGGCAAACACGTCGCTTTTAAACCCGTGGGAAAAATCGCCGGCCCATTTTTCCGGGGCCATGTATTTGGCCGTGCCCACGCGATCCTGTTTTTCATCAGCAATGAACGGCGGCACCCGATCCTTGAAATACGAGTGGGAAAAATCAATCAGCCGGGACTCCTGCGGCGCATTCGCCGGCACGAGGACGTTCAGGCTCTTCAGATCGTTGTGGATGACGGGCCGGTCGCACCAGATGCCGGCGTGCAAATCGGCCATGGTTTCCGCCACGCTTTGCAGAATCCGGTGCGTGCGCGCCGGTTCCTGAAAGGCGATGCCACCGAGCACCAGTTCGTGCAGCGTGGTCCCCTCAACATATTCCAGAAAAAGCCGGTGCGACCCGGCCTCGTACGCGAGGCGGCGACGGACGCGGGGGTGGGTGATTTCACCAAGGATGTAAGCCTCGTTGGCGATGAAGATTTCGTCCCAAAATTGTTTGGGCTCCTTGAGCACCGCCGGACAGGCATTGCCCTCAAACTCCACTTTGGTGAGCGTGGAGACCCCGGCTGCCACCAGCAGGGGCGCTTGTTTACGAATAAGGGGGATTTTCATGCGTCCCGCCCAGCAGTGTCAGAAAGAATTTTCACCGTCAAGGGGATTGCGGCAAATTTCGGGGTCTGGAGGATTTTCAGAAATACTGTCAGGCACATGTCCGTATTTTCCAGCGGCCGGAACGGGCAATGGGCGAGCCATTCACTCAACCATTGCCCTTCGCTTACTTGGCTGAAAAGATTTCCGCCGTGCGCAGGGTCACCGGCCCCAGCAGACCCGATTCCAGCAGCGGTGAATTCTTCTTCCAGTGATGCCACGCGGCAAAGGTCAGGCGGCCGGTCGGGCTGGGTTTGCCGTCCAAGAGCCATTGTGGCCAGGCCTTGAGTTCGCTGCCGTTCCACTCGCAATCGGGCGGCAACTGCTCGTCACCGATGAGCCGGTTGGGCCAGAGGTTGGTGACCTTCACGACCAGCTTGTTCACGCCGGGCCGGGCGGCGCCGGTGAGTTGCACCCGGAATGGCGGCTTCCACAGCACGCCCAGGTTTTTTCCGTTCAGGGAAACTTCCGCGAGATTTTTCACCGCGCCGAGATCCAGCCAGAGCTCGCGGTCGGCACCCAGCCGTGGGGCGGAAATCTCAATGTCCTTTTCATAGGTCGCCGTGCCGGAGAAATAGCGCACCCCCGCATTTGTATGCGCGCTCCAGGAAGTCAGCGAGTCCAAAACCACCGCCGGTGGCGCACCCCAGTTGGGCGGAAAACTTAATTTCCAGCCGCCCGTAATCGCCTGCGGCGCCGGCACCCCGGCCGCCGTGGCGTGCAACGTGCCGCCGCCCGCCTGGCGCAATTCCACCTGGCCGTTGGCCCAGGCTTTCACCACCGGGACGCCGGCCATCGCCGATACTTCCCATTGTGGCGCCGGGCCAATCGTGGTGACCCCGGGCAGCACCAGCGTTTCATGCTCCGCCA
>Ga0302321_100000807_pt1 | contig 27092 bp, 29 predicted proteins | sample Fen_T0_1_FD_202505 | JGI IMG/M metagenome (GOLD analysis project Ga0302321, IMG submission 202505) | Peat permafrost microbial communities from Stordalen Mire near Abisko, Sweden - Fen_T0_1 | ecosystem: Environmental > Terrestrial > Soil > Wetlands > Permafrost | place: Sweden: Abisko... | reverse complement strand
TCCCAGAACAGTGACACCATATCAAGGAGTAGATATGACAGTGGAGATTTAGAAATGCTTCATATTTGTGTTTACGACCAGAAGAATAATAAAGTTGCCGAAAATTCTAAACGTCGAATAAAAAATAAAGGATGGATAACTCTTGAGACAAATTACTATTACGACAAGAATTGTTTGGCTGAAGTTAAGACAACACATAATGTAGATTATAAAAAAATCAAAATAAGTACAACTGCAACTGTTGGTTGCGACTCTTTGGGAAATCTCACAGATTCCAAATTATATAATTCAGACAAAGCTCTAATTCTTCACGAGACAGGCGAATACGACTATAGAAACAATAGTTGGACATATTCAGTATATGACTCTATTGGACAACTAAGACGACAAGAGAAATTAGAAATTATTCCGACCAAAAAATTCAACGACAAAGGAGATGCTATTCTTTATGCAAGAGACTCACAAGAAAAAAACAAAACTTTTTATCGTGTAGATTACAAATATGATGAGCTTGGAAATTGGGTTGAAAAGAAAATATATCAGTTTAGAAATGGAGGAGACAACATGCAGAATGAGAAACTTTTTCAAATGATAAGTCGAAAAATCGAATATAAAAAATAACTAGCCCATAACACACGCCTCGTTCATTGGCTGGCTGACGTGCATTTAGCAGGTTTTGCTCCCGCATTCACTTTGTCGCGGTGCTGCAGTGTAAAAGAAAACAGAGATATATGACTAATGAGAATAACTTTATTGAACATACTGAGAAATATAAATAAGCAAAATTCAATACACAAAATTTTATGAAGAGACATACATTTTTCACACTATTGGCACTTGTTTTTCTATTGACTTCTTGTGCGACAATTCAGAATAAATCTACAAGTATGACAAATTATTACAGTCAAGCTCCAGATTTATCGAAAGTAACATATGAAGGAGGAGATGGAAAGACTTTAGAAAGCTCTGTCATTATAAAAAATGCAGGAAACGAAAGAAATGGAATTGCAGCAGAGTACGATTACATTACAAAGAAATACGGGCCGAAATTCACAAATTGGAAGCCTGTCGGACAATCGACTAGTTCAAATAATGGAAAGAAGTTTGATGTGATAAACATAATAACTATACCTGGAAGCGAAAAAATCACATACTATTTCGACATTACGGACTTTTACGGCAAACTCTAACAGTGAGTAACGCAAGTTTAAGCGCAGCCGTAATTCGCCGGAGCCGAACAAGCATTGTGCTGAAAACCGCAATGGTTTTCAGTCCAAGTTACACTTCGTTAAACCTGAACTATCAAGCGGAGTTCAAACATGGAAGAAGAGAGGCTCAACAACGGGTAAACTTGTAACAAGAAGGGAATCGGACAGTGAAAAACTATATAAAGCATTCATTCGTAAAAAAAACAACTCATTCACTTATGCAAAGATTATTATACTGGTTAAGCATCTTGACATTTTTCTCTGCAACACTAACCGTAGCTAGTATTTGTTATGAAGGAATGACCTTACAATGGTTTTCGTTTGTAGCAATTGCTATTTGTTTTACCGATCTGTTTTTTCTTGTTACAACTGTAGCAGGTCTTATTTATTATAGAAACCGGAAACCAATCTTTTACGGTTATTTACTTTCTGCTTTCGTCATTGTGGCAGGCATAATTGTAACACTTGTCTTCCATCGAGATATACCCAAAATACTTTTCTTGCTTTGGGAATTTTACATTTTGTATTTTTACGGCATCGTAGTTTGCCGAAAGCAATGTGTAAGACGGTAAAAAGGAAACTACTGGTGCGAATCACATGATTTATGCAACCTTGTCTAGCGCGACCCCTTGTCCTAGCGTATATATAGTCAATACTTACTTGCAGAATGGTGCGGGGTTGGTTGGTGGGATTTGCAATCCCACCTCTTTGTATTCTTTCCCGAATAGCTATCGGGATTGTAATCCGTTCTTTCGGATTATAAAACGAATCTCTTTTCGTCCAAGTTTGTTTTTTACTTGGTGAATAGAGCAAGTTTAGCACATTGTAAAAAACAGGCATACAGTAATATAAAAACTGGTTATCCGATATATTCTACGCTGCGTAGACAATTGAAACAAAAGAAATATGAAGAAAGCATTATTTGTTATTTTAGTTCTTATAACTAGTTTTCAACTAAACTCAAAGGCGCAGAGCAAATGGGGAAATGGCGTTGTAATTATTAGGGGAAAAATCATAAATTTCGACAAACACAAAGACAATCACACTATTCAGTTTGATTTTGTAGATTTATTTCAACGAAAATCTAAAGGTCTCTTTAAATTAGAAATTGACAGTATAGGACAGTTTGCAACAAAAGTTCAGATACTTTATCCTCAAGATTTTGATTTAATATATGGCAGAAGAACCAAACTCTTATGCGCTCCAGGTGATAGTTTATTTATTGAGATTGATGCTGATATTTTTAATAATAGGTCAAACTTAAAGCCTAACAGTGAGTATTTCGTTCGTGTTACTGGTGGAAATAGAACGAAAGACAATGCTGATTTAATTGCTTTTATGAATGGTGAACTTACAATGGTTTACAATGGAAAGACTATTAGCGAAGCAGTTACAAAAAAATCAGCGACCGATTTTAAAACATATAACAGTAATCGCGAGAAAGAATATCGAATATTCTTAAACGATTTCAAAAATCAAAACCGAACAAGTGATGCGTTCGACAAGTGGATTGATGATTATTTAAAGTACGAAACTTGGAATGACTTGTTTGGTTATCCTTTTGAACATGCTGCAAATAATAAAATAAGCGAAGCTTCAGTGAAATTACCTACTGATTATTACAATTTTTTGCAGGATTATCCTATGAATGATTGTCAAATCATTTCCACCAAACATGCACATGTAATACAAGCCTATTCGAGATTTATCATTGACAACAGCAATGATACTGTTGGGAATGTATGTAAATTAATGAAAAGTTTGGGAATTATTCAAGCATCCAAGAGTGAGCTAAAAAGATTTAGTAAGGAAACTTCTGGCTTTACACTGAATGTTGTATTGACAAACTATTACTTAAAATTAATTCGAGTTCAGTTATTAAGCGAATTTGAAGCAGTATATGATTCAAGTTCAATCACTGAGCCTTATTTCAGAAGTGTTATTAGAGAGGAATATAATGACTTGCGTAGTTTTATGAAAAATCAAATAACGGATGGATCGAATTTGAATTCTATAAGTGCTAGCAATGACAAAAATCTTATTAAAGAAATATGCGCTAAGTATTCAGGGAAAGTTATTTATATGGATTTCTGGGCTCCTTGGTGCGCTCCATGTATGGCCGAATTACAACACTCAAAAGCATTGCAAGAACTTTACAAAGGGAAAGATGTAGTGTTTCTGTACCTTGCGAACAATTGTAAAAAAGATTCGTGGAAAGCAACCATTGCTAACAAAAAACTTACAGGCGAACATATGCTTCTCACAGACAATCAATACACACTATTGGCTGATAAATTTGGTATAACTGGAATACCACACTATGTGCTTATTGACAAGAATGGAAAACTTTTTTCTAAGAATGCATCTCGACCAAGTGAAAAGGACTTGATAACGAATCAAATCAATCATCTATTAGAAAACAAAAAATAACGATGCCCTAACACACGCTCTTTTAGGTTTGCACTGTAATTAGAATTTTGAAAGTCTAGGTTGATTACTTTTGTTGTAAATAAAGCAAGGAATTAACCGGTATATAGTAACACTAATACTCCCGCTGTTGCTGTTCTCTAAACCACGACAAAGCTATAAAAAGTAAAAGAATACACAATATCGCAGGAAGTTTTTTGTTATAAGGGTTTAATATTGATATATTGAAGACCAAAAATATGTACTGAAATGACTCATAGAATGACTTTAAGGCATGCTATGAGTTTTGGAAAGAGCTTATTGAAGTCGAAAAATATCCACAAATAATCCTGATGAGTATGAAAATGTCTGTACACAAATTACGTTGGTTTCGAGCTGTGTTTCTTTGGGGACTTGTGTTTCTTCTTTTTAGTTGTAACACGGCTCGTCATGTTGAAAAGCGGCAGACCAAAGAAGTATATGAGGCTTTAGGGTTGCGGTCGGACCGGGATGATAATGTTGCCCTTTACAAAGAAGCAACTACCTGGTTGCACATCCGCCACGTGGATGGAGGTACCTCGCGCAACGGCACCGACTGCTCTTTTTTGGTTTACTCACTTTACAAATCCGTTTACCATAAAACCATTGAGCGCAACTCAGCTGCCATGTTGACTAAAAATTGCAAGCGAATTGACCGTAACCAACTAAAAGAAGGCGATTTGGTTTTCTTTAGCACCGGGGGTAAGTCCAAATCCTACGTCAACCATGTAGGTATTTTTCTAAAAGATACTAAATTCCTACACAGTTCCACTTCAAAGGGGGTAATTGTCAGCGACCTGGATGAAGATTATTACCGCAAAACGTGGGTGTGCGGAGGTAGGGTGAGGTAAGGTGCTTCTTGTATTGGGGGCGCGACTTGGAGTCGCACTCCCAATAATAATCTGCGATATACAAACAAAAGATAAAACAATGATAGAGTGTATTAAGACCGACTCGGAGAATGAAGATTTCCGCCGATTGGTGCGGGAGTTGGATGCCGATTTAAAAACGCGGGATGGCGAAGAACATACGTTTTATTCGCAGTTTAATAAGATTGACCGCATAAAATATGTGGTAGTGGCGTATGTAAATAATGAAGCTGTAGGTTGCGGTGCTATTAAGGAATACTCGGCTGAAGCAGTGGAGGTGAAGCGAATGTATGTACAGCCAGACAAGCGCGGACAAGGTATAGCATCGATACTATTAAAGGCTTTGGAAACCTGGGCGGTGGAACTGAACTATGTTAAATGTGTACTGGAAACAGGCAAAAAGCAACCCGAAGCGATTGGTCTTTACCACAAAAACGGATATGCAGTTATTCCCAACTACGGTCAGTACGAAAATGTGGAGAACAGTGTGTGTTTTGAGAAGCTGATAAGGGTTTAATATCGGTAGAGCAAGTAGGCACTTCTTATTTCTCATAAAAAATCTCCTATTCGGTCTTATACGAATAGGAGATTTTCAATTGGAGTATTATTTCTCTTTCTGTTTGCGCTCCACCGGAAGTATACCTCCCGCCATTTCGCCGATGATGTTGACCAATTCGGAGCCGCTTGGAATCACTATTTTAGCATTATTGGAAAGCGATGTTTCCATGGCTTCCAGCTTTCTCAATAGCTGTGCGTTGCCTACGAAGTATTTGTCGGCAGCTTCATTTACCAACCGAATGGCTTCTGCTTCTCCCTCGGCGTGTAAGATCTTCGATTGTTTGTATCCTTCTGCTTCTTTAATCTTGGCGCGCTTTATTCCATCGGCAACTGTTTCGGCAGCAGTTGCCGAGTCGATAGCCGCTATTTTTTCGTTCTCGGCTTTCACCACCTTATTCATGGTTTCCTGAACGTCTTTTGGCGGGTCAATTTCTTTCAGTTCGGTTCTCACAATCTGAATCCCCCAACTTTGCGTTTCGAGATGCAGTGTGTTATACAATTCAGCATTGATTTTACCACGTTCGCTATTGGCCGATTTAAGCGTTAGCGTCCCGATAATGTTACGCAAGGTGGTGCGTGCGAGGTTCACTATCTGCCATTTGTAATTGTTTACATTATAAATGGCTCCTTTTACGCTTTCTTCTTCGCCAATTACCCTGAAATAAACTTGCGCATCAACGCTCGCATTCAGATTGTCGTTGGTGATAATCTCCTGCGGATCGGCGTTCACCATTTGTTCGGTGACATTCACCACATAAATCTTATCGATAATTGGGATAATCCAGTGGAAACCCGGTTTGGCAAATTTGTTGTATTTACCAAGCCTTTCAATTAATCCCCGTTCGGTTGGACGTACAATTTTTATCCCAATCAGAAACACGAAAACTACAAAAATAATTACATACCATAAAATCATGTTAGTGCCCTTTCTTTCGTTTAATGAATAATTAAAAAAATACTTAGTTCATAAAATTGATATCCGTAAAGTTACAGTATTATTTTGAGATGTAACGATATAATCGTTTATAAATAAAATGTTTATTACATGTGAATCCAATTAAACTCAGATCGAAAAAATGAATTTAAACGGAACGAAGTAAAAATGGTTGTTCTCGCTCTATTTTAAAATATAATTGTACTTTTGCTGCTGAAAAATAGACCAGTAAAGTTCTTCCGCAATGATTGTATTAGACAAAAATAATTACCATAAAGTTATAGCACCACTCAACGAAGTGGGAATAAATAATCTCTTTGCACGCGCAGTGGTTGAAGGGCATGTGAACGGAACGATAAATGTGGACAAAGCCGAAAATCCAACCAGCTTTTATGTGAGGCATCCTTACGGAATGTCCTTGCTTTTTGGTGCAACTACCAACCAGGTCTTCAATTCATGGCTGTTTGCCCATGCATTAAATCTTTTCCGCACCCGGGACCGATTCGAATGGCTTCAGGCCTATCCCGAAAAGTGGAATGAGCAAATTGCAACTCAGTGGGAGGAATATCTTATTAAGTCGGAGGAGAATACGGCGAATGTCAGCACGATGGTGGAAGTAAATACACGTGTCAATTTCAATTTCAATAAAGAAAAATATCTTGATTTTAAGAGCAGACTTGCGCCCAATGATTTTGATATTGTGCAAACTGATGGACACATGTTTGAGCAAATGAAAGGGAGTGTTGTTCCGAGTCGATTTTGGGATAGTGCGATTGATTTTGATAAACGAGCGATTGCCTTTAGTGTCATGGATGGGGATGTGGTGGCTTGCACAGCTTTTTCTGCTTTTGTTATCGATCAACAATTAGAAATAGGCATAGAAACTGTTGACAATTATCGTGGAAAAGGATATGCTATCGGAACATGCTGTACCTTGATTGATTACTGTCTGGAGAATGATTTCGAACCGGTTTGGGGGTGCAAGTTGGAAAACACACCTTCGTATCTGCTGGCTCAGAAACTCGGATTCGAACCGACCATCTATTGGCCATTTTATCGGTTGAACGATTAAAATAAAGAAGTTACAAAATATTATTTCATGAAAACATACAACTGGGGTATTATAGGTACCGGCTTTATCGCACAAAAAATGGCAAATGCTTTGCTTTTGGTTCCACAATCAAAATTGTATGCGGTTGCTTCGAGAAATATATCAACAGCCACTGACTTTGCAGCTATGCACAACTGTAAAGCCTACGGCAGTTATGAGGAACTGGCAAATGATCCTGATATTGATATTGTCTACATTGCCACGCCACATAACTATCATTGCGAAAATACCTTAATGTGTATCAGCAAGGGTAAACATGTATTGTGCGAAAAACCTTTTGCTGTGAATGGGAGGGAGGTACGCCAGATGATAGATGCTGCCCGCCCAAAAGGTATTTTTCTAATGGAGGCATTGTGGACGCGGTTTAATCCACGAGTGATAAATGCAAAGGATATTATTGAGTCGGGTCAGCTAGGTAAGATAAAACTGTTTACAGGCAATTTGGGAGCTCTGATGCCTAATGACCCGGATAATCGCTTTTATAGTAAGAAACTGATTGGTGGTTCGCTGCTCGATATGGGTATTTATCCTTTGTTTATGGCCTTGTTGATGCTGGGAAAACCGAAAACGATAAAGGCAGTTGCGGGCATCGGAGTAACTGGTGTTGATACCAACTGTAGTATTACACTGGGTTATGAGGATGATGCAATAGCCATACTGCATTCTTCACTGGTGGCTGCCACCGATGGTACTTCTACTGTTTATTGCGAAAAGGGGAAAATTGAGTTTGGCTCTGCTGTGTATGCTCCTGAACAAGTCACACTTGTAACATCGGATGGAAGAACTGAAGACATTACGCTGAAGCTCACAGGTAATTATTACCAGTATGAGGCTATAGAGGTGGTTCGTTGTATTGAAGCCGGCGAAACATTTAGCCCGATGTGGAGTTGGGAGGATAGCATTATGTTGATAGATATTCTGGATGAAATCAGGCGGCAGATTGGTTTGGTGTATGAAGGACATGATATTGGCTGATAATATGCATGCTTTTACTCTTTCAATGAACACTTTATCAGCGTTACTTCGTTAGTAATGTCCATATATCCAGTACATTCACCCTTAACCGTTACTTTGTCGCCGACTCTCAGAAACATGGCTTTGCTAAGCTCAGGTTTCTCCATCGAGCAATTTACACTTCCCGGGCATGCTGTTGAATCCCTGAGCGAAAGATTGAGAAGTGAATCGCCGGTTAAGTTTATTTCTTTTACTATTCCGGTAATCTGAATTACTTTCCCGTATGCCGCCGAAAGGTATTTGGCGTTGGCGGCCTGTTCGTTCTGAGTGAATTCAGTGACTAGCTGTGCGGCTGTGATTGAATACTCTACTTTCGCTTTAGCGATGTCTCGCTTTGGTTTATTAAAGAGGAAGATGGCTATACTAATTCCAACGATTAGTCCCAGTGCAACCAAAACCACACCGTATTTTATAGTCTGATTTTTCATTAGTATGTGTCATTAGTAGTAGAAGTTCAAATCGATATTAACCTCAATAACAGTTGCGATATTCTTCGTGAAACGACTTTCAACTACAATGTTATAATCTTTTAAAAGAATATTGAATTTCGATTTTACATTGTACTTGCCATCTTTTACTTCCACTGTGCCCTCAGCTTTGATATGTCTTGTTACGTTGTGAATGGTTAATTCTCCTTCGGCCACGGTTTTGTAAATGCCATTCTTCTTCGGATTGATTTCCGACAAATTGTTTATGTTTCCAGTAAAAGTCGCTTTCGGATATTTCGCTGATTCCATGTAATTTTCGTTGAAATGTTCCTGCATTAAAGTCTTTTTAAATTCGAAAGACATGATGGGAATCATCACGGCAATTGTTCCTTTGGCTGTGATAACGATGGCTGCTGCTTGTCGGGTATGTGCCTCAATATCTTCGAGTGCAGCATGTGAGTAAAACCAAACATGACCCGTCTTGGTGATTAATTTATCCTGTGCAATAATGGTTACAGACATTCCGAGTAGGAATAACAGGGCAACTACTTTTGTTTTCATACTTTTTTGTATTTAAATCATTTCAAAGAAAATACACGCGAAATATTAAATCCTAGGTGTAAATCGCCTTTGAGCCAATTGCCGGTTGTTTCGGTGATGAATGTTTTCTCAATCATTCCCTGTGTGTTTGATAACATCAACTGAAAAACGTGACCTCCGGTTTCAATATCTATACCAACCGCAAGTGCGTTTCGGTAAGTAGTGCTATGATCCCATGTTGTACTGAGTATAGGATAATACTCCAGATTGATGGATGCTCTGCGCGAAATCTTGTATCGTGAACCGATTCCCAATGCAAACTGATCGTTTTTGTCGATAACTTCCGCTACCAGATTTCTGTGAATCCATGTTGGTGCCAGTTGAAGAGATAAGTTTTCATTCAACTTTCGGGCAAAGATTAATTGGGTTGTGTAGCTAATGCGTGATGAGAATAAATTGTTACGTGTGGGGTCTTTCCAACGCGTGCCTACAATGCTAGTGCCAAGTAGTAGCGACATAGAAACAGGCATTTCTACTGCTCCTTTGCTTTGTCTGAGAATACTGAATTTAGTAAACCCTGATACCGTTTTGTCAAGCGAAGCACGATTAAGCCCCACCATAATCCAGTCTTTGATACCGTATTCCAGTGAAATCAGAGTATTGGACTGATCTAATCCGTAAAACTCATAGTATCCCTGATTTATTAATCCGAAACGGTGCTCGAACCGAACATCCAACTGCCCTTCGGGCATTCGTTCGTTAGAGTGTCCATTAATTATTCTTGTTGATTTAAAGGTGCCGTAAGTATATTGAACAGCTTTTGGAGTGATGCTGTCGAGCATTTGGATGCTGTTGATCTCTTGTGCGTGAATACAGACTGCTCCAAAACTAATAAAGACGATTACTATCAATGACTTGTGGTAATTCATATTTTATAGTATTAAGTACAACGTAAATAGGGGGTGTGATTTATGAATGGGCTAATTGTCCAATGCGCCCTGTTGTAGCCATTTTTGTATGATTTTTATCTGGCAATTATCTATGGTGTTTGTCATGTTTTTGGGCATTGGAATATATCCCGGTAAGTGTGCAATAGAACCATAGATATGATCTGAATGTGATTTGACATCAGCATAATCTTGCAGTCTTACACTTCCACCGTTTGCTGCTGCAACACTATTTCCATGACAACTGAGGCAGTTTGCAGCCAAAATAGGTACCACTTTAGCTTTGAAAGTGATGTTGGTAGTATCGCACGAGCTGACGGAATCTTTGTAAAGAATTTCTTCTTTATTATTGGTGCAGGTTGCCAAAGTTAGTATGCAGAATACTAATATGATGAATGAAATTATTTTTCTCATAATGGTATATTTAAAATTTGTGATTGAACCAAAGGGCAATATAGTCGTGTCTCTATAAAACAACAACTTTCTTGTACGAATTTATTTCGTCGATAGTAATTTTGACAATATAAATGCCAGGAGCAATTTGTTTTGAAAAATCGAATGATTGGGAAAATGTTCCGTATGTTTCAGTTTTTGATAATAAGATATTAATTAGTTTCCCCTGAAGATTGAAAAGCTGTATTTCTACTGAATTCGATCCCAATATATCTAATTTGACATTGATGTGATCAACAATTACATTCGGGTAAATAAGTAGGTTGTTTTCAGCTCTGGTATCGGGAACGGCGGTAGGTGCCTGAACAATAATTCGACCTTTCATTCCGAGTGAAGCATGTGGAGTGCAGACATAGTAATGAGTTCCTACGGTTAATGCGTTGGAAGAAACAGTTCCACCACCAAAAGGAACGGTAAACCCGGTTCCGGGTGAATTGCCATTTGCATCCCAAACTGCTTGACTGACTTCTACTGCATCGTGACTGGAATCGAGTGTGAAATGTACATTGTCGCCTTGCTGAATTGTCGTTGTTGCGGGTGAAAAAGTGAGCCCTGAGTTGGTAATTTCCCAGGTGATACTAAACCCATTCAAATAAATTAGAGCTAAAAGTAATGTGAGTATAATTTTTTTCATAATATATAATTGTTGGAGTAATGAATAAAAAAATAACATCGAACACTTACAATGCCGAATTTAAATAGCTTGGGCTAATTCGGATAAATATGATTTCCAACGAAAAGTATGTTTTTACATAAGTTTGATTGGTTTTGTAAGCTAACAAACAGATGAGTGTAAATGTTTTAGAGCTGAAATAATGCTCATAAAATATCGGTAGCTAATGGGGGTAACGATAGTCAAATGCTCCGATTCAGATTATTTGTTCGATTGTCCGTTGTCGAACCTTTCCTTTTCTCAATTGTTTTAATCCTCACTTGAATAAACTAACCTGGATAGCAGTTATGTATCCATAAAACAGTGAAAAATGAAATATAATGAATTAGGAAAAACAGGCGTATTGGTTTCGGAGCTCTGTTTGGGAACCATGACATTTGGTGGTAAAGGATATTGGGAAGCCATTGGTAAATTACCGCTCGAAGAGGTAAATCAAATTGTGAAAGCTTCGTTGGACAGTGGTATTAATTTTATAGACACTGCCAATGGTTATTCCGAAGGCTTGTCGGAAACGTTGCTGGGCGAATCGTTGAAAAAACTCAGTGTTAATCGGCAGGAGGTGGTTATTGCCACTAAGGTTCGGTTACGTATGGGGCTCGGTGCAAATCAAATCGGGCTCTCGCGACTTCATATTGCAGATTCGGTGAATGATAGTTTGACACGAATGCAACTCTCGCATATCGATTTACTTTATATTCACGGTGTTGATCCTATCACACCATTGGAAGAGACCATGCGTGGATTGGAAGATGTGGTGCGTTCGGGCAAAGTGCGGTATATTGGCATCAGCAATCATCCGGCATGGATGGTGATGAAAGCAAATGCCTATGCCGAAAAAATGGGTTGGACTAAATTTGTGGCATCACAGAATTACTATACAATTGCCGGTCGCGACATTGAGCGAGAGTTAGTACCTATGGCTCTTAGCGAAGGTATTGGCATAATGCCCTGGAGTCCGTTGGCAGGCGGTTTTCTTTCGGGTAAATATACGCGGGATATTGCACAAGCAGGTAATAGCCGTCGTGATACCTTCGACTTTCCACCGATTAATAAAGAAAAGGCCTATGATATTATTGATGTAATGATCGAAATCGCGGCACGCCATAATGTGTCGGTAGCTTCAGTTGCGCTGAACTGGGTGATAAAACAACCGGGGGTGACCAGTACCATTATCGGTGCTAAAAATCTGCAACAACTGGACGATAATATTGCCGCAGTTAAGTTGGAGCTAAGCTCAGATGAACTCAGTCAATTGAATGAAATTAGTGCTTTAACTCCCGAATATCCGGGTTGGATGGTAAACCGTCAACAGCAGGCACGCTGGCCAGAATCGAAATAATGTTTTTTCTTGCAATGAGTGTGCTATTTCAAATTTTGAGGCTTTTCAACTTATTATAAGAGTTTTTAGGAAAAATAGGCTGAGCGATTTATGGAATGTATGCTACTTTTGCAGGCGAAAAAAACAGCAAACAATGGCAAACGAAAAAAAAGAACCCTGGTTAAATTATTTGGCCCTCACGACCATTATTTTTGCGGTGGCGGCTACCTTATCTACTTTTAAAGGTGGCGGTTATTCCACCCGATCGGTTTTGAGTCAGGAGCAGGCATCTAACAAATGGTCCTACTTTCAAAGCAAAGGTATGAAGTTGTATCTTTATGAAACACAGAAAGATGTGCTAGAGTTGGATTTGATGAAAACTCCTAAAAATGAAAAGGAAATTGTTACTGCTTATCAGCAAAAGATAGCAGAGTATGCTAAATCGGTGAAGCGATATGAACAGGAAAAATCCGACATCAAGAAAGAGGCCGAGAGTTTTGAATTGATGCGTGATGAAGCCAAGAAGCATTCGAATGAGTTTGGTATGGCGGTTATATTCTTGCAAATCTCTATATTGATCTCTTCCATTTCGGCTCTGATAAAGCGTAAATATCTTTGGCAAATGGCTATTGGAGTCGGAGTAGTTGGTTTGGTGTATTTTATTAATGGCTTTTTGCTCTTCTTTTAAGCTCAGGTTTAAAAAGCATTTGCCTTAAATGCTAAATCAATAAATAGCTGAGTTTATTGATTTCATGCATCTCTGAATTTAACGCAATTGCCGATGGCAGTTGCGTTTTTCGCGTATTACAAATAAAAATCGTACTTTTGTAGGCTGTAACAACTAGGTACAGCTAAAAATAACTTCTCACAGATAATTGCTCACAGATATTTCAAATAATGGCTAAGAATAAAAAACCGCATCCAATTTTCGAAAATGTAACTATTACCGACATTGCCGCCGAGGGCAAAGCTATTGCCCGAATTAATGACATGATTGTTTTTGTGCCTTTTGTGGTGCCGGGTGATGTGGTTGATTTACAGGTTACGCGTAAGAAAAGTAGCTTTATGGAAGCGCGTCCTATTCATTTTCATAGCTATGCCGAACAACGTTGCGAAGCGGTGTGTGAGCACTATGGAATTTGTGGCGGTTGTAAATGGCAAATTCTGCCTTATTCTGAACAAATACGCTTTAAACAAAAGCAAGTAGTAGATAATTTAACTCGTATCGGAAAGATTGAGTTACCCGAAATTACACCTATTATCGGTTCCTCAAAAACTGAATTTTATCGCAATAAACTTGAATTTACGTTCTCGAACAAACGTTGGAGAACCAATGAAGAAATTGCCGAAGGAAAAGTATTTGAAACGATGAATGCTGTGGGTTTTCATATCCCGGGACAGTTTGACAAAGTGTTGGATATTAATAAATGTTGGTTGCAGACCGAAGATTCAAACGAAATTCGTAACGAAGTTCGCCGTTATGCTTTGGAACATAATCTAACGTTTTTCGATTTACGCAGTCAGGAAGGATTCCTTCGTACGTTGATGATTCGTACCACTTCTACCGGTGAGTTGATGGTGATAGTGATTCTTTTTTATGAAGATAAAGATGTTCAAGAGGCATTGTTGCAACATATTGCCGATAAATTTCCACAGATAACTTCTCTGCTTTACGTTATCAACTCTAAAGCTAATGATACCATTACCGATCAGGAGGTACATGTTTTCAAAGGAAATGAATGCATTTACGAAGAAATGGAAGGTTTGAAATTTAAAATCGGGCCAAAATCGTTTTATCAAACCAACTCGGAACAAGCCTACGTGCTGTACAAAGTTGCACGTGATTTTGCTCAACTTACTGGTGATGAATTGGTCTATGACCTTTATACCGGAACCGGAACTATTGCCAATTTTGTGGCACATCAAGCCAAACAAGTAGTTGGAATTGAATATGTTCCCGAAGCAATTGCCGATGCTAAAGTAAATTCAAAACTCAATAATATAGACAATACCTTGTTTTATGCCGGGGACATGAAAGATATTCTCAATGCCGCCTTTATCGAAGAACATGGTAAACCGGATGTGATTATTACCGATCCTCCACGCGCCGGAATGCACGATGATGTAATTAATGCTATTCTTTTTGCTGATCCGAAACGCATCGTGTATGTGAGCTGTAACCCGGCCACTCAGGCACGTGATTTGAACTTGCTGGATGCCAGCTATAAAGTGGCGGCGGTGCAACCTGTTGATATGTTCCCGCACACGCATCATGTGGAGAATGTAGTCTTATTAGAAAAAAGAAATTAATCCCTTTGGGCAGGTGCTAACCTGTCCTTTTTGTATGATATATCGATTTATTATAGTAAAATTCTTTAATAATCGGTTGAATAGAATCAAATTGTAAAATAACTATTGTATTTTGCATGCTGTTTAATTGTAAATTTAATACTTAAGAAATAGAATGTCAGTTGTAATTCGTGAAGTAGCCTCAAAAAAAGAATTAAAAGAGTTTATATGGTTTGGCATAGATCTGTATAAGGATTGTGAGTTTGCTGCTCCGCCATTAATGATGGATGATTTACTAAACTTAAGCAAGGGGAAAAATCCAGCGTTGGACTTTTGCGAAGCCAGTTATTTTATGGCTTTTAAAGATGGTAAGATTGCCGGAAGAATTGCTTGTATCCTTAATCCAATATCTAACGAAACCTGGAATCAAAAACATGCCCGTTTTGGATGGGTCGATTTTATTGACGATACAGAAGTGACTAAGGCTCTGTTTGATACTGCTATAGTTTGGGCACAGGAAAAAGGAATGACAGCCATTCACGGACCACTTGGTTTTACCGATTTCGATCACGAAGGAACGCTGATTGAAGGATTTGATAAGTTAGGAACATTGGCGGCTATCTATAATTATCCCTATTATGCCAAGCATATCGAAGCCAATGGTTTTGTGAAAGATATGGATTGGAAAGAATTTCAAATTACAATTCCTGACGAATTTCCAGAAAAATATTTTCGTATAGCAGATATTGTAAAGAAAAAATTCAATCTTACCGCTTTACAATTCAAATCGCGTAAAGAAGTAGTGAATAATTATGCTCAGAAAATTTTTGATTTATTGAATCTTACTTATTCGCATCTATACGGTTTTACGAAGTTGAATGAGAAACAAAAGCATTTCTATATCAGTTTATATTTCAGCTTTTTCCGTACCGATACAATAAGTATTATCGTGGATGAAAAAGATGATGTAGTGGCTTTAGGAATAGCTATGCCAAGTTTCACAAAAGCATTACAAAAAGCAAAAGGTAGACTTCTTCCTTTTGGATGGTATTATATGCTTAAATCATTGAGAAAGAATGATATGGTGGATTTGTACTTAATGGCTGTTCACCCTGACTATCAAAATAAAGGAGTAAACTCTATAATGTTTGCTGAATTGATGCCACGTTTTGCAAAAAATGGTTATAAATTTGCAGAGAGTAACCCGGAACTGGAGTTAAACACACAGATGTCTGCGCAGTGGGGTAGCTTCGAGCATGTAAATCACAAGCGAAGAAGAGTTTATATCAAACAATTATAAATTAATTGACTCAAAACTTACAAATTTTGCTAACAAAATAGGGTTGGTATTTGTTTCACAAGCTATTGATCAGTTGATTCCGGCTCATTTTGTTTTAGTATGTATCGTTAAATAGCTGAACTATATCAGTTCCATTATTATGACGCGTAAATTTGATTTTTTAGTAATTGGTAGTGGCATTGCAGGCATTAGTTTTGCCCTGAAAGCTGCACAATATGGCAAAGTAGCTTTGCTATGTAAAACTACGCTGGGCGAATCCAACACTTCGTATGCCCAGGGAGGTATCGCGTCTGTAACTTATGCCCCCGACAGTTTCGAGAAGCATATCGAGGATACGCTCATTTCAGGTGATGGTCATTGTAATTTGGCTGCAGTTAAGAAGGTGGTTTACGAAGCTCCTTCACAAATTCAGGAATTGCTAAACTGGGGTGTTGATTTTGATAAAGATGAGAATGGTCTTTTCGATCTTCATCGTGAGGGTGGACACTCGGAACATCGCATTCTTCATCACAAGGATAACTCCGGTTTCGAGATTCAGGAAAGTCTTATCCGTCAGGTAAAAGCGCATTCCGAGATTGAAGTTTTCGAACATTACTTTGCCATTGAAATTCTTACTCAGCACCATTGCGGACAAATCGTTACCCACCACACCCCTAATATTGAATGTTATGGTGCTTATGTGCTGGATCAGCGAACCAACAATATCCACACATTTTTAGGCAAAATCACATTGCTGGCCACAGGTGGTATTGGTAGTGTTTACTCTACCACTACTAATCCCGAAATTGCTACCGGTGACGGAATAGCCATGGTGCACCGTGCACGTGGTGTGATAAAAGATATGGAATTTGTACAATTCCATCCTACGGCATTATTTCACCCTGGCGAACGTCCTACCTACTTAATTACCGAAGCGATTCGTGGTTATGGGGCGGTATTACGGACTCAGGATGGAAAAGAGTTTATGCAAAAATACGATGAGCGTGGCTCATTGGCTCCCCGCGATATCGTGGCACGCGCCATTGATAATGAAATGAAAATGCGTGGGCATGATTTTGTGTATTTGGATGTTACGCGAATGAATGCCGAAGAAACAAAAACTCATTTCCCCAATATTTACAAGAAATGTTTAGAACTGGGTATTGACATCACCAAAGATTTTATCCCCGTTTCGCCCACGCAGCATTACTTGTGTGGTGGAATAGTGGTCGATTTGAACGGTAAATCATCTATTAATCAATTGTATGCTGCAGGAGAATGTTCATGTACAGGTTTACATGGAGCTAACCGTTTAGCATCTAATTCATTGATAGAGGCAATTGTGTATGCCGATGCAGCTTTGAAAGATGCATTGCAACAACTCAATTCAATTAGTTTCAACGATTGTATTCCTGCCTGGAACGACGAGGGTACATCACTTCCCGAAGAAATGGTACTTATTACTCAAAGCTTTAGAGAAGTGGAGCAAATAATGAGTACCTATGTAGGAATAGTGCGCTCCAATTTGCGATTGAAACGTGCAATGAAACGATTGGAGATTTTGTACCGCGAAACTGAGCACCTATTTGAAAAATCAGTTGTGTCGCGCGAAATATGTGAGTTGAGAAATGTTATTAGCATAGCTTATTTAATTATAAAACAAGCTATTATGCGCAAAGAAAGTCGCGGATTACATTATACTGTCGACTATCCCGAACGAATGAAAAGTGAGCAATAAATCTACAGTCAGGTAGATGTAAATTGATTTAAAACTAATTCAATGAAGAAAACAATTACTCTTTTAGTTTTGCTTATTTCAGTTGTGACGCTTTTTGCTCAAAGTGCTGCGAAAGGAGATGTGCATGCTGCAACTCCGTTTGTTGTTGTAAGGCTGGACGCGTCGAACGGCTGGCCTAAGGGTGACAACGAGGCAGCTACAGCTCCCAATGTAATTGTAACCGGCAATGAGAGTGTTAGTTTTAGCGCCACAGCCAGTGGTATTTATATTATGATTAATGAAGGGGCTAATAAAATTAAATTGTTTGCACTCACCGGTCAGTTGTTATTTAACGGTGAATTGTCGCAAGGTCGATTTTTCATCCCTACAAAGCAAGGCATTTACTTCTTAAGAATAAATAATAAGAGTTTTAAAGTGATATGTAAATAATCAGTGTTGCCGTAACGTCAACGCGGAGTGATAGTTTATCAATTAAATATAGAAATATGATCAAACACATTGTTTTTTTTGGATTGGCCGAAAGTGCAGAAGGTAAAACGAAGTTGGAAAATGCACAATTTATCAAAACTGAGTTGGAAAATTTGAAAAATCTTATTCCTGAGATTAAAAGTATCGAAGTGGGCATCAATTCACCGAATGCACCAAAAACAAATTTTGATATTGCATTATATTCGGAGTTTGATAGTTTTGAAACTCTTGATATCTATCAGGAACATCCAGAACATAAACGCGTGGCAGCATACATTGGCAAGGTAAGAACTGAGCGTGCAGCTGTTGACTATATCGTGTAAACGAAACACAAACCATAAATTAAAAACCTCGTAGGCAGTGCTTACGAGGTTTTTTTTTGTGTTTTTTACGAGCCCATCGTTACATAAACAGTCCGTTGAAGTACATCCATACAATGTAACGGGCAAATTTACCCAATAACATCGAAATGGCCACTACCCACCATCTGCAACGGAAAAAACCGGATGCTACGGCAATAATATCGCCTATGCCCGGAAGAAACGAGAAGAAAGCAATCCAATCGCCATGCTTGTGTATCTGCGTGCTGAATTTCTCTATCCGTTCTCGTTTAATGCGGAAGTATTTTTCTATCCATTCAATTTTGCCCAGTCGACCAAGATAGTAGCAGGTCATGCCACCCAGCCAGTTACCGATTGTTGCGACAAAAACACAACTCCAGGCATTGAATCCTCCAAATACCATTGCCGAAAAAACTAATTCGGAACTGAAGGGTACCACTGTGGCTGCAAGAAAAGAGGCGATAAATAAGCCAAGCAGGCCTAACTCTGTAAATCCGGGCATCTAATTAATAAGGTATTTAGAAATGATAAAAATGATATTTAGAGCGATAAAGATAAGAAATAGAATGCCGTAAAAATTATTCTGTTTCAGAGTGAATGGATGAGCAGCTAAGAACGCACATGCCAAAGCAATAAATGGTAAAAAGGAAGTGGATTGTTGCTCGAAAATAATGGAGAGAATGCTCACTGCAAAAAGTATGAGTACCAGAAAACTAAGTTTACTTCGGGTGTGAATTGCATCACGACTGTAACTCGAGAACATCCCAACCAGACAAATAATCATTATTACTGCCATCAATGAAGCATAAATAAGATTGGGTAGGGCGTAGGATAATAGATCAAATTGCGAAATCGTATTTTGTTTTACAAAATCGAAAATCTGTGTTGTAGGATGTAAGTAATATACTACCGATAAATAGAGAATCCACGGTGTAATTGTTCCAAAAATAGAGGCTAAAAATGTGCGTAAAGAGAAGCTCTGCATCATCATAAAACCAATCCAACAGACCGGAATTAAAAGAATAAGTGGGTTAATGATAATACTACTCAGGCTTATGAGAAAACTTCCCATAAGTGCTTGCTCTACTGCTCTTTCATTTCTGTACATGCCAAAGATGGAGAATAAAGCAATAATGAAGAGTGACAATGCTAAATGAGACCCGTTTGCAATGTGCGCTTCATTCCACGTGCCCAGCAGTAATAAAAAAATGAAAATAGGCAGAAACGTTCTGGTGCGGATAAAAGTGAACTTATTATTAAGTTGTGTAATTAAGAATGCATTTAAAAAAGCAAATGAAAAACTAAGCAGGTTAGATAGTAATGTATTGGGAATTAATACAGATTGAAGATAACCTACAGCTATACTTTTTACTGGGGATACTGTTGCAAACCGGGCTCCGAGATAGGCCGATATCCACAATAAGAAACACGAAACTACTAGCAGTACTGCTAATGGTATAGTTGGCGTAATTATTTGCTTTAATTTTATTTTCATAAATAGTGAGATCTTTTTATCAATCTTATAACTACAGACAGGTGGCTGCGGATGAATACGCAGCCACTTGTCTGTTAGTAGTTTTTATTTCAATCCTCGTTTTTTGAGCAATGCATCCGGTTTCGGATCAGCTCCCCTAAACTTGCGGTAAAGTTTCATTGGGTCTTCAGAATCACCACGTTCCAATACGTTTTTGCGTAAAGAGGCTGCTAATTTTGGGTTGTAAATATCGCCCGATTGTTTAAATGCGTCAAATGCATCGGCATCGAGCACTGCTGCCCATGTGTAACTGTAATATCCGGCAGAATAACCACCACCATTAAATATGTGGTTGAAATAAGTACTTCTGTAGCGGGGCAAGATTTGAGGAATCATGCCGATACGTTTCATTGATGCATTTTCAAAAGCAGTCACGTCAAAATCAGTCGTATCTTTAATGGTATGATAATCCATGTCCAGCAACGAAGCTGCAAGTAATTCCGTGTTGATAAAGCCTTGATTAAAAGTACCTGCCAATTGAATTTTATCCATTAATGCCTTTGGCATAACCTCACCGGTTTTGTAATGACGTGCGTATGTTTTCATGATTTGTGGTTCCCAACACCAGTTTTCCATAACTTGCGATGGAAATTCAACAAAGTCGCGCGACACGTTTGTTCCCGATTGAGTAGGGTAGGTACACTGAGTCAATAAGCCGTGAAGTGCGTGCCCAAACTCATGGAAAAGTGTTTCTACTTCATCCATGTTCAACAATGATGGAGCACTGGCTGTAGGTTTTGTGAAATTGCCTACATTGCAAATGATAGGGCGGTGATTGACACCATTCTTTTTATACTGATCGGTAATGTTATTCATCCATGCACCAGCACGTTTGCCGGGACGTGGGAAGTAGTCGGTGTAAAGAATGCCAATAAGTGCGTTAGTGGCGTCAGTAACCTCGAATACTTCTACATCCGGGTGATATACAGGCATATTGTTCAATTTCTTGAATTTCAAACCATAGAGTTTCGATGCTAAATCAAAAACTCCCTGGCGTACATTTTCCAGCTTGAAATAAGGTTTCAATAGTTCTTCGTCCAAATCGTACTTTTCTTTGCGCAATTTTTCGGAATAATACCACCAATCCCAAGGCTCTATTTTTTCGCCTTTTCCTTCTTTGTCCATCAATTTTTGCAACTCGATAGCTTCTTCTTTGGCTTTATTTACTGCCGGCTCCCATACCGATTGTAAGAAGTTATAAACGGTTTTTGGGGTTTTAGCCATGGTATCGTCCAAAATAAAATCGGCCGATGTAGCAAACCCTAGCAATTGTGCCCGTTGTGTGCGAAGTTTCATTATCTTGTTGATAACCGCTTTGTTGTCTTTACTGTTATCGTTGTCGCCGCGTTTGCTGTAGGCCGTCAATAAGTCTTTGCGCAGTTCGCGGTTTTCGCTGTATTGAAGCACGGGTATAAAGCTTGCCTTCTGAGTTGTGAAAAGCCATTTACCTTCCTGCTTATCAGCTTTAGCGGCTTCGGCAGCAGCTTGACGCACGCTTTGTGGAAGACCGGCTAAATCGGACTCTTTATCTACAATCTTTTTGTATGAATTGGTTTCGTCGAGTACATTTTGACCGAAAGCCAACTCTGCTAATCCAAGTTCTTTGTTTATTACGCGTAATTTTTCTTTCTGTGCAGGGTTTAAATCAGCTCCACTGCGCACAAAGTTTCTGTGGTATCGTTCCAGTAACCGAATTTGTTCGGCGGTTAAACCGAGCTTTGTGCGATTGTCGTATAGTTTTTTTATACGGGCAAATAGTTTTTCGTTCAGATAAATATTGTCATTGTGCTCGGATAATATGGGCGATACATCGTTGGCAATAACTGCCATCTGATCATTTGTTTCAGACGAATAAAGATTAAAAAAGACGGAGGAAACTTTTTTCAATAAGTCACCGCTATAATCCAGCGCTTCAATTGTATTAGCGAAAGTTGCCGGTTTTTTATTGTTGGTAATGGCGTCTATTTCGGCTTGTTGCTGTTTGATGCCGGCATTAAAAGCAGGCATATAATGTTCGTTCTTGATTTGGTCGAACGGTGGAGCACCATACTTGTTTTTGTACGTTTCAAAAAACGGATTGTTGGCTTCTGCTGATCCCATAAGGAAAAATCCAATCATAAGGGTTAATACTGTTTTCTTCATTTCTTTGGTAATGGTTTTATCACAACTCTTTTCAGCTAAACATGGAAATAATTGTGAGTTCTATTTTTATTAAATGCTTTATTTGTATTGCAAAGATACAAATATTTTGAATTTAAATACAATAAATTGCATAAATCCCCACTAATTACAAGGAGTTTAGAAGGATGATAGAATTTTCAATACAGTAACTTTATCTTTGTTCAATTGCTCTATCAGTTCGTCCAAACCATTGAATTTTTTTTCGTCACGAATCTTTTGGATAAAATCAATCTCAATTTCCTGATTATAAATATCTTGATCGAAATCGAATATATTTACCTCCAGACTAGTTTTGAAGTCATCGCTTAGTGTTGGTCGTGTGCCAATATTCATCATGCCTTTATAAAAGGCATCATTCCAGCAGATACGCACCGCATAAACACCCTGGGGCGGAATTATTTTTTCGGCATTATTTGGGACTAAGTTTGCTGTCGGAAAGCCAATAGTTCTTCCTACTTTAAATCCGCTGACAACTTTGCCTTTTATTGAATAATTATAACTTAACAACGAATTTGCCGAGGCAAAATTGCCTCTTTGTATTTCTACACGGATTTCTGACGAACAAATGTGCTCGAATTCAGCAGTTGAATAGCGTTTGGCTTGTATCACCTCCATGTCCATGCTTTCACCGTACTGCTTGTATTCTGGAAAGCCTTCCAACCGATCGTGCCCAAAGCGATGATCGTGCCCGACAAACAAAGTTCTGACCTTAAATTGGTCTTTTAGGATACATTTTAGAAAATCATGTGCCGACAGTTCAGCCATTTCTTCTGTAAATTCTAAAACAATACAAGTATCAATACCTGTAGTCGAAAGTTGATCTATTTTCTCGCCGAGGGTATTGAGTAGTTCGGGGTGGAAATCTTCACTCAGAATACTGCGAGGATGTTTGGCAAAAGTAATCACCACGCTTTGAAGGTTCTTCGCTTTAGCCGAAGCTTTCACTTGATCTATCAAAAACCGATGACCAATGTGTACTCCATCAAAAATACCCACAGTTGCCACACAGGGCAGTAAGTTGACGGTGTTATTTTGATAAATTACATTCATAAATCTATTTGTGCGTATAAAAAGTACAATCTATAAATGTTAGTCGATATTGGTCAAAAGGAAGCTTAAGTCTTCTTTTGGGTCAATAAAATAAGTTTGGAAGCCCAGTTTTTGAGCTTGTTCAATATTTTTAGGACCATCATCCAGTAGTAAACACTGGTTGGGCGCTACTTGTTCCTGGCTAAGTATAGCTTCAAAAATTTCTGCATCCGGTTTTGCCATTTTCATGTCGTACGATCGGTAGCATTTGTCGAAATATTCGTCGATGCTTCTATTTTTATAACTGAAAAATGTTCGTTCGGCATATGGAAAATGAATGGCATTTGTGTTACTAAGCATAATTACCCGAAATTTTTTTCGCAATTGGTACACAATATCCAGTTTTTCGGACGGAATTCTTACCAAAAAAGCATTCCATGCATCATCAATTTCTTTATCGGTGATAGTGTTGGTGGTCATTTTTCGGATTTCAGACCTAAATTCTTCGGCACTGATTTTACCTTTTTCCAATTGCATAAAGAAACCCGATTGTCCAAAATTACTCAGGTAGTTCTCCACGTTTTCCACTCCTAATTTCTTGAAATTGAGAATTGATTGGTTCATGTCAAGGTCAATAAGTACGCCTCCAAAATCGAAAATAAGAGTAGATATATTACTGAAATGTTTCATTTAGGCTCAAAAAAGTGTTGGATAATTTTTGCGGTTTCGTAAATTTTACTACTTTTGCATTCGCTTTGCAAAGATACAAAAATTTTCGCAAATGTGGGGCCTATAGCTCAGTTGGTTAGTAGCACCTGACTCATAATCAGGGGGTCACTGGTTCAAGCCCAGTTGGGCCCACAATGAAATGAAACACTTACACATTCACTTGTGTAGGTGTTTTTTTTGTTTGACACATTTCTTTGCTCGTCATTCGTTTTAGTTTCAGGCGTAGCTCCATTGAATATTTTTTTTGTGAGCTATATAAGTTGTTTGTAATAAATTTATTATACGTTTTTTGTTCTTGAAAAGTCATTCATATATGTGTTGTTTTATTATATTATATGAAATCAATTCCAGATTGTGATGTTTTTCATTTGCACAAATAGAATTTATTCCCTATCTTTGCACCGCATTAGAAAACAATGCAGACGTTAAAGCCTGGTTCGGTAGTTCAGTTGGTTAGAATGCCGCCCTGTCACGGCGGAGGTCGCGGGTTCGAGTCCCGTCCGTACCGCAGAAAGGTTAGCCCATAGGCGATGCCCGAAAGCACAAATCCCTACAAATTAAATATTTGTAGGGATTTTTTTTATTATTTTACTTTGAGTTGTTCATTCTAACCCCACTATCAAGGAACCCAGATTGCTCTATTCTTTATCTTTCGGTGCTTTGTATCTTGGTCCCCAGAATTTGTACTTGGTAAGCGATGTGTAAACGGTCATGCGTTCAAACCAGTTGAACCGCAATAAATAATGGGTGATTCTATACCAAACGTCCAACAATGCAATGAATAATAGTGATTCTACAACCCAACGAATAAATCCATTCTCAATCGGAAAAAACCAACGTGAGAAAAGGCTATAGAACAATACCATTATCGCGGAGGAGAAGAGTATTGAATACGCTATTATCAATCCATGAGCCGTTTCGATGGCTTTTTTAGGACAATTACTCATGCAGCGCATGCAACTCTCGCAGCGGAACGTCCAGAAGGGGCGATCGTCCACTCTGATAATCGCTTTCACCGGACAACCCTTTATGCAGACATCACAGTTATCGCAATCGGCGGAAGCGTAAAACGTTTTGGCAAACAGAAACCTCCCGATAAAATAATACCCCAACGAAACCGGTGATACCAAAACGTCCTGAATAATCTCGAACAATGCTTTGAAGTTGCTCCCGCCGGCAAGTGTCTTGCGGGCAAAAGCGCTTACCCGTTCTTTGTTTCGGGCGTGAATATAGGCCACCGTTCGCGCGTTTAAACCCGGATGTATCGACATCCAGTTCGATGGCAAATCCACAGGGTACATAGCCTTTATGCTGTAGCCCTTCAGTCGAAGGAGAAGTCCCGAAAGATAAAAGGTGATACCCGAAAGTCCCGGCGTGATCCACTTTCCGATAAGCATTCCGGCACGGGTATTCAACAGCAGAACATTGTTTTGTCCCTTGGGGAAATGGCGGATAAACTGCAACATAACGGGCGGATAGTTGAACCCATGCACAGGAGAAATAAAGGCCACTAAAGCATCCGAGGCAGGTACTTCATGGTGGAGGCTATCCACATGAGCTATGTTGATGAATTCCGTTTCGATATTCATTTCTTTAGCTACCTGTGATAACCAGCGTGCTACTTTCTGCGAATTACCGGTTCCCGAAAAATAGTAGATGATGAGTTTGTTGTACATCGCTTTTCTGATTTTACGAATGTGCTGTTTTTTTATTCCTTAACTGCCTCCCCTTCGACTTCGCTCAGGGTCCGGCTCAAGGTTCGTTGGTTGTTGAGCTTGTCGAAACGACATTTTGCCAACTCATACAATTTATTCTTATCCCCATTTATCAGTGCTTCCTTTTTTGCTCGGCTCCAACCTTGTACTTGTTTCTCTCTGTAGAAAGCGTCACTCACCAGTTGGAATTCTTCGAAGTAGACTAACTTTACAGGTAAATGTTTCCTGGTGAAGTTTGCACCTTCACCCATTTGGTGTTGTGCCAATCTTCTTTCAAGATCATTTGTGCTGCCGGTATAACATTACCCATTAGCACAAAGTAATATATACATCCATCCTTTCATATCCTGATTATGAAAACGATTTATTTTTTTTTAGCCTCAAAGTTACGTAATAATTTTTAACTGAGTATTGTTTTACTAAATTATTTTTGGTTTCTGAATAAATTGTTTTATCCTTTGGTGCTCATATAATATAAATACTCCTTCCGTTTCGAGATTATTTGCATAGTCGGTGTGTTACTGAAACCCTGTAGCTTTTTGTCGCAGGAGAATGCATTCTATAACTGTCTACTAATGAATGCTTAATCTTGTTTTGTTGTGTTGCATTTTCACAAATAATGTGTGAATCTTACAACTCTTCACAAAAATTGTGTAACGCTTTCGTTCGGATAAACCCTCACCTTTGTGCAGTGAAAATTAATTCATATATAAAACAATCAAAATGAAAACATTTAAATTACTCGCATTTGGATTATTCTTGTTACTTGCCGGTTCGGTGCAAGGTCAGGTATCAATAAACGTCCATCTTGGAACTCCTCCTCAATGGGGTCCTGCAGGTCATTCCGAAGCAAGATATTATTATCTTCCCGATGTAGAATCGTATTACGATGTACAAGCATCCCGATTTATTTATTTCGATGGTAGAACATGGGTACATAGAACCAGTTTACCGGGCAGATACAGAAACTACGACTTGTACAATGGCTACAAAGTGGTAATGACCGACTATCGCGGCAACCGTCCGTATTCTTATTTCAGAAGTCATAAAATGAAATATGCAAGAGGATACCGTGGACAGGAACAACACTCTATCGGCGTTCGTCCGGGAAGAGGAAATAATGGCAATAACGGTCATTTTGAAAACAACTCGTCGCGAAACGATAGAAACGAGGGCAACAAAAAAGATAACAAGAGAAATGAAAAAGGGAATCGTGGAAACAACGATAAACACGGAAGAAACTAATTTGAACATTAATAATCAGGATAAATAAATAGCAATATGAAAACAA
>Ga0302321_100000806_pt1 | contig 27107 bp, 18 predicted proteins | sample Fen_T0_1_FD_202505 | JGI IMG/M metagenome (GOLD analysis project Ga0302321, IMG submission 202505) | Peat permafrost microbial communities from Stordalen Mire near Abisko, Sweden - Fen_T0_1 | ecosystem: Environmental > Terrestrial > Soil > Wetlands > Permafrost | place: Sweden: Abisko... | reverse complement strand
GTGGGATCGTTGGTCAGGTTCGGCGCGGGCAGGTTGCCGTTTGCGAACAACGCATTGCCGCCGAGCACGGGGCTTCCGCTGGCAGCAGCGGTGTGACAGCCGCCACAGAGCGCGATCGTGTTCACGAGCACTCTGCCGCGCTCGATCTGAGGCGGGGGGTAAACAACGGGAGCTCCGCCGGCTTCGCCGCCAGCGCCAGCAGCGCCGCCCGGGCCGCTGCCGGCGGGTTCACCGTGGTCGCCGGCTGCCCCACCTTGGTCGATACCGGCGCTACCTGCGGGCCCAACGCCCGCTTCACCCGCGCCGCCGCTTTGGTTCCCCGCACCGCCTTTGCCTGCCGAGCCGCCTTTACCGGCCGACCCAGCTTTGCCCGCGGAGCCCGACGCACCACCCGCGCCGCCTTTGGGCGTTGTGGTCGTGTCATCGTCGCTACCGCAACCGACCGAGACTACGCCAGCGATACTGAATACCAATGCCAGATATGCGACCCGCTTATTCATTTTATTTCTCCTCGACATGCCCCAGCCCCAAGCGCTCGATGCGCATTTCTGCCCAGATAGCGACCAAACGCAAGCCTCGAATGCGACCGAGAAAAACTACTCAGGCGGCGGCTGTCGGCGGAAAAGCGCGAATTGCCACGGTAACACCGGTGATCCGCGGCGGCCGCGCGCATTGTCTTCTATGACGAAAACCTGACTCGCAAATACTTGCGTTTCCAGTCGTGCAACACAGGTTGAAGTCCATGCTTCACCCCATCCCACCGGGTTCCGAAACGATGGTGCTACCCCTCGTCGGCAAAGTCGTGGTGTTCCGTGAAGGGCCCACGTGGCTCGCCGTGCGCCCGGATTTGGAGGACCTCGAAGACGGGCCAACCGGCATCGGCGCGACGATGGGCGAAGCGGTGGCCGAGCTAATCGCCGCCGAAGGTTAGTCTGGGCTGAGTTAGCCGGCGCTGCGGTCGAGCGGGCGCCGCGAAATGGGCTCGAAGCGGACGTTCCGCAGGTCCTCGTAGAAGTCGCCCGAGTGATTGTCACTGTAGCCGGGAATGGCCAGGACGGGCACCGGATCGAGCACCGTGCCACCAGCGCGCCAGGCGTGGACGCGGGCGGCAGCGAGGGTATCGATCTCGAAGCGAAATGCTTCGCTCGACTCTTGCGACGGCAGCGAAGACACGTGCAGCTGCAAGCTCCGCGCGGCAAGGCCGGGATGGGGGACGAGGAGCGACTCGAGCATGCCGTGGCCGACGATCCAGAAGCGAGTCGTACTCAGTAGCTCTTCACGTCGCTCCCAAAACGCGCGCTTGAAGCGTAGCGCCCGCAACTCTTCGAGCACAGCGCGACTCGTGCTGAGCACCAGCATGCCCGCTTCGTCGAAGGTCGCGGCCAGGTTCTGCGCTGGGGCGCGACCATTGCGCGGATCTTTCGGTCCCACCGCGGGGTCGACGTGCAGCGAATTCAGGGCCCAACGCAGCTTGGGAAAGTGCGCCCACACCGCCATGTTGAAGAAGTCGTGCCAATGGCTCGGCCGCGTCGGCACGGCGCAGAGATGCGCGACGTGTGGCTCGTAGCCTCCCGCGCGCCGCAGCGCCTCGCGGTTTTCGCATACGAAGCGAGGCAGCTCCACGTCGCTCGCTCGCGGCACCGAAAGCGCCAGTTCGTTGTACTGTTCCGGGGTGGGCCACGCCGCACAGCGTCCGAGCGCGCTCAAGAAGCGCGGGTGAAAGTCCCGATACGGTTGCCGGGTGAAGCAGTCCGGCGCGAACGGCGCGCTCATGCCCAGCGAGGCTTACTCGATTCAGAGCACGCACGGAAGGCTTGGCTGTCTCAGCTGGTCCCCGTCTGCAACCACAGAGCTCCTTGCATTGGTTCTCGCTGTCCACCGGCGGGCAAGCACGAGCTGCTGTTTGGTTGGTCCGCCTTTCGTGGTAAAGCCTGCATCATTCGGACACGATACGACGCGACACGTATGAATGGAGACAGGCTGCCTTCGTCGAGTATCAAAGCTCGGAACTCGGCGCGGATGGGCGTTCTGCTCGCGTCGATCGCTTGTGCCACGTTCGTTTTCTGGCTTGGTCTGAAGAGCCAAGGAGGTGTCTTGCTCTTGGCCAGTGTGGCACGCGATCCAAAAGCTGACTCACAGCAGCATTCGCGTGGCGCCGCGCTTCCTCGCCGTCGCGATCTTCGGTGAATACATCTTGGTCGCGGTAGGCGCGGACGCCGTGCTCGGCCGCTTCCACCGTTCGGCGCGCTGGCTCACCGTCGCGCTCGTCGGCTCGATGCTGGCGTGCGGAGTCACATGGGTTCACTCTGCGAGCCACAACTACGGCGCGACGCGCAACGACGCCGTTCGACCCGACGCCATGAAACTCTTCGCTGTCTTCCGCGACGAGAAAACGTCCGGCGCCCAGCTCGAATCGTTTACGCGCGTCGTGCCCATGCAAGAGACGACGCGCAACATTTTGCTCGGCGCGGCGGTCGTCGATGGCGTCCGTATCGTCGGCAACCCCTCGGAACCAGTTGATTGGTGGCGTCGCCGGCCGCGCCCTCTGTCCATCACGGCGCACCCCGCGGACACCACGCGCACCACGGTCACTCACCTCAGCGTGCAGAGCCGAGACCTGCCGGCGGGCGCGCAGCTGCAACTGCGCCTGGGGCTGCCTAGCCAGGGTTTCCAGATCGAGACGTCTCCCCCGGGCCTGACGGCAACTGCACACCCCGTGGCCAACTACTTGGCGCTCACCAATGCCAGCCAACGCCCACTGCAAAGCTTGACCCTCAAAGCCAAGCTCCCCATTTCGCCGCTGTGGTTCGTGCTGGCCGGTGGCACGCTGCTAGCCAGCTTGGCTTTCGTGAGCCTGCGCCTCATGCGACAGTAACGCTTCGGGTCGCCACGCGAAAAGGGGGTGACCAATCGTTGACGAATTCGACGCGCGTCGCGATACCCGAACGGAAATTCGAACTTTCGCAGGGCGAGGGTGGCAACACCTCTCGCCCTGCGAATTTGCCTCACCGCAGGGCCTGGCGGACCGCTCGCCCACCGCTCCATCCTAGCGCACAATGCCAGCAGACCCTCGCATTGGAGAAGACGATGAGTGAGTTCAGAGCGATTCAGAATTTGTTGGGCGACCAGGCAGCCTTCTTGCTCGAGCACCAGTGCAAGACGATCGCCAAGGAGCGCTTGCACCTGCCCTCACCGAGCTTCGTCGGCGACATCTGGGCGCACTCGGATCGCAACCCACAAGTCTTGCGCAACTTGCAATCGCTGTTCGACCACGGGCGCCTGGCGGGCACTGGCTATTTGTCGATCCTGCCCGTCGATCAAGGCATCGAGCACTCCGCGGGCGCGTCCTTCGCCAAAAATCCGGACTATTTCGATCCGGAGAACATCGTCAAGCTGGCGCTCGAGGGTGGCTGCAATGCGGTCGCGAGCACGTTCGGCGTGCTCGGTTCCGTGGCGCGCAAGTACGCGCACCGCATCCCCTTCATCGTCAAGGTCAACCACAACGAACTCCTCACTTATCCGAACAAGGCCGAAGAGATCGTGTGGGGCACGATCAAGCAAGCCTGGAACATGGGCGCTAGCGCGATCGGCGCGACGGTCTATTTCGGCTCGGCCGATGCCTCGCGCGAGATCATCGAGGTCGGCAAGCTATTCGAAAAAGCTCACGAGCTAGGCATGGCGACGGTGCTCTGGTGCTACCTACGAAATTCGGCGTTCAAGATCGGCAGCACGGACTACCACCTATCCGCTGATCTCACCGGCCAAGCCAATCACCTGGGTGTCACGCTTCAGGCCGATATCATCAAGCAAAAAGCGCCCGAAAATAACGGCGGCTTCAAAGCACTCAACAGCGGCGGTTCTGCCTACGGCAAGCTCGATGAACGTATCTACAGCGAGCTCACCAGCGATCACCCAATCGACCTGACGCGCTACCAAGTCGCCAACTGTTACATGGGTCGCGCGGGCCTGATCAACTCTGGCGGCGCTTCCGGTGACAACGACTTTTTGGAAGCCACTGTCACGGCTGTGGTCAATAAGCGCGCTGGGGGGATGGGCTTGATCAGCGGGCGCAAGTCTTTCCAGCGCCCACTCGCGGAGGGCGCCAAGCTGCTCCACGCCATTCAGGACGTGTACTTGGCGAGCGAGATCACGGTTGCTTGAGCAGGAGCTAAAATCGAACCGTGACGATCGAAGCCTTCGGCACGACCAGCACCGAACCATCGCTGAGCCGCAGCTTTTGAGCCTTCGGTCCCGAAGAAGGGTGGGTCTTGCCCGTGGGTTCGGTGCCGAGTAGGCCGCCCGAGCTTTCGGCGGTCAGGGTTTCAACGGTCGCTTCGCCTTTCAGGCCTGGGACTTTCAGCGTGGTCTCGTACTCGGTGTCGAAGTTCTTGTTTACGAACACCAGCGAAAGCTTGCCGTCGGGGCGCTTGCTCATCCATCCGGACAGCGCTTCCTGATTGCTCTTGCCCTGCAGCAAGTTGCCCGTCAGCGTGCTCGAGAGCATGCTGAAGGCCCAGTACGACGGCCGACGGAAGTTGAAGCCTTGCACGTCGCCCTTGAGCGCCATCAAGCTGTAGTCGCCCAAGCGTTTGTCGCGCCCGTTGTACAGCGCCCACAGATTGGCGATCTCGATCGGCGACTGTGCCAGGTGACCCAGGTAGTCGGCGACGAACAGGCCGTTTTCGTGCTGCAAAATCTGTGGGCCCGGGTTCTCGTCGACTGAGTTCCACTCCGTCAGCCAGGTCTCGTAATGTTTGCCTTTTACGCCGAACTCGAGCAACTGCTTTGCTACGTCCTTCATCAGCTCGTCGACCTCGGACGAGGCAGCCAGCAGGCCCGGGGCACTCTCGGAGCGGGAGTGCTGCGCGTAGTGATGCACGCTCACCGCATCGATCACGTCCGCGATCTCTTTGAACACCGCGTGGTTCCAAGGACCGTTCAACATCCACACCGCGCTGATCTTGATCGTCGGATCGACGGCCTTCATCGCCTTGACGAAGGCGCGTACGGCCTTGCCGTAGCTCGTCCCGCCATCCTTGCCCCACTTGGCATAGTAGCGGTGCCAATTGCCGTAGATCTCGTTGCCGATCTCCCACAACTGCACCTTCGGGCTGCTCTGGCGTGACTGACGCGTCTGGTTCACATATTTGACCCAAGCAGCGGCCATCTCCGGCGAACCATCGCCGACGTTGGCCGTGAACATTGGCTTACAGCCAACCTTTGCGCACCAATCCAAGAACTCATCCGTATCGACGTTGGAATCTTTGGCCTTGAGCCTCTTTTGCCAATCTTCCTCGTCGGAGCCCAGCCCACCTGGGTAGCGCACGACGCCGAGGCCGAGTTGCTTCTCGAGCGGCAGCGACTCCGAGTCGAGCAAATCAGGCGCCCACAGGCCCACGTTCATACCGTAGATCTCGGGGATCGCCTGGACCGTCTTGGCCAGATCCCCTTGAAAAACCGCCGGTAGCTCGGCTGGAGCCTTGACCGTGGCAAGCTCGCGCAGATTGCTGAGTTCGAGATCGGCCAAGTACATCGTCGCCGCGGTATCGCCCCCGGGCTTGATGCCGAACCAGGTCACGCCGTCCAAGTCGAGCCGATTGTTCGGCTTCGCCTCCGGCGGTTGGTAGTACGCAAACTTGGCGAAGTTACGGAACGGGACCAGGATTTGATGCCAGCCGCGGGCAGCGCCGACTTTGCTGATGAATAGCTCCTGATCGCGATCGCGGATCGTGATGTCGAAGGCCTGATATGGCTTGTCGGTATAGAGCCAGACCGTCAGCCCGTAGTGCTTGCTCCAGTCTCTCGGCATGCCCTGCGCCTTCGAGGCCACGAGGTAAGCATCGGACCAATCACCCGGCTTGAACGTCACCTTCAGCGCTTGCCCCTTCAGCACCGGGGGCGCGTTCTTCGGCAGCGCGCCCACCGCGACTTGGATGTCCGCCGAGCTGCCGTGTTGCGCCTGCCACTGGTCAGTCCACTTCGTAAAGTCGGTCACCAGCTGCGCGGGCGCCTTGGACTCGAATGCATCCCAGTACGCATCGGGATCGGGAATGCCCTGGGCGGTCTTAGTCAGCTGAATTTGATCCAGGTAGAAAACCACGGGTTGTCCCGCTTCGACCCTGTTTTCGCCGCGGTTGATCGAGATCCGAAAGTCTTGGATCCGGCTCCAATCCATCTTGGCCGCGATCTCACGGCTCTGCTTCGAGTCCCAATACACGCCGTCGTCCGTGAATGCTTTGAGCGGGATGCGGCAGCGCTGCCACTGCCCTTCCTGCACGAGGGTGTAGCTGTCGCCGCTGACCTTGGTCTGCACCTTGATGCCGCCGGCTTGGCTGTCCATCAAACCCACCATGAACTTCTGCGCCGCGGGGCCGCCCTTGACCCAGAAGGTCAAACTGCCCGTCTTGCGGTACGGCTTCAGATCGATGAATTTACTGCCGAACGAAATGTTCACGCCCGAGTAGTCATCATCGAAGAAGGCGCCAAACACCGCGGCGTTGCCCGCCGTCCCGCTGGGCAAGATCTTGTTGCTCGTCTTGCCGCCGTAGCTATAGGTGTAACCCCCGCTCGAACGCGGGATGTCATCGTCGAAGAAAGTCGCCAGCACGGCGTCTTCCAACACCAGTTCGCCGTTCGCGGGGGCGTCCGACTGCGGAGCGCCTGGAGTCACCCCGCTGGCCGCCCGCGGACTGTCAGCCGGAGGCTGTTGATCAGAATGACTCGACTGACAAGCACCAGCCCCGAGCGCAAGCGAAGGCCACAGGCAAAGCCAAAGGTACGATTTCATGCCGCTCATAGGATGGGACGAGCGCCCCCACCTGATCAAACAAACGACGCGCTACGCGGTCTATTCAGCATCTTCAGCGAACGCGCCGCCGAAGGCTGCGACGCCGGCTGTCCGCTTCCCGTGACCATCAACCCCGATGAAAGCGATGCAGCGCCCGGCATGGGTGACCGAAGCGCATGCGCCGGGTCGGGAACGGTTCGCATCAATTCGCAGTGGACCGCATTCGGCGACACCGTGGCGGCCGGCCCCGAGGCGAACGCCGCGTTGCGTGTCAACGCGGCGCCGCCTGGGCGATCAGCTGAGCCAGTAACACTCGCTCAGAACATCAGGTTTCCTGGACCCATTTGGAAATTGATGTTGGAGCCGAACTGGCCGCGCGCGCTGCGGACGAAGCTGAGCGCGCTGTTGATCCGGGACTGCCGCTGGGCTGCGGTCGGTGCTGCGATGCCAGCGGCGATCTGGGTGTTGGCTTGTGTGATGCTGGCTTGAGCCGCAGTGTACAGCCCGGTTTGGAAGCTGAGTACGGATAGCGCGTCGTTGAGCTCTTCTCGGGCGAGGTCCATCAGCTTGGTCTGGATATCCGCACGCGTGTTGCCGAAGCGTGCCACGAGCGTGTTCGCCGCGCTCAGACGTTGGATCGCAATATCCGCGTTGAACGCGCTGTTCAGCACGCGCAGAAAGCGCGCAATGTGGAGCGAATCCTGAGCGCCCAAGTTGAGCGGGCTTCCGAAGCGAGCTTCGAGCGCGATCGCCGCGGGTGAGAAACCGAAGGGCGCGGACGCATAGAATGCCACCGCGTTCTCGATATCCGGACCGCGAGCGTTGTTGTGAAAGAATGGGCCGGTGTCGGCGGCTTCGATCAGCGGAGGCACGCTGAAAGTCCCGTCGCCGAAGGAGTTGTTGAAGCCAATGCCGGTGGCGTCGAAGGGAGCCGTCGAGCCGAAACCGCCGTCCGAAAAGACCTGCCCGTTCTGGGTGCCTTGGGTCAGCCCCTGATCCAAGTTGCCGACGACGTGAGTCAAGCCAGTATTGAAGTTGCGATTGAGTCGCGTGTCGATGAAGTTCGCGCCCGCGTTCGAGTGGCACACGTTGCAACGCCCGCGCAGCGGGTCCAAAAATGCTTGCCGCCCATCTTCAGCGTCTGCATCGATGATCCGAACGCTGTTGAGGTCGAGCTCGTTCTGGCGCCCGAGGCTCAGCTGAAACGCGTTGACCAGGTCGAGCTCCAGCGCGGTAGCCACGCGGAAATCGATGCCCTCGCGGCGCGCCAGGCTTTTCGTGAAGTGCTGTTTGATTGCGCCTGTCAGGAACGAGCGCAACGTGCCGTCGCCAGGCGCGCCATCGCCTCCCCAGCCCGTGCGCTCGATCGGCGGGCTGCTGGTGCCGTCCCCCGAGTCCCGCAGAATGCTCGTTCGGAGTGACAGCATATGGTTCACCGAGCGAGAGACGAATTTATGCGTGGGATCTTGGAAGCCGTCCACGTTTTCGAGAACGGCAGCGGCGCCCAGCAAGTCTCCCGTCTCCAGCTGTGCCAAGTTCGGATCTCGTTCGAACACGAATAGCGGATCGTTCGGATTCGATGCGTGCAGCGCCGTCAGGAACGGCACGTCCACAGTGGTGTTGTTTGCTATCGGGTGACAACTGCCGCAAGTTCGGCCATTTCCCGCGAACGTTTCACGCAGGAAGATATCGCCGCCCGCGCAAATGTCAGGCGAAAGTAAACCGGTCGTCACGCGAGGGTCTTGGCTGCACGCGGACAGCCTGTCCTGCGCGGTCAGTTCACCCTGGGCGCTGGCAACCGATTCCGATTCAGGGACGGTCGCCACCTCGGCACCCGAGCAAGCTACTAGCAGGGCCGCCACCAAGGCGGTCCCCAGCATCGACAGTCGCACATTGAAATTACCCATCCAGCTCTTCCTCTCGCTATTTGGCCGGTCCCGACACAACGCGCAGTTAGAGGCCGCTGACTCGAGAACCTTCGCTCCATCGATGAACGGCGCGATGCTCCAGTGTCACTGGAGCAGTCGCCAACGGTCGTGAAAGTTGGGATCGCGTCGCGTTTAGCCTGCGAGGGATGGCTCGGAAAGGAAGATGTAGTTGGAATTCAAACTGCAATTTTTCGTTCGCGAACGCCAGCCGTCGTCTCGGTTGCACCACCTCGATGTTCTTCGTTTTGCCGAGCGGTCCATTCGGCGCAGACGGCACGCGGTAAGGACTTGGCGATCTTGGCGACCGGCTAGGTCGACAACACCGGGCGCTGCGAGCTGCGCTGCTGGAGCGCGAGCGCCCCTCTCACTCGGCAGCCTGCGCGCGTTGAGCTTTAATTTGGCGGGCGCGCTCGATGGCCCAAAACACCGCTTCGGGCGTGGCGGGCGAAGCGAGTTCGACGATGCCGCCGCTGCCGAATGCGGCGATTGCGGCGCGCAGAGCTTCACGGACGCTGAGGGCGAGCATCAGGGGCGGCTCCCCGACGGCCTTGCTGCCGTACACGACGCCAGGTTCGGCGGCGCGCTTCAGCAAAGCGACGTTGAAGATCGGGGGGCATTCGCCGAGCGTCGGCAGCTTATAAGTGGAGGCGCCGCTCGAGAGCAAGGCGCCGCGGTCGCTCCAGACCAATTCTTCGGTCGTCAGCCAACCGATGCCTTGAATGAAGCCGCCTTCGACTTGGCCTTTGTCCACGAGCGGGGAAAGTGATTCGCCCACATCGTGCAGTAGGTCCGAGCGCAGAATGCGGTATTGACCAGTGAAACCGCTGACTTCGACTTCACTGACGGCCGCGCCATAGGCGAAGTAGTGGAACGGATTGCCTTTGCCGGTCTCGCGATCGAAGAAAATGTTCGGGGTCTTGTAGTAGCCAGTGGCAAACAGCGGAACGCGCTGCAAATAGGCTTGATTCACCGCGTCCGTGAAGCTGACCGCGACTTCGGGGCGGGCGCTCGGGAACACCCGACCGTGTTCGATCACAATCTCGGAGGCGGGCACATCGAAGTGCCGCCCGGCGACTTCGGCTAGGCGCTCTTTCAGGATCTCGCAGGCGGCTTTGATCGCGGCACCGTTCAGATCCGAACCGCTGGACGCGGCAGTGGCGGAGGTGTTGGGGATCTTGTCCGTGCGCGTGGCCATGATGCGCAAGGTTTCGAGTGGCACGCCCAGAGAATCCGCGGCAACTTGCAGCATTTTGGTGTGCAAGCCTTGGCCCATTTCGGTGCCGCCGTGGTTCACCTGCACGCTGCCGTCCTTGTAAATCAGGACCAGCGCGCCGGCCTGATTGAAGAACGCGGTCGTGAAAGAGATTCCGAACTTGACCGGTGTGATCGCCAGACCGCGCTTGTCATGCGGGTGCGCGGCGTTGTGTTCGGCAATTTGGGCGAGGCGCGCGCTGAAGTCACTGCTAGCTTTCAGTTCGGACCAGATGCGCTCGATGCGCTCGGCGTCTTTGACGGCTTGCCCGTAGTGGGTCTCGTCGCCCGGGTGGTAGAAATTTCGTTCGCGCACGACGTGCGGGGCGAGGTTCAGCTGGCGAGCGATGCGATCCAGGATTTCCTCGATGAAAAGCATGCCTTGCGGGCCGCCGAAGCCTCGGAAAGCGGTGTGCGAAACCGAGTGAGTACGGCAGATTTTGCCGACGACCTGCACGTTCGACAGCGCATAGCAATTGTCGAGGTGGAACATCGCGCGGCTGATGATCGGCGCGCTCAGATCCAAGCTGTAGCCGCCGTCGCTGAACAGCTCCACGAGCAGCGCGCCGAGCTTGCCCTCGCTGCTGAAACCGACGCGGAAGCGAGCCAAGAACGGGTGACGCTTGCCGGTCATGGTCATGTCTTGCGCGCGAGTCAGCCGCACCAGCACCGGGCGCTGCAGCTTGTTGGCGGCCAACGCCGCGATCGCGGCCCAGGTGTTGGCTTGGGTCTCTTTGCCACCAAAGGCACCGCCCATGCGCAAGCATTGCACCGTGACCAAGTGCTTGGCGATGCCCAACACGCGAGCCACGACCTCTTGGGTTTCTGCTGGATGCTGCGTGGAAGAATGCACGAACACGGCGCCGGCTTCCTCCGGCAGCGCCAGCGCAGCTTGGGTCTCCAAGTAGAAGTGCTCTTGGCCGTTGATGAACAGCTCGCCTTCCAAGCGCTCGGCGGCGAGGCTGAGTTCGAGCTCCGGTTCACCTCGCCGCATGCGCTCTGCGGGCGCGTGAAAGCTGCCTTCAGCGATCGCAGCGGCGATCGAGGTCAGCGCTGGCAGCGGTTCATAGACGATGCGCACGCGCTCGGCGGCGAGCCGCGCGAGCTCCAGAGTTTCGCCCACTACCCAGGCCACGGGCTGCCCGCAAAAGCTGACTTCTTGGGGAAAAAGCGGCTCGTCGTGGCGCACGGGACCGACGTCATTTTCACCAGGCACGTCGCCCGGGCCGAGACAGCACAGCACACCAGGCATGCCCACGGCAGCGCTGAAATCGATTTGGCTCGCGTAGGCGTGCGCGTGCGGGCTCGGGATCGGCCAGGCATAAGCGAGGTTTGCCGTGCGCGTCGCCAGATCTTCGACATACGTGGCGCGGCCGGTAACGTGCAGCATGGCTGACTCGTGGCTGAGCGCTTTGCCAACGAACTTCTGCCCCTCGGGCGTTCCGAGCTGGCTCATTCGGCGGCCTCCGCGCTGAGCCTGCTTTCGTAGAAGAACTTTTCGATCAGCTTGCCGAGCATCGCCCGGCGGTACGCGGCGCTGCCGCGCAAATCGGTCTGCGGCGTGCCGAGCCGCGCGGCCTCGGCCAACAACAGAGCGAGCGTGGCTTCGTTCCAAACTCGACCCAGCGCGATTTGCTCGAGCGACGGCGCAGCGAGCGGGATGGCGGCTACGCCGCCCAAGCCGACGCCCAGGCGCGTCACACGATCGTCAGCGTCCAGAGTGAGCGCAAATCCGGCCGCGACCGTGGAAATGTCGTCGAGCACGCGCTTGCTGACCTTGTAGAAACGCTGAAACGTGGGAGTTGGTCGCGCGACGCGCACGGCTCGAATCAGCTCCCCGGCTTCGAGCGCGGTTCGACGATAGTCGAGGAAGAACTCGGCCAACGGCAACCTGCGCGTGCCACGCTGACTTGCGAGTTCGAGCTCGGCGCCGAGCGCCAAGAGCGCGGGGGCGGAGTCGCCGATCGGCGATGCGGTGCCCAGATTGCCGCCTAAAGTGGCGCGATTTCGGATCAAGCGCGAGGAAAACAGGGGCCACAATTGATCGAGCAGCTGCGCGCCCACGTCATTTTGGTAGAGCGCACGCTCCAGCTGCGCCAAGGGCACGGCCGCACCCAGCACGAGTTCACTCTCGCCCAACGTGAGCTCTTGCAGCTCGCTCAACGCTTCTACGGAGATGAGCACCGGGAAACGCTGATAGCGTTGATTGGCATACACCATCAGGTCCGTCCCCCCTGCAATCAGCTGCGCACGAGGGTGCGTCAAAAGCAGCGCGAAGGCCTCGTCGAGCGCGGCGGGTCGCAAGAATAGCTCGGCAGTGGTGCCGCTCTTGCTCGCGCCGAGCGCGGCAGCGCGCGTGCGCAATTGGACCAGGCGTGGATCCGCCTCGGGCGGCGCAGGCAGGGCGCGGCCGACATCCGCGATGGGACGATAACCCGTGCAGCGGCACAGGTTGCCGCTGATGCTCTCGGGATCGAACTCGGTGCGGCCGGGCCGGTAGTACTCGCAAAACAGGCTGACGACGAAGCCGGGCGTGCAGTAACCGCACTGAGAACCGCCGGCCGCCACCATCGCCGATTGCACCGGATGCAGGCTGCCGTCACTCTCGGCGATGCCTTCGACCGTCAAAAGCTCTCGTCCCTCGACCGCACTGAGCGGCAACAGACAGCTGTTCACCGGCTCGAAATGGCTGCCCGCTTCGCCCGGCGCGCTCTTCAACATGGCCACCGCGCACGCGCCGCACTCGCCTTCGGCACAGCCCTCTTTGGTGCCGCACAGGCCGTGTGCGCGCAGCCACTGCAGCACGGTGACGTGCGAGGGCCCGTCCGCGGTGACGGCTCTTCCGTTCAGCATGAACCGAACGCCCATGGTCAGGACCCTATCATGCCGCGGCGATTGTTTCCGGCTCGCGCAATACGAGAAATATGGACGAAGCGCGCTTCCTGGCACATCCTATACACCGTGCGCGATGTCGTTCAGGCTCTGCTCGAGCTGCTGACGAGCCGTCAGCGCGGCGCTCTGGCTACGGTCGTGCGCGCGTCCGGATCGACCCCACAGCGGCCGGGCGCGCGGCTCTTGCTGCGTGCAGACGGCAGCACGCTGGGCACGGTCGGCGGCGGCGCAATCGAACGCGCCGTGCTCGAGAGCTTGCAGCAGGCACTCAGCTCGCTTGAACCCGAGCTCTTGATTCGCGATTTGGCACACGACTTAGGCATGTGCTGCGGGGGCAGAATGGAGATTTTCGTGGAACCAATCTTGCCGGCTCCGAGGCTGTGGCTTCTGGGCGCCGGACACGTGGCCAAACCCACCGCCACGCTCGCGCGCAGCGTAGGCTTCGAAGTCCACGTGCTCGACGAACGTGAAGAGCTGAACACCGCCGAGCGATTCCCGGAGTGTCAGCTGGTGCTCGGTGATCCGGCTGAAGCGCTGCGCAAGGCGGCACTCGGTAGCGCCGATTGGGTGCTGATCATGACGCACGACCACCAGCTCGATGAAGCCGCGCTCGCCGCTGCTGCCGGCCAAAACGCGCAGTACGTCGGCCTCGTGGGCAGCAAACGCAAAGTATTTCGCTTGGTCGAGCGCGTGCGTGCCAAGCGCGACGGCGATTTCCCGCTCGAGCGCGTGTTTGCGCCGGTTGGACTCGATATCGGCGCGATCAGCCCGGAAGAGATCGCGGTCAGCATCGTGGCCGAGCTCGTCGCCCTGCGCCACGGGCGCGCTGCCGTCCATTTGCGCGCGCTCTCCGACCTCCGCTTGGAGCGCGTGCTGCAGCGGCAAATCACCTAAATGACGACGAACAACGCCGCAGCCACTGCAGGACTCGCCGAACTTGCTCGCCGCGTGCAGCGCGATCTAGAGCTGCTCGACTATCCACGCCGACCCTGGGTCGCGAAAATACACTCGCCATCGGGGCAGCCGGTCTACGACGTCGTGATCGTCGGCGGCGGGCAGAGTGGACTGACCGCGGCCTTTGGCTTGATGCGCGAGCGCGTCGGGAATTTGATCGTGCTCGATCGGAATCCTCTAGATCGTGCAGGGCCCTGGCTGAACTTTGCGCGCATGCGTACCCTGCGCACTCCCAAATACTTGACCGGTCCGGATCTCGGCATCCCGAGTCTGACCCCACGCGCTTTTTATGAAGCGCAATTCGGTGACGGTAGCTGGGAAGCCTTGGGACTATTGCCCAAGGAGCTCTGGGCGGCTTACCTGGCCTGGTACCGCGAAACGCTGCACATCCCAGTCGAGCCGGAGACGACCGTCGGCGCACTGCAATACGACGGTGAGGCGCGTCAGTTCTTGGTGCCATGCCGCGGTCCGAGTGGCGAGCGCGTGCTGCGCGCCCGTCGCGTGGTGCTCGCGACCGGTATCGACGGTTCGGGCGAATGGCGGGTGCCGCGCTCGGTTACGGAAGCGCTGCCCACGCGGCTGTACGCACACACGCGCGACGAGATCGACTTCGACGCGCTGCGCGGCAAGCGCATTGCGGTGCTGGGCGCGGGCGCCTCGGGCTTCGACAACGCTTCCACCGCGCTGGAGTTGGGCGCGCGGGAAGTGCATCTGTTTTTTCGACGCCCGCAGTTGGTCAACGTGAACGCCTACCGTTGGGCTGAATTCGTGGGATTTTTGAAACACCACGCGGACTTGCCCGATGCCGAAAAGTGGCGCTTCATTCTGCAAATCTTGCGCATGGGGCAGCTGCCCCCGAAAGACACCTTGGCGCGCGCCAAAGAGCACGCGGGCTTTCATTTGCACGCCGGCTCGAACTGGAAGTCACTCCGCGCGCAGGGCGACACGGTGCTGATCGAGACCGAATCGGGACACTTCGAGGTCGACTTCGTGATCGTGGCCACGGGCTGCGTCACCGATCTGGCCGCGCGGCCCGAGCTCGCTCATTTCGAGGCGCAGATCGCACGCTGGGCCGACCGCTACACGCCGCCCGCGCATGAGATGCAGGAAGACTTGCAGAGGCACCCGTACTTGGGCCCGGGCTTCGAGTTCAGCGAGCGGCAACCGGGGCAAGCCCCCTACCTCGCCCATTTGTACAATTACACCTTTGGCGGCTTACTCAGCATGGGCTTCGGTGGCGCCAGCATCTCCGGCTTGAAGTATTCAGCAACGCGCTTGGTCGCTGGCATCACGCGCTCCTTGTTCGTGGAAGACAGCGCCGCCCACTACGACAACTTGTGCCACTTCGCGGAGCCCGAGTTCTGATGGCTCATCATGGCTATTTCAGCGCGCGCGTGGTGCGCCCCGAAGGCATCGGCCCGGCGACGGTACTGGTGGATGGAGAACGCGTCGCCGAGATCGTGCCGGAGCCCCAGGCATTGCCCGGCGCGTTCGATTTCGGCAATTGGGTGATAGGTCCTGGCCTGGTCGATTGCCACGTGCACGTGAACGAGCCGGGCCGCACGGAGTGGGAGGGCTTCGAGACCGCCACGCGCGCGGCCGCTGCCGGCGGGGTGACGTCACTCGTCGACATGCCGCTCAACTCTTTGCCAGTCACGACCACTGGCGCCGCGTTGGCCGCAAAACTCTCGGCCAGCAAGGACAAGTGCTTCGTGGACGTCGGCTTCTGGGGCGGCGTGGTGCCGGGCAACGCTGAGGCGCTACGCGAGCTCGCAGCTGGCGGGGTCCTCGGCTGCAAGGCCTTCCTGGTGCACTCGGGCATCGACGAATTTCCGAACGCGACCGAAGCCGATCTCCGCCAGGCCATGCCCGTACTGCGCGACGCGGGCTTGCCGCTCTTGGCCCACGCCGAGCTGGATTTGGGCGCTGAAATGCTGACTCAGGATCGGCGTTCGTATCAGCGTTACTTGGAATCACGGCCCAAAGTTTGGGAGGACGAGGCGATTCGTTTGCTGGTGAAGCTGTGTCGCGAGACGCGCTGCCCCGTGCACATCGTGCATTTGTCGTCCGCGGCATCGGTGCCCACGCTGCGTGCGGCCAAGGCCGAGGGGCTACCGATCACGGTCGAAACCTGTCCGCACTACTTGTGCCTCGAGTCCGAGAGCATTCCGGACGGCGCTACGCTGTACAAATGCGCGCCGCCGATCCGCGAACACGAGAACCGCGAGGGTTTGTGGCGCGCGTTGCTAGATGGCGTGATCGACTTCGTGATCACCGATCACAGCCCGTGCACGCCCGCGCTCAAGCTGGCTGAGCGCGGCGATTTCGAGGCTGCCTGGGGCGGGATCGCTTCGCTCCAGCTGGGGCTGCCCGCGGTCTGGACCGAAGCCCGTCGGCGCGGCGCCGATCTGAGCGCGCTGTTTCGATGGATGAGCGCAGCACCCGCGAAATTTGCTGGGCTTTCCGGGAAAAAGGGTCGGATTGCCCCGGGCTTCGACGCGGACTTATTGGTCTGGGATCCGGACGCAACGATCACGGTCGAGGCCGAGCGCTTGTTCTTCCGGCACAAAGTTTCGCCGTACCTCGGACAACGGCTGGAGGGCGTCGTGCAGCACACCGTGCTGCGAGGAAAATGCGTGTACGATGGACGGCAGCACCCGAAGGACCCCGTGGGGCAACACCTCCTACACCGCAGGACGGCATCTTGAGCGACGTGAACGCAGCAGGCGCGGGCTTCAATGGCCTGGTCGATCTCGCAAGTTCGTTGATCGGCGGGAGAGCATTAGCCACGAGCGATGATTTCTTCGCCGGCATGGACAATCTTCTCTTGCCCGGGCGCGCCGTGTTCATTCCGGGCAAATATACCGAGCACGGAAAGTGGATGGACGGTTGGGAGAGCCGCCGAAAGCGCGGTCCCGGCCACGACTGGTGCCTGCTCGAATTGGGCGTACCCGGATCAGTGCTCGCGTTCGACGTCGATACCCAGCACTTCATCGGTAATCACCCAGCGTTTGCCTCGGTCGAAGGCATTTCCGCGCCGCGGGGTACGCCGCTGCCCGATCTGCTGGGCGGCACATTCCGCGAGCTTTTGCCGCAAGTGCCGTTGCTCCCGAACGCGCAGAACTTGTTCGTCGCAAGTCCGGGCTCGATCGTCAGCCACCTGCGGCTAAACATATTTCCCGATGGCGGCGTGGCGCGCTTTCGCGCCTTCGGCCAGGTGTCCGCGGCATGGGCCGCGCCCGAGCTCGACTCCGAGGCAGCGCTGCACGTGCCGCCAGGCAGTTTCAACCTGGCAGCGCTGGAGAACGGCGCGCTCGCGCTGGCCTGCTCGGACGCGCATTTCGGGGGTATGAACAACCTACTGCTGCCAGGGCGCGCCGAAAACATGGGGTCGGGCTGGGAAACGCGTCGGCGCCGAGGCCCGGGCAATGACTGGATCCTGATCCGACTCGGTGCGCGCGGCACGGTGCGCCTGCTCGAAGTCGACACCAAGCATTTCAAAGGCAATTATCCAGATCGCTGTGCGCTCGAAGTGATCGACGCGCCAGCTGCGCGGCCCACGGATCTGATCGAGAGCAACGCATGGCTGCCGCTGCTCGCTGAAACCAAGCTGGCAGCGGATACTCGGCACTTCTTCGAACGAGAGCTGCTCGCGCAGTCGCCGGCCACGCACCTGCGCTTGCGCATTTTCCCCGACGGCGGCGTGAGTCGCCTGCGCGTGTGGGGCGACAGCCATGGCTGAATCATTCGAGCGAGAGCTGGCATTGAACGCGCTTTCGCGGGACGCTGCGAGCGAGGTGCTGACCCGCTGTTGCGGCGCGCAGCGCTGGGTGCAGGGCATGCTCGCGCGCCGACCCTTCGCGTCGCACACGGCTATGTCCGCCGCGGCCGTCGAAATTTGGGCACAGCTCGGCCCGGACGACTATCGCGAAGCCTTCGCGCATCACCCGGAAATTGGCTCGAACCTGGAAGAATTGCGGCAAAAATTCGCAAAGACCGCAGCCTGGTCCCAGGCCGAGCAAAGTGCTGCGCTCGACGCGAGCGAAGCGACGCTGTACGCGCTGCGCGACGGCAATCGAGCCTACCGCGAACGCTTCGGCTACTCGTTCATCGTCTGCGCCACCGGCAAGAGCGCCGAGGAAATGCTGGCACTGCTCCAAGCACGCCTCAAACACGCACCCGACGTGGAGCTTGGCATTGCTGCCGCCGAGCAAGCCAAGATCACGCACCTGCGCTTGGAGAAGCTCGAATCATGAGCGCCATCACCTCCCACGTACTCGATACCGCCATCGGTAAGCCCGCAGCAGGGGTGAGCGTCAGTCTCGGGCTGCTCGAGGACGGCGCATTCGTGGAGCTCGGTCGGGGTGAGACGGACCAAGATGGCCGAGTCAAACGGTTGCTCGGCGCGAACTCGCTCACTATCGGCTTGTACCGTCTGCAATTCGAGACCGGAGCGCACTACCGTGCGACCGGGCAGGACTCGTTCTACGAGCGAGTCGAAATCCAATTTCACGTCACCGACCCGAGCCAGCACTACCATGTGCCGTTGCTCTTGAGCCCGTTCGGGTACTCCACCTATCGCGGAAGCTGAGCCATGAGTCTGACCACGTTAGCGAGCTCGCACTTCGAAGCCTTGAGCCAAGCGAATCGCGCCTTTTCCGCTGTCTATCCGGGTGATCGTCCGGCGCGCCAGCCGGTGCACACCGTCTACGGCGGCGCGCAGTTGTACAAGGCGGAAACCACGCAGCGCCTGGCTGAGCTCGCCCTCGCGAGCTTCGAGGCGTACGCCGCAAACGCCATCGAACTCGCGACGGGAGTCGGCTTCCTCTCTCCAGCCGCGCTCGTCGGCCTCGACTCGGTCACCCTGGCGGAAAGGTATGAAGCAGATCCCGCCGAGCTCCGGCGCGTGAGCCCCAAGGGCTGGTTGGCGCAAACCGTGTACGAGCGCGTAAAATCCAAGCTCGCCCGTGAAGCGGTAGAAGATTTCCGAATCGACTTCGAAGACGGCTTCGGCGCCCGCCCCGACGCTGAAGAAGACGAAACCGCGCAGCGTGCCGCAACGGAACTCGCGCGCGCGATGAAAGAGAGCCTCGTGCCACCCTTCATCGGCATCCGCATCAAGTCCTTCGGCGAAGAATGGAAGTTGCGTGGCGCACGCACGCTCGAGATATTTTTAGACACATTGCTCACCGCGACCGCAGGCGCGTTGCCTGAAAATTTCGTGGTTACGCTGCCCAAGGTCAACATCCCCGAGCAACCCCGCACGTTGGTCCGGCTGCTCGAAATTCTGGAAAACCGCCATCATCTGCTGCCGGGCACGCTGCGTTTCGAGCTGATGGTCGAGACCACGCAGGCATTGATTGGCCCGGATGGCTATTGCCCCCTGCCCAGCTTGCTGGCGGCCGGAGAAGGCCGCTGCGTGGGCGCGCACCTCGGCACGTACGACTTCACCGCGTCGTGCAACATCACTGCCGCCTATCAGATGATGGATCACCCGATGTGCGATCTGGCCAAGGGCCTGATGCTGCTCTCTTATGCGGGCACAGGCGTCTTCCTATCCGATGGCGCCACCAACGTGATGCCAGTCGCGCCTCACCGAGGCAAGCAGCTCTCACCCGAGCAACTGGCGGAAAATCGCGCCGCCGTGTACGGAGCCTGGCAGCTCGCCCATCGCCACATCCGCCACTCGCTCGAAGGCGGCTACTACCAAGGCTGGGATCTGCACCCCGCTCAGCTCCCCGTGCGCTACGCGACCTGTTACGCCTTCTTCCTCGAAGGGCTGACTAGCGCTGGCGAACGACTGAAGAACTTCATCGAAAAGGCCGCGCAGGCGACGCTCGTCGGTGAAGTTTTCGATGACGCCGCTACCGGTCAAGGCCTGCTCAATTACTTCCTGCGCGCTCTGAACTGCGGCGCAATCGGCCTGAGCGACGTGGCACAAACAGGCCTGACTCCGGGTGAAGTCGAGCTGCGCTCGTTCGCAAAGATTTTGGCCGCGCGCAGGGCGCGTTTGACGACGGGCTAGGGTCTGCGCCGAATTGCTCGGGCAGCCGTAAACGTGCCCGTGCCCGTGCCCGATTCTGGAAGCCGAGCCCGACTTTCTTCGACATGAGAATGGGGGCGATCTCGATCCAGCCACGCACCCCACTTTCACGCTGGGTTCCCCGCCTTCGGCGATCGCGAAGCGCGTCGGACCGGGACGCCGAAGGCTGAGTGCGACGCGCGGGCGATCGTGACCATCAATCAAAAAGATCCCGGAGAAGTCGGGCACGGGCAGGGCTCACGATTGGTCAGATCTATCTCGTGGCGACCCGCGACGAGCGTCGCTCGAGCGTCGCTCGTCGTCCTCTTGCCACCGCAAATTATACTTCGTGCACGCCGTGCACGAAGTATAATTGCGGCGAGGGGCACCGTGCAGGGGCGCACGGCGGAGCGCAAACGCCGGCACTGTGGCGCTACGAGCAGTACGCGGTAACCAAGAAGGCCGTCGTCGAGCGCCGTGAAGCCGCCCTCCACGCGGACCGCAAATTATGCTTCGTGCACGAAGTACAATTGCGGCGGCGAGGGGCACCTCCAGGCGCACTGGGTACACTTGGACGACACGCAGATCACCGACGTGGCGCCGCTCGCGAAGCTGGCAAACGAGGGTATCGGCAAATCAGGGCCTTTCAACCAAAATCACACAGCGATTCGACGTAATCCTTGGAACCGTCGCGCAGCCAGCCGTCGAGTTGCGCGACGTCTTTCAGCTGCTGGCCGCGCGGCCGCGGCACGCAAAAGAACTCCACGGAAACGTCGGGCAGTGTGCTCATGTCGCCCCACAACTTCTCGAACTGGGTGACCGGAAAGACGTCTTCCTGCGCATTGCCCCAGCGGCGCTTGACTTCTTTCAGCGTGATGTACGTTGGCAAGCGCTGCGCGAGGGCTCGCACACCGCGACGCACGGCGCGCTGATCGTGAAGATCCGCTCGAGACAAGCCAAAGTGGCCGAGCAGCAGATCGATGCTGATGAACGTCGTGAGAGAGTTGTAGTACGTGAGCTTGGCCTCGTCTTCTTCGCGTGGCAGCGCCAAGCCTTCGACGAGCCGCGGGCGCCCGCCGACGCGGGCGAGCCCGCCGCCGCGATCTTCCAGCCGCCGCTCCATGACCTCGACGCTCAAACAAGCGCCGCTCTGGATGTGACGGCCGAGCCAGCTCGGGTCCAGATCCGCGCCCAGCGTATCGATGTTGTGAAGCATCGCGTACTTGAGCTCGGGGCGGGCCTCGAGCAGGCGCGCGAGCGTGCCGTTCAGAAGCAGATTCGCGACTTCGTACCAATGGCCGACCGGATGCAGGCACTGCGCGGCAATGTTGTCGCGATAGTCACTGGCCTCGCCCACACGAACCGCCCAGTCGATCAATGCGGCGCGGCCGTCGTCACGCACCTTCTGCTTGCGCTCTTCGAGCTTCTGCTCCCGCAGCTCCGCCCAGGCGAAGCGCAGATCGCGCGCCGTTGGGACTAGCCTGAGGCCAATCGAGCGCCCCTCCGACAGAAACACCGAGTCGCCGAGGCCGTAGGCCTGCTCGCGCTCCAGCAAATTTGCAATCGGAACGTGAGTGAGATGACTGGTCGTGACGACGTGCAGCGGCGTGACGCCGAACTCTCGGCCGCGGCGGCGCGTCTTCGCCAAGTGAACCTCCAAGAACGTTCGAAAGCGGTCCCTCAGCTTTGCGAATGGGTAGATGGCCTTGACGGTGCCTGCGCCATGAGTCCAGCGCGAGCCGGCGCCGGCCGCCAGCGTGATCACGAAGACCTCGCCGCGTTCGAGGGCCGCTCGGCCGGCGCGCTCGCAGTCGGCGCCGAGCGCCTGAGGTTGCACCACGTCGGCCGGACGCACGTCTTCGATCGGCGTGTCGGCAGGTAGGCGATTCTTGGCCAGGCCAATGCGATCGCCCCGCAGATCACTACGGATGCGCTCGTGCTGCTCGGCATCGAAACCGTAGCGTTCGAGCAACGCCGGCAGCGAGTCCTCGTCGTCCGCCGCGCGCGCGGCGGGGAGCAGCCGGCCGAGCAAGAGCGGACCGATGCGCTCGGCTCGCGCACCGCGCAGATGTAGCATGGAGAAGCCGTCGAGCTCCCGTCGCCTGCGCTCGGAGAAGGACCGTGACCCCTCCTGCAACCAACGCGGCAACATGCACAGGTAATAGTCCGCGGATAACAGCGCGCTCGATCCTGTCAGCAGCTCCGCCGCGGTGCCCGAAGAATTGATGGCAAAGCGGTAGACCACCGGATCCATGGCGAACGGCAGGCTGGCCGCCAGCTCGTTCTTCCGGCGACGCATGATCTGGAGCATCTCTTGCTCGGCTTGGGCCTTCACCTTGGGATCGAAGATGAAGCCCATGCCGCCGCCGGACATCCCGCCGAGCATCCAAAATCCCCAAAAATCTTGGCCGAACTTGCTACGCGCATCGGCGATCAAGGACTCCGTATAGAAGTTGGAAACCCAGGGAATGATGGTAGCGAGCGGCCCCTCGAAGATGCGCGTCGTGAGCCGTCCCAACTCGCGCACGTCGCCAGCAGCCAACGCCTCGACCACGCTGTCGAAGGCGCGCAAGAGCTCCTGCCGCGCGTCCCAATCGCGCGTGGTACCGAGCAGAAAACGCTCGGTCACCATCTCGAGGATGGGTCCGACGTTGGCAGCCATGCCACCGTGCACGACGACCAGCGACGCCTCCAGCTTCCTGCGAGCCGCCTCGGAGATTCGGTCCTCGCCGAGAAGAGTATGACGAGGCAAGAGCCGTCCCGTGCTCGATCCGAACTCGACATCGCCGTCTACCGCGCGGACGCCTTCAATGAGCTTGATGCCCGGCCAGACTCCCCCGCTGTCTTGCCAGCCGCCGCCGGAGCCGCCCAGCCATTCACCGAGAATGGCTCGACTTGCCACCATGCGTCGCTCCGACTCAGTCAGGCAACCGGTGAGAGACTCTATTTGGCCCGTCGCCCGCATGCACACGGCGATCAGCCCTCCGAGCAAGTTGGTGGAGACCGCGAGGCGACTCCCCTTCGGGATATCATTCACCTGACTCGCAAGCTCGATGCCACGATTGGGCCCGACGAGTTGCTCGAGCACGAGTGACAGCGGCTGACCCGACCCCTCGAGAGCCGCCGGCACGAGGCCCGAAGCGATCACCGCTGCCTTCAGTAACCCAAGGTAATCACTCGCGTAGTTGAAAACCTCCGAGGTTTCGCGCAGATCGGCGGCGGCGTCGAGATCGATACTGGCGAGCCTCAGCACCGGCTCGTCGATGATGCGCAAAAAGCAGGTGATGGGCGGCGCTGTCTGCTCGTCACGCTCGAACACCGCGAGATCGACGGAGACGTTGATCACCCGCGCGCCCTCGGGATAATCCATGCCCAAGAAGAAGATATCGCTCCAACCGCTGTGGGTCAGATCCATGCGTACCGGCGTGCGTTCCACGAGCACGGGGTAGACGCCGTCAGCGTCCGGAAGCTTGAGGTTGTCACGAACGCGCAAAGGATGATCGAGCGCGTGGCCAGTGCGAAACATCCAGCGGTTACCGCGCTGAGTACGCACCGAGCGTTGCACTTGCTCGGCCAGGAGGTGAAAACCGAGCCCGTGATAGGCGGCCGCGAGTGCGCTTGCCAATGGATCCGACAGGCCATTGCCGTCGGCGTGGGCCAGGAAGGCGTCGGTCGCTGCGGCGTAATGGCGATCGAGCAGCAGCTCCTGACCTTCATGCGGAATGCGCCCGGCGCGCGGTAGCTCGGGACGCACCGGAATCAGGTAACGATAGAGCGCGTAGGTCTGAAAGATGGCCCGGACGCGCTGGTAGAGGTTGTGACTGGTGTCACGTGCAAAGGCATCGAGCGAGCGCGCTGCCTGGCACAGTTCGAGAAAGCTGGCCGACGCAGCAAAGTCCTCCAGCACGCCGATGCGTGCCTCCTGAGAGGGATCGGTAATGGCCTGGAGGAGGCGGTGATTCAATGTGCGCCTCGCTTTTCTGGGGTGCGCGCCACTTCCTCCAACAACAATCGCAGCACCTCTTCGCGTCGGGGGCCGTACAACGCGAGCGCGAGCTGAGCGCGCAAGAGCCCGAACGGGCTCTCCAGGTCGATGCGCTGGCCGTCCACCTCGAGCGCCAGGTACTTTTCTCGGGCAGCGAGTAGCGCGAGCGACTCGGTCAAACCCAGCTTATCGCCGACAGCGAGCCTTCCCTCCTGCTCGCGCAAAATGTCGAACACCTGCGGAGTAAGCGCGTGTGTACCGAAAAGCGCGAGATAAGTTCCCTGGCGCAGCCCCGGGATGATGCAGCGCTCTTCTGCAACCGTGGGCGTTGGCTTCTCGAGCACGGTCTCGATGCTGTACAGGCGCGAAGCCGCTTTGACGCGCGAAGCGCCTATCACCCCGAAATACGGCAGCTGACTCTCTGCGTTGACCTGTACCGCCGACACCGCGCACTGCTCGCGCTCGGCGACCTCGACCAGCTGGTGGGTACACGAAGCGGCAGCGTGCGTGATGAAAACGTGATCACAGACTTGCACGATGAACGGCTCGCCGGCAATCCAGGCTTCGGCTCGCAAAATCGCGTCGCCGAAGCCGCGAGGTTCGGGTTGCTCGACGGCCACCAACGCTGCGCCAAACTGGGCGGAGAGCTCTTGGAATACACGCTGATTTTGCGGCGGGATGACCAGCGCCACCTGGGCGATTCCGGCCTGCAGCAGCTCTTCGATTTGCAGCGCAGCAACTCGGCTCGTGCCACCATCGCCCGTCGTGACGTGTTGAAGCGGGAGATCTCCGTGCAGCGGACGCCCCATCGGAATTATGGCTTTGCTGAGTCTCAAAGTTTCATCTCCAAGCTGAGGGGTCGCCGAGCCTACATTCCGGGGCCGCGATTTGTCCACCGAACCGCGAAGCAGGGCACGCTCGATCCATGGAAGATGGCGCGCGCGAGCGCGGCCCGGGTTGGGGCTCGGGGGCCGGAGGGGTCCAGATGGGATGAATCGGGTTCGGCACCCGTTGCGCCCATGAAAGCATCCAGGTCTCGAAAGAAGGAGAAGGCGGCTGAAGGCACGGCCCGTCACACCCCTTGCCTCTCGGGCTCAGTTGGATGGCCCGACCGACAAGGGTCGCGCCAGCGCCGGTCAGCAAAAAAGTTGGGCGACCTCTGCACATCGAAGTCTGGACGCACGGATATCGTCCTTCGACCCAGAGCAAGCAGAGTCCGGCGACCCGCGCAGGCGCGTCTTCTCGAGAATCGGGCCAAGCAAAAGCTACGGGAGACCAAGCTCATCACATAGCGGCCGCGTCGATGATGGCGGCCACGAATTGCTGCGACGCCTCCTGCGGCAGGTTGTGCCCAATGCCACCCGTGAGATTCCGATGCAGGTACTTGCCGGAGAACTTCGCGGCGTAGGCCGCGGGAGCCGGATGCGGCGCACCGTTGGCGTCGCCTTCGAGCGTGATCGTGGGCACGGCGACCGTTGGACCGGCGGCCAGCCGACTCTCGAGTGCATCGTGCTCCAGCTCGCCGGCAGCCAAGCCGAGGCGCCAGCGGTAGTTGTGGATGACGATGCTCACGTGATCCGGATTGTCGAGCGACGCGGCGCTGCGATCGAAGGTCTTATCGTCGAACGCCCACTTTGGCGACGCGATTTGCCAGATCAACCGGGCAAATTCGCGCCGGTGGGTGTCGTAGCCGGCGCGGCCGCGCTCGGTGGCGAAATAGTACTGATACCACCACTGGAGCTCGGCGGCCGGCGGGAGCGGCTTGCGATTGGCTTCGCGGTTGCCGATCAGATAGCCGCTCACCGACACGAGAGCATTGCAACGCTCTGGCGCGATTGCCGCGATGATGTTGGCGGTTCGAGCGCCCCAGTCGCACCCCGCCACAACCGCCTTTTCGATCTTGAGCGCATCCATCAATGCGATCGCGTCGAGAGCGAACACTGCCTGCTGCCCGTTGGGGACCGCGCTGTCCGAAAGAAACCGCGTCGAGCCGTGGCCGCGAAGATGAGGCACGATCACGCGATAGCCCTTGGCCGCGAGCAGCGGAGCGACCTCGACATAGGTGTGAATGTCGTAGGGCCACCCGTGCAGCAACAGCGCAACCGGGCCATCCGCAGGTCCGTCCTCCGCGTAACCCACATCGAGGACACCCGCGTTGACCTGCTTCAGCGACGCGAACGCGGTGGGTGCGCCGCTCGTAGTCGCTTGATTCGCGGTGGCGGGTCTCGCGCAGCCCACCGAGAGAAGGCCCTGGTGCCCAGCCGCCAGGGTCACCGCTGCCGTACCGACGAATCGACGACGTGATTGCTTGATTTCATCTGACATGGTGCATCTCTCTGTTGTTGGAATGAGTCGTTGTTGAGCAACGGCGGTTATGCGCCCAGCGCGTGAAGTCCAAGTCGTGCTTGTGCCCAGTGGCCACGTCCTTTCGCGCTCCGTTCAGCCGAAGCCCGCGCGGAGCTCGGTGAAGCTCTGCCTTGGATGCACCACGAGGCAGTCGTCGATTCTGTCGACGACTTCACTAGACAGCGACTGCACAGGCCGTGCCGCACTCGTTCCGGCAGTGTTCCGACGCGCGTGCGAGTGCCGGTGACGAATCCACTGCCAAGTCTGGCGGCCAATGGTCAGACCTCGTTCCGTACCGAGGAGCAACCAAGCTATCGATAGGCACGATTTGCGCCGCGGCGCATGGTGCGCACTACCAAGGACGCCTCCCGGCTGGGCGCCGAGTCAGGGCCTGGCGCCGCGGCAGCGTATTCGAGCGCGCAAGCTCCGTGTCTCCGACGAGTTGGACCGAGCAACATCGCCGCGGCACCGTTGCGAGGGGCTCATCCAAGTTGCGCCCACCCTCTGCGCACGCGTCGCGCAGGCCATTGCCTGCTGCAGGGCTCAGAGCGCCCGCCGTGGCCCCTCCAGCTGCTCGACGCCATCGAACCGCGAGCCCTCCGCGAAGCGTATCAGCCGTACTGCTCGTCCGTGCGCATGGGCTCGAGCAGCTTCGAGCAAGCCGAAGAAAGGCGTCCCGCGCGTACGACTGGGCCTCGGGTCAACGGAGCTCTAGGGCCTGTCCCCGAATTCAGGTCCTCCCGTAAACGTGCCCGTCTCAGCACTCGTCACATCTCTGACTTGCGAAGGCCTGCGGGAATCCATCGCCTCGGGGGCGCTCGCCTCGGGGGCGCTCTTCGCCGCCGAAATGGTACTTCGTGCACGAAGTACCATTTCGCTTCGTGTGCGCCCCTCGTCACCGAAATGGTACTTCGTGCACGAAACAACATTTCTGGTCGGAAA
>Ga0302321_100000805_pt1 | contig 27125 bp, 24 predicted proteins | sample Fen_T0_1_FD_202505 | JGI IMG/M metagenome (GOLD analysis project Ga0302321, IMG submission 202505) | Peat permafrost microbial communities from Stordalen Mire near Abisko, Sweden - Fen_T0_1 | ecosystem: Environmental > Terrestrial > Soil > Wetlands > Permafrost | place: Sweden: Abisko... | reverse complement strand
AAGAGAGCATTCAAGAAAAGGGCCAAAATGGAAACCGATAAGATTCCATGGAGAATATGATTGAGTCTGCAAAGTTAACACCATACGATTTGTGCCCGACAAAGTAGTACTGTTAAATCCATTCAGCCCATAACCATCATTAATCGTTAAAGTATCATAAGAGAACCTGTTCAATCCAATAGTTATCTCAGGCTTTACAAATTGTCTGAATTTCCATTTCCCGATTACAAATAATCCTGAGAAATAATTTAATCCTGCATTAATAACTCCCTGTTCTGCGTGTGAAGTCCTGAGAAAAGTTCCGAAGTCAATATTAGTGCTCATGTATCCCCATTCATGATAGTTGCCGACTGAAAAGCGGATCCCTAAATAGGGCCGCCATGAGTTTAACCTTAACTGATAACCGCCGGTAAGTTCAAAAACCTTTCCGACCGGAACATCTTCGATTGTGCCATATTTAAAGATATATGTATCCTGTACATATTTACGGGTAGAAATTCCAATGCCCGCCAGATAAAAATCCTCGCTCGAATAAATGTGTAAAGGATCCCTTATGTCAACAGGTCTTTCATTATACCTTATACGCAGATAGCGCAATGCAAATATTAGATTTGTAGCAATTTCATCTTCTGTAGAGCCATTGAATATCTGTATTGCTCTTGCTCCCCAGAAATCCTGAGATCTAAATTTAAAATTCAAAGGAATATATAACGGATTCAAATTCTTTAATGAATCTTTTTTAACCTGCGAAGCAAATGAGATGCCTCCTGCCCACCTGGCGTAAGGAGAATAAAAAGGACGGTCGAAAGCCAGACGCTTCCTTATATCTCCATAGCCATCAATCCCAAGATGTAATGTTGAGTTTATATAAGTGGTCTTTATATTAGGGATGAAATAATTTGTATTAAATGCACTTATCCCTGTGGTAATATTTCTTGAAAAAACATTTTGAAATTCGTGGCCTGAACCTAAAAAATTTCTATCAGAGAGTCCCGCCTCAATATGTGAAGTTGAAAGTGATCCCTCCCCATATATACTCCAGATATCCAATTCGCGGATAGAAATATCCACTGAATCGGATTTGGGTCCTGCAGAGGTAACATAAAAGTTAACATCATGAACAAATTTCTGGCTTCTTATCAATCGCTCTGATTCTTTTACAAAAAAGGAATTGAATGGTTCATTTTCTCTGATGAGCAAAAGATTCCTGATTGCAATAAGTTGTGTCTTAATATGTAAAGCATTACCGGCTTTTGTCAGTTTGTTTTGTGAGACTATAGTCGGATCAATGGCAGAGTAGCCGAAAGGATCGAGGGTTACTATGTCGATTTTCCGGATAATTTTTCCCTGGAAGGTGCTGTATGGTTTCTGGATCAGTCTTTTATAAACTTTTTTTGGGGCTGTCTTCTTCGATATGACAGCTATAGGTTTGAATATTAACTGGTATATGAAGGCATTAAATTTGTTTCGCTTCGAGTAGGTTTCAATACTTTTGTAAAGATGAGTTGAATCAGTTTTGACAGGAGTTTCCTGAGCAAGTATACAACGGCTGAATATACCTGAAACAAAAATCAGTATGAAAACTTTTTTGGCACACATTTTGGTTTACCATTTTTGAGTACATCTTCAGGAAATTATTTTTTCTTTTTATTAATTGGTTTCATCTCCTCCGCCTTTTTTTCAGCAGAATCAATCTTGATTTTTTCAGCTGCTTTTTCTTTTCTCTTATAATAACCTCTGAAAAGGAAATTTTCCTTGGCTGCATTCATATTTTCATCCAACCCCTTACTGCTTTTTTTAAGATTCATTATAGTCTGGTTAATATTTTCAGCGATTGTTGAGTCCTGGATAAATCTCCCGAGTGTTCCGTTTCCACTGTTCACTTTAGTCATAATTTCTGCCAACTGTAATGAAATTATTGCTGCATTATCAGCAGTTACCTGCAGGCTTGCCATTATAGCATCAGATTCGACCGGTTCTTTTGATACAATTTGCTGGCCGTCTTTTGCCAAAGCGGCACCAGCACTGCCCTGGGTAATAATTAATATACGGTCTCCGATAAGTCCTGCTGAACCTATAGCCGCTTCACAATCTGCCTTAATGAATTTCTGAACATTTTTTTGAATCAACATGTCAACCTGAACAGTTGAATCGTTAATTATTTTAACATTGTCGACTGTGCCAACATTTATTCCTGAAAAGCGAATATTATTTCCAACCTGCAATCCGCTTACGTTATAAAAAGTAGTTGTGAGTTTATATACAGGAACGAACAGATTTTTCTGTCTGCCAATAATAAAAACAGCGACTACAAAAATCATTAGCCCCCCGGCGATAAATAATCCTAACCGTACTTTGAATTTAGTTGAATGCTTTTCCATATATTATGGTATTAAATCTGATACTTGTTAAATAATTATTTGAAGAATGATCTGATTAATGAATCAGACGACTTCTCAAATTCAGTCAATTTACCTTCTTTATAAACTACTCCATCATTGAGCATTATAAGACGGTCAGCTGTGTTGCGGGCACATTCTATATCATGTGTGATAATGAGTGAAGAAGTTTTGTATTTTTTCTGAACATCGTTTATGAGTGAACTTATTTCATCAGAAGTTGCCGGATCCAGCCCTGTAGTTGGTTCATCATATAGGATGATCATAGGGTCAACAACAATTGTACGTGCCAGGCTGATACGCTTTCGCATTCCTCCTGAGAGTTGGGATGGCATCTTGTCAATAGCATCAGACAATCCGACATTTTCGAGCGCTTCATTTATTTTTTCATTGATCTCTTTTTGAGTGAGATCCTTTTTTATCCTTTTTAGTGGAAATTCAAGGTTTTGTCTTACAGTCATAGAATCGTAGAGTGCCCCACTCTGAAAGAGAAATCCAATCTTCTTTCTCAACTCTCCTATATCTTCAGCGTTTAGCTCATTAACATTTTCTCCGAGTACATTTATAGTTCCGTAATCAGGATTAAATAAACCGACGATGCATTTTATAAGGACAGATTTTCCGGTTCCGGATTTTCCAAGTACTGCCAGGTTTTCACCTCTGAAAAGCTTCAGCGACACATCTATTAAGACTTCCTGAGTTCCAAATCCTTTCCCGAGGTTATTTATTTCAATAACCTGTTCACGGCTATTTGTTTTAACCGCAGAAATAGTTTCAGTTTGAACAGGTTTCATGAATTCTCAAATTAAAATTATAGTAAATCAGTAATCTGTACTGCTATCAGGTCGACAATTATTACAAGCAAAGAGGATAAGACAACCGCAGAATTAGCGGCAATTCCTACACTTTCTGTTCCGCGGCCGGCTGTATATCCTTTATAGCATCCGACAAGCCCAATAACAGCACCAAAAAAGAACGATTTCACAACTGCTGGCATAAGATCAATAAATTCAAGATGACTAAATGCCTGTGAGCAAAACAGGATAAATTTTACATCTCCTTTAATATTTACCCCAACCCAACTGCCAAATATTCCAAGAGCATCAGAATATAATACTAAAATGGGTATCATCAATGTAGCTGCCAATACTCTTGTAACAACTAAAAACTTCATTGGATTTGTGGACGATACTTCCATAGCATCGATCTGTTCTGTTACTTTCATTGAACCTAGCTCCGCGCCCATTCCTGATCCGATCTTGCCAGCGCATATCAATGCTGTTATTACCGGGCCCATTTCTCTGATGAGAGATACTGCTACCATTCCGGGAAGTAAGGATACAGCACCGAAATGAACAAGCGAAGGTCTTGCCTGTATTGTAAGCACCAGGCCCATAATAAATCCGGTAACTGAAATAAGAGGTAATGATTTGTACCCGATTTTAAAGGACTGACGTAAAAACTCTTTGAATTCAAAATCGCGTGAAAATATCTCTTTGCATGTATTTGAAAGAAATAAAAAAAAATCAGCGAAATCAGTTATAAAATTGTGTGCCTCAGCTGTTTTAGCAATTACTTTTTCGCTCAGTTTTATGGATTGATTTTTTGCAATATTTTTTACCTTAACTGCAGGCTGAAATTTTTTCATGAATGCTTATAGATTTCATTTGTACTGTTTCAATTCAGCACATGATAAAAGTTTGTTCAACTATATTGCAACAATAATAGTGAGCAACTCTTGTTTTGACTTCCCGAGTTTATTCCCAAGCATTTCAATCATTTCTTGTTCTTTACCTTCGCGATAACTTAGATCTGCATCAGTAATGAATGGAAATTTTTGCTTCAGCTTTTCTTTTTTCTTATCCCAGTATCCTATTATATTTATGCTCATGGCGTCTGATTTATGATGAGGTGAAATTCAGTAATATTTTTGTTAATCAAAAAATCCTATATACATGAGTAGCATTCTTTAATCCAAACAAAAATAAGGTTTTGACATGGGTCAAGTGTTACATAACTTTCGAAAAAATTTGCATAATTCACGCATGTCCTTTATAATGAGGCCTCCTGTCAGATGATGATAATTCTATCTCTCAAGCTGATTCATCAATAGTTTTCGTGCCAGGAAAATTCTGCTTTTTACAGTTCCGACTTTGAGATTAATTGTATCAGCAATTTCTCTGTACTTGAATCCGGCAACGTACATTTTAAACGGAACCCGGAATTTGTCTTTTAATTGCTCGATACTTTTATTAATTTCTTTAACAGTATAAACCGAATCAGGATTATCTGCTCCTGAGGCTTTTGTCTGATTGATTAAAAATGACTCATCAATACGGTCGCAATGAGTGTTATGCAAAACATTGTGCCTGTAGTTATTTATAAAAGTGTTTCTCATAATTGTGATTGTCCAGGCTTTCAAATATCCTGTATCGACAAATTTGTCGCGGCTTAAGATCGCTTTCAGGAAAGTTTCCTGAACGAGATCTCTGGCATCTGAATTGTCTAATCTGAGATGACATGCATATTTAAGCAAACTTTGTTCCAGATCAAGTAATTGTGCGGTAAATTCAGTAGCATTCATATGTTTCGTATTAATTAGTTATTGACTTAGTTATTAAAGATTCTTATTGAGACGCATCTCATCAAAAAACGGAGTTCCTTTTACTTCAACGCATTTAGCAGCATACAGGTATAGTGCCGCGCTCCATGTTTGCCAGTCCTGTCCCATAGGTTTACCATCCTGTGCTTTTATCCACTCATTGAATCCGAAATCGAGTTTAGCTGAACTTGAGATTTTGATAACATTTGTAAGCGATACCAGCTTCTCCGCGGCAAGAGTATACTTTTTAGCAGCGACAAGAGCTGCCACATAGAATCCGCACACAAAAGGCCAGATACCTCCATTATGGTATTCCCCGGGTTTATTATACAATGCATACCGTGGTTGCCAGTCTGGATCTTCGGGTTTGATATAGGGGAAAAAGTTAGGTGGCAAGTCGATTGCCAATTCTCCTTTTTTTATCATGCTTTCACATTCCTCTTCGATCCATAAAATCATCTGTTCAGCGCGGGATGGAGAGGCGATTCCGGAAAGAATTGCAAGACTGTTGCCAAGGAGATCAAATCTTTCACTGCTGTGAACTTTATATGACCATAAAGCATAATAGGGTTTATGTTTCACAACAAGGCCTTCGTGAACATGACGATGTAAGGTTCCTCCTGAAATTGTGAATCGTTTCATATCGCTTTGCATTCTCTCTGCTCTGTCATTTTTCCCCAGGAGACGTAGATAGCTGTATACAAGTGTATTCACAAATAGTCCATATCCTGGTACCCATTGTTCATCCCTCCAATCGCTGGTCGGTTGCTGGGCAACAAGGTATCGGTCAGAAGGACTTTGATATTCCATCCAATTCAGGGCTTTTTCAACAGCATCTTTCAGAAATACTTTCTCTCCGGTTACCTTTCTGAAAATACCAATACCCAGCAAAAACAGAGGAGTGCTATCACTCGATCCCCTGTCCTCATTATCGTGTACCAGCGAAGGAATATGCCCATGCTCTGTCTGGTTCTTTGCAAGTGTCTCCAGTACCTTACGGATACTTTCTAAAAGTTTCTTGTTATCTGATACTGCTACACCAAAAATTGATAACATCAAATCCCGGGTATATGGTTCAGGGTATCCCCAGCCTGCCGTTCTCGGCAGACCATGATATGGACCATGTGCGTTATGCAGCAGCACTTCAATAGCAGCTTTCTTTGCTTCTTCAATCTTCTGCTGGTCGGAAGTATTCATTATTTAATTCCTAATTTGTCATTCATTATCTCTACAAACCGATGTGCCACAACACGATAATCGAAGTTTTTCACAACCCTTTCTCTGGCTGCTTTTCCCATTTTTTCGCGTAATACTGCATCAGTCATAAGCAGCATCAGATATTTACCAATATCATGAACATCTGCACGGTAGTCAACTGTCCTTGGTTCATCGAAAACTACTTTGTGTCTTTCTTCGAATCCTGATTCATCTCCAAGAGTGACATGATCGACAACTATTTTTTGTGCAATTTTCGCAAGGAAGGCTGTTTCTCCATGTATAAGCGTATCCAGCATGCCCATGGCTTTAATGCCTATGACAGGTTTTTCGCAAGCACCTGCTTCCACCTGTGGCATACCGAAACCTTCAAGGCGGGAAGGTGCTGCATATATGTCGCATGCCCCGATCAGGTAAGGCATGAAGTTTCTGGAAATAGTATTAGTTGCATAGATGACACTTTTTTCAATTCCAAGATGTGCAGCCATGTCAAGATCGGCTATGTTTTGCTTCTCTGTCCTGGGCTGGGGCCATACCTTGCAGACATATTTCCAATCTGGCGCTTTGGTATCAATGATGGCAAGAGCCTGCATTACCTCCTGAGCCCCCTTTGACGCAGCATCACCACCAATTGTCAGAATCATTAGCTGGTCAGGTGAAATGCCCAAAGCTTCACGCACAGCCAAAATTTTAGGATCGTCTTTATCATGAGGAATAAAAGCATCAGTATCACATCCCACAGGCAGTACTTCTATGTTATCCCCATTGATCCCGTCGCGGACGTACATCTCCTTTACCCAGCTAGATGTTACCAGGATAAGTGGGAGAGCATTTAAAACCTCCTGATAATTTGCAATATAGCCATCTGCAACCAGCCATGGGACAGGCAGAACTCCATATCTTTGCGGGTGAAGGACCAGCTGTGGTGTATGTCCCCAATAGCCGACTCCAACAACAACATTTGGTTCAAACCAGCGGTAATACCATTCTTTTTCCTGAGCAGATTCGAAATGCACCGCCTGCGCATCCACACCCATTTCAACAAGTCCTTTATATAGTAGATCACCCTGAGTCGCCAGACCCCCCGGTGATGGAGGATAATCATATAGTAATAATACTTTCACAATTAAATAACTTTTAGATTCATTAGTTTATTCAGCCATTTTTTAGCGACAACCGGATCAGTAAATTGCCAGAATGATTCAGATGCGGGTGTGGTTTCTGCTTCAAATCCACCTTTTTGAAAGCCATATGTTTCTGTAATTATCCGGTATTTTCTTTGCCAGATCCGTTTTGTTAGTATCCTGTATCTGTCAGCATTTTCGTCAGCTACCGGATATTGTTTATTATTGTCGTCAGTATAAGCAAAAGTCCATAATTCTCCTGTTAATATTTTCCCCGAATCCCAGAGTTTAATCACTGCTTTGCCTGTCTCTTCATGTCTGAGGTGCCTGGTGTATTCTCCATTTGGATTATGAGAAATTATCAGGTCAAAGTGTCTGGCAGGCAATAGTTTCAGGATAGCCTGTTCAACTTCATTTTCTTTCAGCGGATTCTGTTCAGGACCATCATCCAGATCGCCCATAATCCCTTCTGATTTAAGAATTTTTATTGCATTATAAAATCGGGAGGAGCGATCCTCATCATTTCCCCTGCAAAGACAGACTATGAAACATTCCCATGTGGGATGGCTGAGTATTGTTCCTCCGGTCCATAATGTTTCATCATCGGGGTGAGCTATTATTACAGCAACTGTCTTTGTGAATACTCGGGCCATAGGATAGAGTGAATAATATGCAAAGATCAGTTACCGGGGAAAGTAATATGTTACACAACTTTATTATTATTTTACATTATTCACATATTTTAATACATATATTTCTAAGTTCCTGATGGTGTCCTGCCCAGTCTCAGAGGGTAACCTTTACAGCAACATCGGTTGGTGGAACTTTACCAGTGACAAAATCAGCATAGGCCCGGACAAATTCGGCACCATAGAAAAATATCATAGAAGAATAACTAACCCAAAGAAGGATTAAAACAATTGATCCTGCAGCACCATATGCCGAGCCCGGATTTGTTTTACTTAAATAATAGCCAATAGCAGTTTTTCCTAATAAAAAAAGCAGTGTAGTTATAACTGAACCTAACCACAAATGTTTCCATTGAATTTTTGCATCGGGTAATATTTTAAACATAACTGCAAACAGGAACATGACGACTCCAAATGAAATAATGGATTTAAGCACATAGAAAATTATGAGCACAATGTTTGGCCAGTGAAGAAGTACCCAACCGCTCAAAGCTGAAAGAATAGTGGTAATAATGAGCGAGATTAATAATAAAAAACCAATTGATACAATCAGACCGAATGAGAAAAGTCGTGTTCGTATCAGAGAGAAAATGGCTTTGTTCGTTTTAACTTTTACTTCCCATATAATATTTACTGCCTTCTGTAATTCAACAAATACTCCTGTTGCACCAACAAGTACCACAACTAATCCAATAATAGTTGCGAGTAATGATTTATTGGTATTGCTGACACTAATTATCATATCTTTTATCTGCTTCGCTGTCTCTACACCCATTATAGAGGATATCTGTGTGTACAGATTACCTGTGATTACATCGCGTTTAAAAAAAAGGTTGGAAATTGATATTATCATTATAAGCAAACCAGGGATGCTGAAAATAGCATAATAAGCAATGACAGCACTTTGCATAAATGGATCTTTTTCCCACCAGCGTGTTGAAGCGGATCGGGCAATTTTAAAAAAGGATCTTATTTCTTTCTTGTAGTGCATCAGATTACTGGTTTAATATTTTACATCCGAAACAGATTATCCATGTTTTCGGATTTTCCAATTCCAAATTGAATCATTGCTCCGTCTGCAAAATCAAACGAAAAACAGTTTCTGATGCTATTCAGAGTTTTTAAGTTCATGGAGTAATTCATTTAAATCAACAGTAGCATAGGTAGATGCATAGTCTGACATTGCGTAAGGCAGGATAAGATGCTTGTTGTGGATAATAGAACCACAGGAGTAGACTACATTCGGCACATAACCTTCCCGTTCTTCATTATTGGCAGCCAATAAAGGTGTCTTGAGTCTCCCGATTTCAATTTCTGGGTTATTAAGTTCATATAAAGACGCACCTAAAACATATTCTCTCATTGGTCCCACTCCATGCGTTATTACAAGCCAGCCTTCTTCCGTTTCGATAGGAGAGCCGCAATTTCCTACCTGAACCAATTCCCAGGAATATTTTGGTTTTTGAATAAGTTTGGCTTCGCGCCAGACATTGATATTATCTGAATAGGCTAAATAATTATTTATCCCGTCTATTCTGCAAAGAATTGCATATTTCCCGTTGACCATTCTGGGAAATAATGCCATTCCTTTGTTCTGTGCGAGTTCTCCATGTATGGGTAACCCTTTAAAATGATAAAAATCGCTGGTTGAGAGTAACTTCGGCAAAATTGACATGCCATCATAAGCAGTATAGGTGGCATAGTAAATAATTCCATTATGTTCGTCAGTGAACCTGACAAAACGTGCATCTTCAATACCATTTTTTTCAGTATCGGAGATAGGGAAAATCACTCTCTCAGAAATTGCCGAGTCGAGTGAAAATTCAATTTCATAGTGCGACAGTGCCAGCCACACCATTTGGTTTATTATTAATTCTTTATTGGGTGTAAGTTTATGCGTCTTTCTTGTTTCTTCAACAGCCTTTTTCAATTCACCATATGTAAATTTGTCTCCCAGTTTTTCCAACACAAAAACCGGGGATAGCTTGTTATCAAAATCACGCATTTCATCAAGCTTCCTGATAAAGGATTTTTTATTGTAAATATGCCTTTTGATCCGTTCTGCTTCAGCCAGCATTTTACCAACTGGTTCAATAATCAGGTTATTATTCCTGTCAATTATTGCTGATCGAAAAACTATTGATGAAATATGCCCTTCGCCTGTCGCCCTGAAACTAAAAATTACTCTTTTCTCATCCATGCCTGTTTCAGATTGATCGGGGTCTTCTACGATCGACGGATTAAAAAATGCTGCCGATTCGATTGAGTATTCCATTGTGAAATAGGACCCAATCAGAGCTTTTCGTGAATGATTAACTTTCCCGGGTTTTATTCCCAGTTCATTAAACAAATCAGCCAGTTTATTAAAATGAGTTTCAAATGTCAATGAAATATTTCTGTGACGCCTGGAAAAACCTCTCAGAACCTGACTTAATGCAACGAATACATCACTATCAGACATAGCTAATACTCCAAGTATAATGCTTTTAGCTCTTTCATTTGAAAAATAACAGAATCTTGCGATTACCCTGCTGGGATCAGGTAAAAATCTTGTATCCTTCCTTGTGACTGTAACTTGCATGTTCCTGATATTTTTTAAACTGAATAATGCATTACAATGAATAGTCCTGAATAACTGATTATGTTGAATATATCTGACTTATCAACTTTATTTTATTCCAGGACTTTAGACCTTTTAGATCTCTTTTTTGTTACTCCTGCCATATCTGAAATGAAATAATAAGATGTGAGCTTCGATGAATTTCCTGTTGCTGACAAAACAAGGGCTTTTTTATTTTCAGAGTTGTTTACAGAATAATCCAGGTACTGATTATCCCTTGTTTCATCTTCATGGTTCCCGTACTTTTCAATTGTAAGCCGTGCCATCAGATAGCTTAATGTAGATTCTGCACCCTGGTTCAGGTTCACATGGGTCTCTTCCAATCCGTCGTAACATCCGCCGGTGCATGGGTTATAAATAATCTGATGTAAACGGTTGTTCCCTAAAAACCAGTTGAATGCAGTTTCCATTTTTATAAGGTATTCTTCATCACTAAATTCATCATAGAATTTACTTAAAGTCATTATGGTATAGGCAACATCAATTGGTTGTTCGCCAAAATGACCAGCTACCTGCCCCTTTTGCAGCCAGTTTTTATTGGAAATCACCTCTATCCCGTTATCGTTAAAAGTTTTAGACAATAAAAAGTTAAAAGAAGATAATGCGATTTCTTTATAAATTGTTTCTCCTGTTAACAACCATGCATATAGCAAAGCTTCGGGCAAAATGCTGTTTGCATATGTAAGATAACTCTCAAACCATTGCCATTTTTCGTTGGATTCGTGTTTATACATCTGAACCAATCTGTTTGCCAGTGTTATTATATGATTAACAGTAACTGGAGATTTTAGAACCCTGTGATAAAAATAGAGCCCTTTTATGGCAAAAGCCATTGCCCTAGTAGAATGCATCATTTCAACATTTGGAATAACCTTCTGAATGATCTGGATGGCCTCAGAAATGATTTTTTCAGGGAGTAATCTTTTCTCAGAAATTAAGTAGCCCAGAGCCCAGATTGCTCTTCCGTTGGCATCATCTAAGTTTACAGAATTGTTTTGATCTGTAAAATCATTTTCAATATCAACATAGTTTAAAAAGCGATTGTCGGATTGGAGACAAAGCTTTATAAAACTGAGATATCTGTTTATGTACCATACACTCTTGTTATCGCGGGTTAAAACAAAATGCATACACATGGCTACCAACGCTCTGGCATTATCATCGAGAGTATATCCGGTACAGAGATCAGGCTGGTTAATTTTTGAAAACTGAATTATCCCGATGTCTGTTGTCATCTGTTTTATATGGTTCAGATTTATCGATGGGAGATTATATTGTAATTTAATCTTATCGCCTGCGATTTTTTCGAACAGCATGGTATGTTCGACAGCAGAATTTTCCCAGGCGGTTGAAACTATTTTCTGAAGAGTGTTTATTCTGATGTTCCCTCGTAATTGCTTATCGTTAAGTAGCCTCAGCACACCCTCTGCCAACTGTTGTGAGTTTCTGAAATCAAAAATAATTCCTGTATCCTCTGTAAGTACTTCCTTTGCATGAGGTATTGGGGTTGAAATAATCGGACAACCGCAACTCATTGCATAGGCAAAAGTGCCGCTGACAGCCTGATTAGGGTCATTGGTTGTAAACAGATAAATATCGGTAAGTTGCAGATATTCAAGTAAATCATTTAATGGTAAGTAGGTGTTAATAAATTTAACATGTTTCGTTAAATTATAGCTGGTAATCATTGCCTGCAGACTATTCCGGTATTTTTCTCCTTCCTCTTTTAGTACTTCAGGATGGGTTTTGCCTATTATAAGAAATAATACTTCAGGGTTGCTTTTAATGATAGATGGTAATGCTTTTAAAGTTGTTTCGATGCTCTTGCCTGAACTCAGAAGGCCAAATGTGGTAAGAACTTTGCGTCCTTCCACTCCATATTTTTTCTTCAAAAATTCTTTGCTCAGGTGTGGCACCAGATGCGTACCATGAGCTATCACTGCTATCTTATCTTTTTGTAGCCCATAATTGTTCATTAATATTTCAGCTGAATTGTGAGTCATTACTATAATTGACTCACACAGTGTCGCAATGCTTTTTATTTTTGATTTCAGCTCCTGGTCAGGTTGAGGCAGTACTGTATGAAAGACTATAACAACTGGTTTTGTGAGCATTGATAAGAGCTGAATAAATGCCTCTTCCTGCTTTTTAAAAAAACCAAACTCATGCTGGATCATTACAATTCTGATTCTGTTGTCTTTATTAATCTTCACAGCCAGTTTCCCGTATGCGTCAGCTAAGGATGTCTTAAGAGTGTATTTTACATCATCGGAATATTTAAAATCAATATCTCCCGATTCAAGCGCACAAACTTTAATGGAAAGAGAATTGCTGAATTTATTATTAATGGCTTTAATCAAATCCTGCGAATAGGTTGCTATGCCACATTCCCTTGGCGGATATGAGGTAATAAACAGTATTTCAGGCGAGTCATTGGTTTTACTAATAAGTGGCTCTTGTCCGGTATGGAGCTGAATAATCGCAGGATATAATGAATTATCAAAGCCAAACAACTCTTCGCGATTTATTACAACTTCTCCGTTTTGCTTTGATACTATCTTATTTTTCATTTTTCTGATTGTAACTTAACAATTCTGAAACTAACTCATTTAAATTCAATGAAGCACATGCGATCACAGTATCTGCTGCGCCATAATAAATAAATAAAGTATTTCCGAACAGTGCCGTTCCGGTCGGAAAAACCACATTATTTACTTCTCCTCTTAATTCCCAGTCATATTGTGGTGAAAACAAAGCGTATGGCAACCTTGCTATAACTTTGCCAGGGTTGTTTATATCCAGCAATGCAGCGCATGCAGAATATATATGGCCTCTGTCGGTATGTTCCACTCCATGGTAAATCAACAGCCATCCATATGGTGTCTCAATAGGTGGGCAACCACTGCCAATATAACTTGATTCGTGACTAAATAAAGGATCTAATACTATATGATCCTGCAGCTTAAGGAAGTAGTCATCCCAGAATTCTTTTGTGAGATCCTTTATGCTATTCACATATACAATTTGAATTCCCGGTCTTATCCTGTGCAGAAATACAAGTTTACCACCGATTCTCCTGGGGAAAAAAACCACATTTTTATCCCACAGCATCATTTTGTTTTCAGGATCTGCTTCCTGGTGATAAAACTTATGGTTACGGTAATAGTTAACATTTACTTTTCCGGCAGATTCAGCGAGCAGAACAAATTCTGAATAAGTAATAGGAGGAACAATGATCCCCCGGTTATAAAACTTTTTCAGGTCTTTTGAAATAGCTAAAGCTCCCCTGGCATTTATGCCATCGTAGCCAGTATAAGTCAGATAATACAGGTCATCTATTTTTACAATACGTGCATCTTCGACTCCATGTGATTCATATTCACATTCAGGAACAAGAATAGGTTTATCCCATCTTTCTACCACAGTCAGAGGGCCGTCGAGTCTGCAATAGCCAATACTCGAATAATTACCTTTTTGTACTGCTCTGTAAAAAACATGAACGCTGTCGCCTTCACGTATCACTGCAGGATTGAGTACGCCTTCATTTTCGAATTCCAGATCGGTTTTCTCTAATAATATGCCTTCTTTTCTTACCTCTATCATGGAGATTCGTATAAACTTTTAATAAGTCAAACCCATATTCTGAAATCTCAATTATTTGCAGTTATGAATTTCTGATTAGAATAGGTTTAATATATATTCGAAATTGTGTATAATACAGTATTTACAATTCGGCGATAAGTTTGCAGATCTCTTCTTTTGTTCTGCCCAGCTTAATCTGGAGTCGTCCAACCAGCTCATCCTTCTTGCCATCCACCAACAATAAATCATTATTTGTGAGCATGGAATATTTTTGTTTCAGCTTCCCTTTTATCTCGTTCCAGTTCCCATTAACTTCTATCATATTTTTAATAATTATTTCCGTTAGATGAATTAAAATTCAAAGAGTAAAGGTGTATAACTAAAGCCGGGGAACTGTTACAGAACTTTAACAAAAAGTTACATTATTCACACATATATTTTCTAACGAGTAACCTGTATTAAGAAAATAGCAGCGACGGAAAAGGGTATTTCCGTGGGGAGGTTGTCTCTGATTTAATTTAAGTCTTATCTGAGATGTTGTTTTCAAAATGACTTAGTGAGAAGGATTATATCTTCTCTCCATATACCATTCGAGTGACTCTTCAATTTTCCTGGTATGAATAATAGAGGCAATGACCTTTTGTAATCTTATAAAAGCTGTTTCACTCTTAACAATATAATCAAATGCTTTGTGATGCAGGCAGTTTATGGCAACTTCAATTTTATCCTGAGAGGATAACATCACTACCGGAATAAAAGGATTGATTTCTTTTATTTTATCGAGAGTTTGGATCCCATTCATTGCATGTTTCTCAATACCATCAAGATGATAATCCAGGATGATAATATCCGGCTCGTGTGATAAATTCTCTATACAAATTTCTCCGGTTGCATACGTTTCAAGTTTAAACCCGGGATATTGGAGAAACTCAATTTCTATTAATTTTAAATAGATAATATCGTCATCTACCACAAAAAGTTTTACTTTATTATTGCTATTCATAATTAAGTATTTTTTATCAGGTTAAACTCTTCCTCCAATTCCACACATGCCTGGTTACAAACGCTTTCAAGTTGTTGTACAAGTTTGTGTATTTTATCTGTCTGTTGTTGAGTGCCGGCATATTCCTGTACTTTTTTTGCCATATTTTCGAAATCAGCACTTATTCCCACTATTGAAAATGAAGGGATTAATTTATGTACTGTTGAGTATAATAATTTCCAGTCTTCAGAGGATAAACATTGATTCATCGTTTTGATTAAAGGAGGGGTTTGCTCGAGGTAAAGTGAAATCATCTCCGTCATTAATGCCTGGTTGGACTTTGTATGCTTCTTCAAAAAATCCATATTTGTGCATTTTAACTTTTTGTTTTCAGTGTTTAGAATTACTGAATGGTCATTTAGTGGAATGGTTTTTTTAACAAATGCCACTATTTTGCTATATAATAATCTATCGTCAACTGGTTTTGCTATGTAATCATTCATACCGACAGCCTTGCATTTCGCTAAATCAGCTGTAGTTACATCAGCTGTTAAAGCAATGATAGGGATAAGAGAATTCATAGTATGCCGGATATATGCTGTTGTTTCAAACCCGTTCATTTCAGGCATTTGCAGGTCCATCAGAATAATATCGTAAGATTTGGCCTCTAGCATTTCGATGGCTATTTTTCCATTGGTGGCAATATCGCATTCAAATCCGAAATCATCCAAAAGTGTCCTCATTAATAGTTGGTTAAGCGCTATATCTTCGACAACCAGTACTTTTATGTTTTTGATTCCAGGATCCAGTTCAACCAGTTCAGGTGCTATTGCAACATCCGCATTAGTTTTCTGAAAAGGCAGAATAAAACTAAAGGTAGAACCCACATCAACTTTACTTTTTACTGAAATGGTTCCACTCTGTGGTTCCACCAATTGTTTGACAATTGCAAGACCTAATCCTGTTCCGCCATAGAGTCTTGAAGTATCGCTGGATGCCTGCTGAAAGTTTTCAAAAATCTTATCTATTTTATCTTTTGCTATTCCAATTCCTGTATCTGAAATGGAAAATTGAATAGTTACTTTCTTATCATCTTCACTCAGCAGTTTAATACTTACTGAGATCTTACCTTTTGAAGTAAATTTGACTGCATTGCTTACAAGATTTAATATGATCTGGTGCAAACGTACCGGATCGCCAAGCAAAACCTCAGGAATCCTGTCATCATATTCTTTGACAAGTTTTAAGTTCTTCTCCTGGATTTTTGAATCAAACAAATGAAGCATCGCGGCTATGGATAGCGACAATTTGAAAGGTATTTGTTCAAAAGTCATTTTGCCCGCATCTACTTTTGCCAGATCGAGAATATCGTTAATGAGAACAATTAAGGCATCGCCACTCATTTTTATGGAAGTCAGATATTCTTTTTGTTTTGCTGACAAATCTGTTTTCAGAAGCACCTTTGTAAATCCGATAATCGCATTCATCGGAGTTCGGATTTCATGGCTCATATTTGACAAAAACTGTTGTTTCGCCTTTACTGCATTTTCTGCAATCCGGGTGGCATTTTCGGCTTTAATTTTTGCCTCCTCAGCCAGTTGGGTTGCCAGCTCGGCAAATACTATCGCTTCTGTCAATTCTGTTGCAATCCTTTTTTGGTCGGTAATATCCCTGGCCACAACAACTACACCAAGCACATTTCCTCTGTCATCCTTGTAAACCGATCCATTGAATAACACATCGGTAAGCTTGCCATCCATGTGTCGCACTGTAAGAGGATAATCTGCAACAGAGCCGTTCGCAAAAACTTCCTGATAAACTTCACGGGCCTTTTGCGGGTTGGTGAAATAGTCAAAGAAGTCGGTGCCTGTCAATTTATCGCGGGAGAGCCCCGTAATATTTACAGTTGCATGATTCATGTCAGTGATCTTACCTTCAGGGCTAATGGTAATCAGTGGGTCAAGACTGGCTTCAATAAGGCTAAGGGAATACTGGGAAGCTAATTTTAATGAATAGCTGAATTTTTCAAGTTCTATATTTGCTATTTCCCTTCTTTCTTTTTCTTCGTTTTGAAAGATAAGTTCCTTGGCAGCAATTATTAACTCAGCTGCCCGTTTTTCTTTTTCTTTGTTTTGATAGACAAGTTCTTTGTCGGCAATTATCAGTTCAGCAGCCCTTTTTTCTTTTTCTTTGGTTTGATAGACAAGTTCCTTGTCGGCAATTGCTAGTTCAGCCGCGCGTTTTTCTTTCTCTGTGTTCTGATAGACAAGTTCTTTGTCAGCAATTATTAACTCAGCTGCCCGTTTTTCTTTTTCTTTGTTTTGATAGATAAGTTCTTTGTCGGCAATTATCAGCTCAGCAGCACGTTTCCCTTTTTCTTCGTTTTGATAGATAAGTTCTTTATCAGCAATTATTAACTCAGCTGCACGTTTCCCTTTTTCTTCGTTTTGAAAGATAAGTTCTTTGTTAGCAAGTATTAATTCAGCCGCCCGTTTTTCTTTCTCTTCGTTTTGAAAGATAAGTTCGTGGTTAGCAAGTATTAATTCAGCCGCCCGTTTTTCTTTCTCTTCGTTTTGAAAAACAAGTTCTTTGTTAGCAAGTATTAATTCTGCTGCGCGTTTTTCCTTTTCATCGTTTTGAAAAGCAAGCTCTTTGTTGGCAGCTCTTAATTCTGTTGCCCATTTTTGCTCTGCAATATCTCTTGCCACCACAACGGCGCCAAGCACCTTCCCTTTTGCATCTTTATAAACAGATCCATTGAATAATACATCGGTAAGCCTTCCATTTTTATGGCGAAATGTAAGAGGAGAATCAGTAACAAATCCCTTTGCGAATACTTCCTGGTAAACCTCAAGAGCTTTTTGTGGCTCAGTAAAATATTCAAAAAAGTTTGTGCCAATAAGTTTTTCGCGTTCGACACCGGTTATGTTCACCTTTGCCTGATTCATATCGGTGATTATACCTTCAGTATTGAATGCAATTAACGGGTCAAGACTGGCTTCTATTAAGCTGCTGGCATATAGAGATTCATGTAACTTTGTTCTTTCCATTGCTGACCCATTATTTTATAAAGAGCTTAGAATAATATACTATTATAAATAAAAATAACATTAGCTAATGCATCACTGTTTATTACAACAATCTAAATCACAGCTAAATAGTTGAGTCATCTTTATCTGGTTTTTTCACATTTTAAGAGGAGCAAAGTATAGGTAATATTTACCAACATGTTACACAATTGTTACCAATAGTTACATAATTCACGCATTTTCCAGTGATGCAGTTTTTTAGCTTTAAATTTAATATATATGATTGAATGTTATGTAGTTAGTAAATATTCTTTCTGTGAGTCTTGGTAATCATGAATAAAACGACAGTTTCATGAGTATTATACCCCCTTCCCAACCTTCCCCCACGGGGGAAGGAGTACCAAACAAATCTTTTCCCCCTTGGGGGAAACAGGAAAGGGGGTAAATTGAAATAAAAACGTAAGTAAGTAAATATCAATATAGTACAATTAAATATATATTGATTTAAATTATTTGTTATTGATTACCGATAGTCATATATTCTTTTAATTACCTTTTAAATCGCGACCTTCATCTGCAAAACCTGGTCATTTGGATTTTATTTTACTGAAAATCTTTTTGATTTTGAGTAGTGGGGGCATGGTGTCTCCTAATAAAAATCCGTATGGTTTTAATGGTTCTATATGGTCGCAAATAAGTTTTATAATGGCAAGTATCGGCATTGAGAGAAACATACCGGGAACACCCCATAAAGCATTTCCGACAAGAACTATTATGACAGAGAATAATGCATTGATTTTTACTTTTGAGGCAACAATGTAGGGAACGATGTAATTATTATCTATCAGCTGAATGACATAATAGGCTACCAGAACATAGAAGGCATACCATGGTGTCGGTTTGGTGACCAGGGCAACCATCATAGGCAATGCTACCGCAATTATTCCGCCGATATAGGGTATGACATTAAGCACTGCCGCGAGAATTCCCAGAATGATGGCATATTCAATGCCGAGTACTAAAAGAGCGGCAGTATTCATTACTGCCATCATTCCAGCTTCGATAATCAGTCCCACAAGATAGTTTTGAATTACATTTTTGATCTGGGAGACGATCACCCTAACATGACTTTCGTAGTTTGATCCGGAAATCCTGATTACAAACTCCAGTAAGAGAGGCTGATAAAATAGTATCATAAAAATGTAAAACGGAATTAATAGTAATACTACCAGCCCATTGCCAAGGACCATAATTGTTTGTCCGATTGCAGCTGTGCTGGAGTTAATTATTTCACCCTGTGTTTTTGTAATCCACTCGTGGATCTTCTGAGGATCTTTGTTGAAATAATCGGCGGCGTCTGAAATGTTCTGATTAATTATCGAAGTAAATTTCTCTACCAGTACAGGCCACGATTCTCCAAACCGGCTTGCCTGGGATATTAATACAGCACCAAACGCAGCAATCACTAAAAAGGTAAGAAACATAGTAATTATAATAGCAAATACCCTGTTAATTTTCAGACGTACAAAAAAACTTACGACCGGATGGAGTACGATGGCGAGAATTATTGAGAAAACGATGGGAATAATAATACTTTTGGCAATATACATTATTGCCAGCAAGGCAATTAACCCTACAAGAAAGATAGTTACCTTTGCATAAAATGGCACCTTTAATTCTTCACCTGACACGGTTTGTGGAATTCATTTCTTTTCTGTGGTAAAAATGCTGCAATACTTTCTGACCGACTGATTTGATCATGTCAGAATTTTGAGCGACAATATTTGTCACCCCAAACTGAAGAACAGATCCAATTAATTTTTTTATCAGATTACCAGAGGTCCCGACAAACATTTTTCTTGAAAGGAACCCACTGAGGAGCCCCATGGCTGAACCAGAGATGTTATCAATAAGATATGGCGACGAAGAGATTTCCTTTAAGGTGTGCCTTATAAGATTCACAGGCTTCAAACTTTCGTAAGTAATAAATAACTGATCTTTCAGCAGCTGACCTTTAATGCTTTGTTCATCTTCTAACAGAAGGATAGAATCTTTAAGCGTGGCTATGGAAGTTATCTTTTGCATATCTTATTATTTAAGTATGTGTCTGATGAAAGAATTGCCGACAAGCTTTTTAATCCAGTTATGCATAAAGAAATGAATAAAGATCCCTGCGAGAACATAAAATGCGGCTACCACAAAAAATCCGTAAAAGGCTTTGCCAAGAATATCACCCAGCCATAATGCCAGTCCCAGATTCAGAAACAGCATAAATGATGCAATCAAAAGAATAACAACGGAATGCGGTATCAGTGAAGACACCACATCCGTTGTTTTGTCAAGTGCTTTAAGTTTGGCTAACTCAAGGCTTGTTTTCCCATATTCCGAAGCTTTTTCCAGCAACGATTCAAGCAGCTTACCATTATCTTCCATATCGTGAGTCTTGATAAAGTTGTAGGACAGCAGTATGTTTTGTTTATGAAGCTTGTTTAATGCTATCTGAAATTGTTAAAAGGAATACTGTTTCTTCCTGACTGGAAAGACGGTATTTTATCTTTTCATCGAGTGTTAACACCTGGCCTTCATTCAGGGTTAGAATGTCCTTCCTGATATGTAACTTCAGTCTTCCTTCAATTATCTGAAATGTTATTGAATCATTTGATTGAAAGGACTTTACCTCTGTTCCCTGATGCATAGCTGTAAGAATAATCTGTTTACGGGGACTTTTCAAAAGAATCAGTGCATTAAGTTCCCCGTTTGCCCAGGTAAAACTTTGTTTCATGGTAGCAATTAAAGATGGCAAATCAAAAGCTAATAATGTACAATCAGATGATCTGTAATCCTTCGTATGTGATAGATTGGTCTTTAATGTCTCTAATACCATAATTTACATTTTACCTTGAGCTTAATGTTTAATTCAGCTATGGATTATTGCATCAGTTAGCACTCTTCGCTTCTTTTTTGAATTCTGATACTTTAGTTTTGGTCTTTTCAGTAATATCTGAGACCTCTTCCTTTACCTCATCCAGTTTGACTGAAATGTTATCGATGAATTCATCGAATTTGTCTTTTAAAGAATCAGCATAGTCTTCACCTTTTTTAGCGATCTTTTTTCGTGTATTCTGACCTTTGTCGGGAGCAAATAATATCCCCACCAATGCGCCGGCAGCAACACCGGCCAATACTCCTAGTAATACTTTTCCGTAGCTCATAATCCTTTATTTAATTGGTTATAATAAAACAATAAGTAATATGACAATTAGGATTATTGCTCCTACTGAAAGGTATACACCACCGCCTATATCATGCATTTTGTGGTTGATAGTTTTTACTTCTTTACGAAGTGTTTTCTTTTCTGCCGATTTCATATTCGACTTATCCATTGAGTTTATCTCATTTAACCTTAATTCTAAAGCTTTGACTTCAGCTGATTCCACAGGTTTTGGAGCAGGAACAGATGAAGGCTCTGTTTTGGTTGTTGCATTCAATTGAAGTGGAATTAATGTTAATGACAAGCATGTCATCATTAAACAAATTGCTAGTTTTTTCATAATAATAAAGTTTTTTTGTTTTTAATTTAAAGCACTCTTCTGCCTTGAATAACTCTGAGAATTATAGCTATAACAGCAATGACAAGAAGAATGTGTATTATACCACCCATGCTATATCCGATAAATCCGATTGCCCAGGCAATAATCAAAACTACTGCTACGATGTAAAGTAAATTTCCCATGATTGAAAGTTTTTAATTAATGTTGATATGTTTAAAGATTAAGTTCATTTTAAGATGGTTGATCCTGTAACTAAATTTAATCTTGACAAAGTTAGTCTCCTCCATTCGCTAAATCGTTACACAATTTTTGGATTAAGTTACATCATTCACACATTCAGGTTTGATCAATATGGGATGATACAAATCTGCCGGAACATGAATATTTCCAGAGGATTAGAAGAGATTGAATATTTTTTAGAGACTTCCCAGAGCAGCTCGTCTTTTGCTCTTGAGGTTTTTGAAATGAGATGGCGTAAGCCCAGTCATTTTCTTAAACTGGTTTGACAGATGGGATACGCTGCTGTAATGCAGTTTCCAGGCAATTTCGGTAAGATTGAGCTCATCGTAAACGAGGAGTTCTTTTACCTTTTCTATTTTATGAGCCAGATAAAATTGCTCAATTGTAGTCCCTTTAACTTCGGAAAAAAGGTTGGAGAGATAGGTATAATTGTGATTAAGTTTTTCGCTAAGGTAATCGGAAAGGTTTATTTTGATCTGTTCATCATTATAATGGATAAGTTCAATAATGATGGTTTTAATTTTTTCAACAAGTATTTTTTTATTATCATCCATCAGTTCAAGCCCAGTCAGTTTCAGAGCAACGCCCAGATTGGCCAGTTGATCATTTGAGATCTTGTCTGTTATTTCAACTTCACCCAGTTCAACAGTAGTAAAGTGCAGCCCAAGCTTTTCAAGCTCGTATTTCACAACCATCTGGCAACGGATGCAGACCATATTTTTAATGTAAAGCTTCAATTATTATTTTTTTGCGGGATACATAATCAATAAAAAACAAATATACAACTTATTTGTTTAGCGTTTAAACTGAAAATTAATCATTTGCAGCAAGGGTTATATTTTTTTAATACATTTAGCATATCTACTCATATTGATGCTCTTAAGTTACAATATCTGTTCCGGGGAAAAAAACATATCAGCCAGATTTTTGAAGGAGGAATTTTTTTGTTTTCAGGTTTCCCGGGCGAAATCAAGAATTTATTGTCATTCTCAGATTATTGATAATAAACAGAATAGTGCTGCTTATCTGGTTGTTTAAGGGAAGGTGATTTGGGAAAGGGTTAAGAAAATATAGGAATGAAATTGATCGATACAGGGAAATAAGACAAAATTTATTATTTTTGCACACCAAATTAATGGTACACCTTTGCCAATACTACGGTGTACACGGTCGGTTAACCGAGTGGCTAGGTAGCGGTCTGCAAAACCGTTTACGGCGGTTCGAATCCGCCACCGACCTCAACCAATCCCTGGCACGCAGTGCCGGGGATTTTTTGTTTTCAGCCGAAGCCAGCTTGCTGAGCTGAGGGAAGAAAACAAAAAATCCCCGAGTGGTGCGAAGCACCACAGGGATTGGTTGAATGGTCCCCCAGACCGGATCATGCAAATAATCCGCCACCGACCTCAATGAATAAATGTTAGTGTGCTGTTAATAAGCGCATTAATGGTTTTAATAGGCTGACAGTAAAAAGAATGCTTTTTTTGGCGGGTGGGTCCCGATATCTTAATTTCCGCCTTAAATCATTTCCCCCGGCTAACATATATTGACTTCCGACACGTTTGCCTGTTCGTGAACTATTTCAAAGCCTTGTCAAGTGCATTGATAATCGGTTGTATTGAAATCCTTGAACCAACTGCTCCTATCATCCATTGTTGTGGTGTCAGACGTCCTTGACTGTATATTCGGTCAATCTCATCAGGGAGTTTTTTATCCTTCAGATACTCTTCTATCTGGAATTGAATTATATGACCATATGAGTAATTTGCGAGGTAAAGTGGTGAATCAATCATATGTGAATAAATTGCAAGAATTGGTGAGTCCTTAACTCCAAGAACAGGTGCAAAATATTTGTTCCAGCCTTCGATGGCAATGGCTATAGTGTTTTCCTTCAGCTGAGCCGGGGTAGCAGCAGGATTCGCATAAAGCCATTTCCAGACCTTCATATCAATCATCCCCACTCCCATAATTTCCATCATAGACCATGCTGCATCAAAGATCTCCATTTTTTCTTTATCCGGATTTTCATCTTTAATCCCCAGAAGTAACAGATCCCTGCTCTGAAAGATGAAAGCATTTGCCTCTGTAAATGCGGTATTGGGAACTCCTGACATCAAGTATTTATCAACATTATTTAAAGATATAGTCTGCTCAACGTTATGACCAAATTCATGAACTGCTATATTATATCCTTTATAGTCCATACCTTTTCCTGATATTCGTGTCCGAAGATGTGAAAGCGATCCCTTTCTGGCTGCACCCCAGGCATGACCAGAACCTCTTGCAGGATCAACAACAATTTTCTCTGATATGTATTTTGCTCTGTCATCAGACCATCCAAGCTTTTTCAGCATAGCTGGCATACCAGCATGAAATGCAGACGGGTCGGGAAAAAGTGTAGACGTTTTTGAGGTAAGAAAATCTTCGGATATGCTGCTGCGGGTTTTGAAACCATTGTACCAAATATCATAAGGCTTCAGATTGCGTCCTAATCGCTCTTTTATCAATGAACCAAGTTTTACAAGTTCCGGGGACCTCAGGAACGAATCGAAAAGAGTTTCAACCTCGTTTTGGGCAATCTCCATCTCAAGTGAGAATTTTCTAAGAATAAAGGTGTTCATTTCCGGATTAAAGGGGTCCATCATTTTTCTGGTCCTGAAATTATTGATTATATGAGAGTAACGGGTGTCAGGTTCGGCTACTGCCTGAACTTTAACACCAGCTTTTGTTACTGTATTTGAATAAGGAGCCCATTCATAGTCGGGACTGTTAATGACCACTTTGGGAATATCCTGTTTTATGATACGTTCCATAACTTTAGTGATCATCTCTTGTTTCTCCTGCCCATTTTTTTTATCGGCATAGTCTTCTTTCAGTTCGTCCCGGAGGTTCCAGTGGGAAAGCAGTACCATGTTATCAGGGAAAAGCTGGCGGCCGTCATCAGTACGAAGATGCCCCATATATATGTTATATTCAGCAATATACATTTCAGAATTTCCTGTTGCTTCATTAACAGCCTGCTCAAGTTCTGATGGAACCCGTGATATGAAAAGATCACCAAGACGAGCCATAGCCCATTCATCTCGACTCCATTTTGGCCCCAGCTCTTCCTTCTCCGCCAGAGTGAAATATGGATAATTGAGTGCAATTACAAATGCTATCTTGTTGGAATAAAAATCGTTCTGTAAATGTGATTCTATCGCATAGTTGCCAAAGATGCGGTCAATTTCATCAATTTCACCACGCGCTTCGTCAAGAGTTTTCCTAAGGTCCAGTGTTATTTCGTTATTGAACCCGTAAATTGATTCTAAGTATCCGCTTATCTTCTCGAATATCATTTTCCGCTTCGAATGATCAGAAATATAGTTTTTCTTCACAAATTCTGAAAAAACTTCCGGTGTACCATCATCCTGCCTCCAGAGTGAAGCAGCATGTTTTATTCCTTTTTCGAGGAGCCTCACATCGGAAGCTGGCTGAGCAGTTTTTACAGTATCAATGAGAGCTTTTATTGTAGTTTCGTTTATAACTGCAGCTGGTTTAACAAGATTTTTTCCTGGTTCCCTTGTTGAGCATGCACTTAATAATGCCAATAAGAAATAGAAAAGTAGTTTTTTCATGATGCCTGGTTTTTAAAATCTGAATAATTCATTGCGTCTGCTTTAAATGTGATTGTACCAGAAGCAGTGTAAGTTCCTTCTGCAGGACCATTATTCGTGCCACTTGGACCTGTCAGGCGGAGCAGGGGCACTAATTTTTTTGACAGGTTTATCTTTCAGCTCCTGCAGCAGAACTTCAACTGCTTTCTCGATGCATGGGTCAACGCCTTTTGCAAGTTGTTCGGGACGATCAACTACCTCGATATCAGGATAAACACCTACACCCTCAATTATCCATTTTTCATTTTCATCAAATACACCGAATTGTGGTACAGAAATATTGCCGCCATCAACAAGACCGGCGTTGCCTGAAATACCTATGAGCCCTCCCCATGTACGGGTACCTATCAGCTTTCCTAATCCCAGTTTTTTGAAGAAATAAGGGAACGCATCACCTCCTGATGATGAGTATCCGTTAATCAGCATTGCCTTGGGACCGTCATTTGCAATTGCGGGAGATTTTGAAGGCAAAAGCCCATTGCGGTGCCAGTAGACCAGTGTATGACGGTCGAGAAGATCCACCATCCTGTCCGGTATAAATCCGCCTCCGTTGTAACGGTCATCGATTATCAACGCCTCCTTATCAAAGTAAGTGTACATGCCGTGAAAGAGCTCCTTGTTTCCATTTGTGGAAGTATTTGGGACATATATGTATCCTATTTTCCCGCCTGAGAGTTTATCGACCATGGCCCTTCTCTCGTTTACCCAGTCAAAAGACCTGAGTTCCAATTCGCTCGATATCGGTTTTATAAGAGAGGTTCTCGTATTGACTGATGTAGGGGTAATGGCTACAGTTATTTCAACAGGTTTGCCGGCATAATTTTCAAGAAACAGATATGGATTGACAGCTGTAGTAATATCTTTTCCGTCAATACTGATAATATAATCACCTTCATTCACATCAACTCCCTGTTCAGTGAGAGGGGAGCGACGTGCAGGATTCCAGTTTTCTCCCTTGTATATTTTGGAGATCCTGTAGCGTCCTGCTGCTTCATCTGATGTAAGCTCAGCCCCCAGGAGGCCGTTATCAATTCTTTTTGGCCTTTCGAAATCTCCCCAGTCGACATAAGTGTGACCTGTGTTAGTTTCTGCAACTATCTCACCAAGGATATAATCGAGATCGGCCCTGTGGCTTACAGAGGGTAATAAAGCATTGTATCTGAGTCGTATCCCGGGCCAGTCAACTCCATGTAAATTATTTACATAGAAATAATCACGAAAAATGCGCCAGGCATCAACATAGATCTGGTTCCATTCTTTCTGAGGATCGATTTTCATCTCGAGTCCGCTAAGGTTTAGCTTTCCGGCACCTTCTTTTTGTCCCACTGTCAGTTTTATGATACCATAATCACTTCCTGAATTATATATTGCCATTTTACCGTCTGCTGAAAGAAAGGCATTTGAAGCATGGTCCAGGATCTCCTCGGTTTTTTCATCAG
>Ga0302321_100000804_pt1 | contig 27127 bp, 26 predicted proteins | sample Fen_T0_1_FD_202505 | JGI IMG/M metagenome (GOLD analysis project Ga0302321, IMG submission 202505) | Peat permafrost microbial communities from Stordalen Mire near Abisko, Sweden - Fen_T0_1 | ecosystem: Environmental > Terrestrial > Soil > Wetlands > Permafrost | place: Sweden: Abisko... | reverse complement strand
ACGCAAGACGCAAGCAGCTGCGGCTGTCACCTCGCGGCAAGCTCACGACGCCGCCCGTTGCCAACGCTTGCCGCCCTGGGCCTAACCCTTGCCGCCCTCGCCACTCGCCGACGCAAACGCAAACGCAGCCGCTGAATCTGACGCCGCCGGGCGACGCGCTTCGCGACACCGAATGGGTGAGGTCGGGTAACGTCGGGCGGGTAACGTCGCCGGTCAGAAAACGCCAGCTCGGTACTCGGTTGCAACCAGCGGTGGCTCAGAAACGATTCAAACTACCTTTTCGAATCCGAAAGGTTCCCCGATTGGTCGCAAGATCCCAAACAGCTCGGCTACTGAAGAGTTGGTTCGGCTTCGCACTGACGCGCGAAAGCGTGAGGTACTGCAGCCTGGGTTCTCGACCCAGCCGCAAGCCCAACGCGGGCAATGTCCTGCTCTGAATTCCGGAGAGGTGTTTTGGAGTGCACCTGATGTTCTTTTGATGGTCGCCGATCGCGACGATCGGCGGCGGAGCCTTCGGCGGCCAATTGCGATCTTCATGACCGCCGGGCTGGGACGCCGAAGGCTAAGACGATGCGCGCCGGGCGCGTGACCATCAACCCAAATTCAGGGTCACTTCTCGAAGATTTGTGCCCCGGCTACGCCCTGGCCGCCCGCCGCACTGACGACGACTTTGACGGATGCCGGCAAGGGCAACGCCCACTTGTAGCAATTCGGCTTCTTACCCAGCGTCGCCGAAGCGCCCACGTCTTGATCGGTCGCCAAGATTGGCGCCATGCCCGGGATGATCGTGACGGCGAGCAGTTGCACATTCAACTCGCTGATCGGCGGCATGCCCACGGCGACCACGCTGTAACACTTGTTCGGTTGCAGCATGATCTGCTGCTCGAGCACTTGCGCTCCACCCACGTTGCCGACGATCGCGGTGCCGAGCGGCTTGGAGCCCGCCACGGTTTGCGTGGCCGCGAGCTGCGTCAGCATCGGAGTCACTGCGGCAACGACCGCGGGATCGGTCGGAACCGGAGTCGTGGGAACTGGAGCGGGGGTCGGCGCTACCGTGGCGCTCGGGGCAGCCGATGCGATTGGTCCGGTTGCAGGTCCGGCCGCGCCTCCCTGCGCGCCCGCTTGATAACCGGCAGTGTTTGCCGGCTCGTCCGTTTTCTTGCAGGCAATGGCCGCGAGCATCACGAGGGGCAAAGTCAGGCGAAGGGTCTTGTGCGTCATGGATGAAGCTCCTGGGTGCGTAAATCGACGTGTCGAGAATTACGCGCGCACGCTACTCTGCACTCTTCCGTCGCTCAATACCGCGCTACGCTCGCTGGCATGCGTTTCGCACTGATCTCCGACGAGCATTTCGGCCCTTCTGCCTACTTTCAAGGCAAGTTGCGCAAGTTGACGGCGCACGCGGGCGAGCTCTGTGAGGCCTTCGTGACGCGCATGAATGACCAGGTCCGGCCCGAGCTCGTGGTCAATCTGGGGGACGTGATCGAAGACGAGTCACACGCCACTGACCTCGAGCACTACGCACGCTTCGTCTCGATCCTGTCCAAGCTGAACAGCCCCGTGCTGCACGTGGCCGGCAATCACGACCAAGTGAACCTGAGCGACGACGATCTACGAACGCTCTGGGGTCACCAGGGCGAGCTCCACTACGGTCGCGACGTGGCCGGCGTGCACTTCAGCGTGCTGCGCACGGTCGAGGTCCCCGACGTCGCGATTCACTTGCCCGAAGCACAAATCGACTGGCTGCGCGCCGATCTCGCCCAGACCTCGCTGCCCAGCGTCGTGCTCATGCATCATCCGGCGAGTGAAATGCGACTCGACGGCAATCGCTGGTTCGAGAAAAGGCCCAATCTGTGCCGCGTCGCCGAGCGGCGCGCGTTTCAGCAGGTCGTGAGCGACGCGCCACGCGTGGTCGCGGTGTTCAACGGTCACGTGCACTGGAATCACTTCGACGTGATCTCCGGCGTGCCCTACATCACGCTGCAAAGCTTGGTCGAAAACCTGGACGACGATGCTCCGGGACGCGCCGCGGCCGCGCATGCTGTCGTGGATCTCGACGAACGGCGGCTAGTGGTGCGAGTCGCAGGCGCGGAGCCCGCGCGCTATCAGGTCGAGCTCAGAGGGCGCGGTTGAGGCTCGACTGCTTTCGGCCCCGCCTCTTTTTGGTGCCAGGCGAACGCGACGGCCAAGGCCGTGAGCAGCGAGAGCCACTGCGACGTGGAGAGTGACACGACGACACTCGCGGCGCGCGGCGGCGGACGGAGCGACAAGTAGGCGCCCCCGGCCAGCAGTACGCCGAACGCGATCGCCGAGCGACGGAGCCAGAGCCGCGCAATGCTCTGGGCTGGCCCATAGGCGAACGCTGCCGCAAAGATCACGAGCAGCGCAGGCACCAGCAACTGCTCTGGAAGCGCCGGTCCAAAGCTGCCCCGCTCGTTATCGTCACGCCAAAGCTCGAGCCAGAAGCGCAAGTAGCCATAGCCATAGGTGAAGGCGAAGAACGATTCACCCGAGAAACGCCGCACTTTTCCCAGCCGCCAGAGCATGAGCAAGAGCAAGCCGCCGACCAAAGATTCGTACAGCTGGGTCGGGTGCACGGGCAACGATGTCAGTGAGCTCACTGACAAGCCGCGCTGATCGACGTGTTGCAGCCAGGCTGGTGAACCCGCGCCGTCGAGCACGTCACTCGGCCAGCGTGGAAACGTGCCCAAGCGCTTGAGCCAGGCCGGAGCGGCCGAGCGCAACGGCTTGCCGAAGTCACAGCCGAACAAGTAACAACCCATGCGCGTGAGCAAGAGCCCGCTGGCAAGGCTGGGGACGGCCGCATCCGCCCACGGCAAGAGCGCCACACCGCGCTTGTGCAGGTACCACCAAGAGCCCAGAAAACCGCCCAAGAAGCCGCCGTACGCGACCAGCCCACCGCGGCGCACCGCGAGCACGTCCCACAGGCTGCTGAACTCATGCACGTTGGTGAACACGTACAAAACGCGCGCGCCGACCAGCGCCGCGATTGCGGTCACGAAGTAACAGTTCGCCAATAGCTCACGCGGCAGGCCGTCACGTGCGCCGAGTTCGAGTGTTAGGAACCAGCCGACCATGATCGACGCGCACAGCATCGCTCCGTAGCTGTAAATGGGTAGTGATTCGAGTGTGAAGCGCTGGCCGCGGAAGAGCAGCCCACCGACGAGGCAGCCGACCAGTGCGAGCAAGCCGATCACCAGCAAATCGAGCGCGCCCTTGCGCTGGGCGAACACGGCCAACAAAAGTCCCAGCCCTGCCAGCGTAAACAGGGTCGGGCCGAGCGGTAACGACCAGCTAGGTAGCGGGATTTTGAACAGGACCGGATGCATGGGGGTGGAGCGCGGCCGAAGCGCAGATGGCCGTGGTAGCATGCCGCGCTGTGCGACTCAGGGTCTTCGTGTTTTTGTCACTGCTTGCAACGAGCGGTGGGACCGGTTGTGTGCCGGATGAACGGCCAGAGCGCTCAGGTCCATCCGCAAGTGCCGGCGCGACGAGCGTCGCAACGGCGCAGCGGCGCGCACCCGCGAGCGCCGCGGTGCCAACGAGCGGAGCGCTCTCCGGCCCGCAGATCGAAAAACGCTTCGTCGAAACATTCGAACGCGACGAGCCGGGGCCGGACTGGAACATCACCGGCTCCGGTTGGGCGCTCAAAGAGGGACGGCTGTGTGTGAGCGATGCACACAACCACCCGGCTTGGCTGCGCCGGCGCCTACCAGTGAACGCGCGCATCGAGTTCGAGGCCACGAGCGCCTCGTCCGAAGGCGATCTCAAGGTCGAGGTGTGGGGCGACGGCTCGAGCGCCGCAACCGGCAACTCCTACACCAACGCCAGCAGTTACTTGATCATCTTTGGCGGTTGGAAGAACTCCCTGCATGTCTTGGCTCGACTGGATGAGCACGGCGCGGACCGCAAGGCCTTGCATGTCGAGCCGGGGGAAACCGACCCACGCGTACAACCGGTCCTAGCGGATCGGGCCTATCGCTTCAAAATAGAGCGAACTGACGGCAAAACCGTCCGTTACTTCGTAGATGACATCGAGATCTTGAGCTTCAAAGACCAAAGCCCGCTGATTGGTGAGGGACACGAGCACTTCGCTTTCAACGACTGGCAAGTCCCGGCCTGCTTCGACAATCTCACCATCACCCCCCTGAAGAGCTAATCGAGTGGAGAACGCTGAGCTCGAAGTTGCGCTGGAGGAGCTCGAGAGTCGCCTCGAGCGTCTGCGCGCGCTGTACGAGCAATATTTCATGGGCATCGAGCGCATCGAGCCAGCGATCCCGCGTAAGGACATCGATCGCCGGATCTACGTGTTGCGGCGCGAGAAGATCCGAAACACCGCCAAGCGTTTCAAGCTGCAAACGATCATCTCGCGCTACAACACCTTCCAGCAGTATTGGCAGCGCATCTGTCGCGAGATCGAAAACGGCACCTACAAGCGCCATGTGATTCGTGCCGAGCGCATCGCGCCCGGCCAAATCCTGACCATCGCGGCCCGCAAGCGCCTAGGCCGTGCCGCCCTGCAAGCGATGGAGCCCGAAGAAGCGGCCCCCCCCGAGACGGCACCCCCGCCCAGCGCCCCCGCGAGCGCACCGTCACTCAGCCTGCGCCCAGCCGCGCCCGCTCCGGCCGCGCGCCTCGCACCTCCCCCCAAACCCGTTCCCCCTCCCAAACCCGTTCCCCCTCCCAAACCCGGCGCGCGCCCCGCTCTCTCTCCCACCGCGCCTGTGGACGCTGCCGCTGCCGCTCCCGGCTTCCCCTCTGCTCCGCGCGCTTCAGCTCCCACCTCTGCTCCGCGCGCTTCAGCTCCCGCCTCTGCTCCGCGCGCTTCAGCTCCCACCTCTGCTCCGCGCGCTTCAGCTCCCGCCTCTGCTCCGCGCGCTCCCGCTCCCGGCTCTCCCTCTGCTCCGCGCGCTCCCGCTCCCGCTCCGCCCAAGCGCCCCACCGCCCGCCCCGCCTTCGAGAGCCTCGACCTCGACATGGACTTCCTCGGGGATTGGGATCCCAGCAACGCCGCGGCCAAGGGCTCTGGTGCCAAACGCTTGCCCGAGGTCCCCGCGCGCCCCTTCGGCAAGCCGCTGTCGCGACCGATGGGCACGCCCCCGACCCCAAATGTCGCGCCGCAGCGCATGCCTCCCCCGACGCCAGCAGCGGTCGCCCCTCCAGCCGCCCGCGTCCCGTCCGCACCGCCGAACCCGGTCATGATCCGGCCGCCACCCGCGGCTGCGCCACCCCGGGTCAGCAAGCCGCTCGGGACGCACCCCGCGCCGCCACCCGCCGCGGCCAAGCCGCTCGGAAAGATCATCCCGGGAGCCACCCCCGCAAGTCCCGCCGCGCCGAAGCCAGCTGCGGCAGCGCTTGCCGCTTCCGCCTCCGTGACCGATGAGCGAGTGCGAGAACTCCACGCGCGGTTGGTCGAAGCCAAGCGCCAAACTCAAGACGGTGCTGCGGTCAGCGTGGAGGGCTTGGCGAGGTCGCTGAAGGCCACCGAAGCGAAGCTCCGCGAGCAGCACAAAAATCGGAAGATCGATTTCGACGTCGTGATCAAGGACGGCAAAGCCGTGCTCAAACCGATCGTCCGCTAGCCCGGATTTCCAGCTGGTCGCGCTTCGCGATACCCGAAGGGGTGCTACTCCGGCACCGTTTGTGTGGGACGAGCCCACATCAGCGCAGCCTCAGTTCGCCGGGCTACTGCGATCGCTCTGGCGCTGTACCGAGGAGCGCGGACCCTCGATGTAGACCTCGCTTTCACAGAAAACGATCGTGCACGCGCTATTGCCAGCCTCGCGCATGCGCGCGCAGAGCTCCGACAATTCCGCGTCGGAATCCACCACGTCTCCCTCGACAGGCTGGCGAGTGGACTGATCGTATCGACAGTTATCGATTGCTACCCAACGACCTTTGAATTCATTCGAACGACAGAACTCAGGCCAGGTCATCCGTGTCGACATGCTTGGGGGTCTTACTTTCACTGAGTACTTCCCTCGCGGGAGAACTCCCCTCTGCTTCGAACTCGTCACTTGGCGCCGGGCCAAACGTCACCGGGACGCCTCAGCATCTAAATACGTCTTCACTCGCTCGTCAAGCTGACGGCAGAAGCGCAGCTGAAGCTAAGGGGCACCCGTCCAAGCGGTCGGAATAGTTCGTAAATCTACTTGCAGCTCGATCCAGCAAGAGCGGAAGCGAGTCTCGGACTGGAGGCGCCCAACCCCTGCGCCGCTGCGATGATGGCTTTGGCCGCGCCGCAGTTGCCATTGAGGGCGGCGGTTCTCGCCGCGCTCGGCGCGTTGTTGCGGACGGCCTGGGAGCACTGGGCCTTCTTGGCAGAGTCATCGCAGCGCGAGAAGTTCGCGGCAGCAGCGGACGCGTTGCCGGAGCTGGCCGCCGCTATGCATGCGTCACAGGCCTTCGAGCCCGTCGCCGGGGCCGGCGGTGTCGGCTTGGTGCCTCCGCCGGTGTTGGTGGCGGCGGTTTTTACCGGCTCTACCGGCGGCACCGTTCCCACGGGAGGGGGAGTCACAGTGCTGGGCTGGGTTGTTGGTAGGTCAGGCTCGATCGGCTTGATCGGGGTCTCGGGGATCGGGGCAGCTCCGCTGCCCGCCGCGCCCTGGCCGAGCGGGATGATCTCGGCGTCGCCATTCTTCTTGTCGCCCAATGAACGGGCGGCGAGCACCGCGATCGAAACTAGTAAGATCGCGCCCACCGCGCCTAGGCCAATCACCAGGCCCTTGCTGCCGCCGCTCTTGTTGCCACGGCCGCTGGTCATCGGAGATGGCGGCAAGCCGACCACCGGCGATCCGCCGCCCATGATTGGCGGGTTCATCATCATCGGCGCGGCCGGCGGAGAAAAATCCGGCACCTGTGCCATGGCGGCGGTGCCAGTCGCCCCGCTCACATCCGGGTGCGATTCGACAGTGACGCGGCCACCGTCGGAGAGCTCTGTGAAGTACTCACGCGCGCTGGCTTGGCGATCCTCTTTGTGCTTGGACAGGGCTCTCAAGATGGCTTTGCGCATGCCATCGGGGATGTTCTTGGCGGGCGCCGAAACCTCGAACGGGATTGGCTGCACGCTCATGTGCTGCGTCGCCCACTGCCAGGGCGTGTCTGCGTCGAACGGCAAACGACCGGCGAGCATCTCGTACGTCATCACGCCTAGCGAATAGATGTCGCTGCGAGCATCCAACGCTTTGCCCGTAAATTGCTCGGGGCTCATGTACGGCGGCGTGCCGAGCACCATGCCCTGTTGGGTAAGCTTCTGTTCCTTCTGCGCGTCAGCAGATTCGGTACGGGCTGCGATGCCGAAATCGAGCAGTTTCACGAAGTCGGTCTCGCCTGCGCGATCGGTCAAGATCACGTTGTCCGGCTTCAAATCGCGGTGAATGATGCCCTGCATGTGGGCTTCGTCCAAGGCACCGCACACCTGACGCATGATCTTGATCGTGCGCTCGACGGACAGCGGCCCATGCGAGAGCACGTCCGCCAGCGGCTTACCTGCCACGAACTCCATGGCGATGTACAACGTGCCGTCCGCGGTCGAGCCGAAGTCGTAGAACTTGATCGTGTTCGGGTGCTCGAGCTGCGCGACCGTGCCGCACTCGCGATGGAAGCGCGCGATGACCGACGGGTCCTTCGACAAGTGCGCATGCAAGGTCTTGATCGCCACCTTGCGCACGGTCGAGCCCATCTGCTGCTCGCCGACGTACACGATGCCCATACCGCCTTCGCCGAGCACACCAGTCACGCGGTAGCGTCCGCCGATCAGTTGACCGATCAGCGGGTCAGCCCCGGCCTCGGCAAGCGTCGGCATCAGCGCTCCGCAGTTCGCGCAGAAGCGAGCGCCGTCGATGTTCTGGTGCTGGCAAGCTTCACATTTCATCGGAATGACAGGGGTATCCGATGTGGCCCGAGAACGCTAGGCCAGGCGCAGAAACCCGCCAGCATGCCTGGCGATCGACGATCGTTTGGGGCCGGCGCCCCAAAACTCAGGGGTGGGGCCCGGCTGAATTACGCGCTCCGTGATCCCCAACGGGGGACACTTCAGCGGGCGCGGGGGAGAATCCCCCGACGACCGACTCACGGTCCGGCGGCCAGGGCAATTCCTGCACCTTCTCGGTGGCGCGATCGACCAATACCAAGCGCGTGGCGCGTGGACTCGCAGGCAGCGATACCACAATGCGGGCCGTCGCGTGTGGCACCAAGCTCGGTGCATCGTGCAGGGGCCGGCGGGTGATGCCCGGCGTTTCCTCGGCCGCGATCAGCGGGAAGTCGAAGCGCACGCGATCGATCAACTCGCGACCGATCCACAGCTCGAGCGCGAAGCGACCCATGCGTCGCGGCGTGGAAATCGGCTTTGGCAAGGTCTGCTTCTCGACGTGTTCCACGCTCGCTACGCCATGCTGAAAGAGCAGCCGGTATTGCCACTGCTCGGCCATCGACAGCGGAAGCGGATCCGGCGCAGTGCCAGACAACGGCGGTGGTGCCGGCTCCGGCGCAGGCGGCGGCAACGGCTGCCGCGCGCCGCCATCGGCATCCAAGGGCTGATCTGAGCCCTCCCCTTTGCCCTCGGCAACGTGATGCGGCACCACGAACGCCGGATGCCCCGGGTCGACGACCGCGTACTGCCCTCCCGCGCAGGCGGCGAGCACAGCGAGCGTAGAAAGAACGATACTGACGCGGGCAAGATTCACGGCTCCGCTATAGCATCGCTCGAAAGTCACGCATTGGGGACGCGCTCAGGGCGGTTGCGGCGTCGACCTGCAGCAGAGCGCTCGCAAAGCGAGGCACATGCGCCGTGATGTCCTCGATGAACTCGCTGACATTGACGGGAAAGGACGAGCATTCCCACTGCTCGAAAATGATGAATCGCCGGGCCGAACGCGATCCCGGGCAACGCTCGGCGCGTTCGCGTGGCGACAATAGGCAAGCCGGTACACGGCGGATCAAGGCTGAACGGCTGGCAGCGCGAGCGTCCGCGCCTCCTCGAATGCCCCCGGGTCACCGGCAAAAGCGCGCCAAAGATCGAGCAAGAAGGCCGGCGTGGGCGATTCGATCCGGTACGGCGCGGACAGCGGCAGCTCGACCCAGGCGGCGTGCAGCGCGATCCGATCGAGCGCGCTGACCGCGCCGCTGTCAGCAATGAAGCGCGACGCACCGCCGTAGGCGCGATCGCCGAGCAGGGGAAGTCCGTGCGCGGTGCAGTGCACGCGCAGTTGGTGGGTGCGACCCGTGAGCGGCGCGAGCGCCAGTAGATACAGCGCGCTCGGCGTGGCGCGCGCAAGAGCGGCGCTGGCAACGCACGCGTAGTCGGTGTGCGCGGCTTCCGGATTGCGCCCGCCGACCGAACGCAAACTCCCGGCTGCTCGCCCAATGCTCTCTGACCATGCGCCCGTGCAGGCCGCGCCGCTCGTGCTCGGCACTGCCGTCATGCCCGCCGTGCCGGACGCCAAGCCCAAGTAACGACGCTTGAAGCGCCCCTGCTCCCGCCACCCTTGGACTAACCGGTGCGCGTCTGGACTGAGCCCAAGCGTAACCACGCCGCTCACACCCGTATCGAGCCGGGACAAAGCGTGCAGCCGCGAGACGGGCTCTCGCACTTGCGCGGCCAAGCGCGAGAGCAGCGTGTCGGTCGTGCGCGCGTCCGGCTCCGTTTGTAACCCTGCAGGCTTATCGACGAAGAGCAGCCCACGGTACTCACCCAAGATCCGCAGCTCCGCCGCGGCAACAGGGGCGCGCGGACCGGTCAACGGAGCTCGGACGCCGGCGCGCTGCCGGTCGTTCGCTGCACGAGCTCGACCAACACCGGGTCAGTCGCGATTTGGTCGCGCAACGACTGCTTCACGAACTCCAGCTGATCCGGACTGAGTTTACCCACCAGGTGGCTCGTGGCGTCGGTGACGCGGCCATCCAAATATTGATCCAGCGACAGCTCACCGCGTTGCAGACTGGAGAGCGCCGCGCTCACCTTGCCGCCGACCGCCGCCGGTGCGCTCGGGTCCACCTTGAACGGTTCTAGCGCGGGCACGGCATCCTTGCCTGATGCGCCGCCGATGCCACCGATGCCTGCGCCCGGAGGCTTGCCAATGCCGTCGATACTCATGGCGAAATCCTCAATTGGTTGCTAGCCCGCACAATTGTTTGGCAAGCCTAGCATGCCTCACCCGGACCTGGGCGAGCCCGCGCGGTGAGCCTCGAACCGCCCCCGCGGCGCTTCAACGGATGTTGCCAATGGCGTTCTTCATCGTATCGTGACGGGCTTTGAGCACGTTCGAAACGGCGGAATAGCCGCGGCTTTCGGCGCTGATCTGCTCCTGCAGCTTGAGATAGTACAGGTTCTGATCGGCGTCCTGAGACATCACTTGTTGGATGCTCGTATCGCCGGTACCGACACTGCTGCTCACGCTGCTGCCGAGCGCGGAGGTTGCGGTTCCAGTGGGCCCCTCCGCGCGATTGGAACTGGCGGTCGGGCCGTACGGATTGCCTGCGGACAATCCGGGCGTGACGCCGGAGCCCCCGGGCCGCATCGCGGCGGCCAAGATGCTGCCGCCGGGCAAGTGAGTGACGGCAGCTTCCGCCCCGCTCACGATGGCGGCTGAGCTGGCGTTCATCACTTGTTGAAAGGGGCGAGCGGGTTCGGGGGTGACCCGCGGGGCGGTAGTGGTCGGGTACACGCTAGTCGGCGGGCCGCCGACAGCAACACGAGTGGTCATCTTGCAGTCTCCTTTGGTTTCCGGCGCAAATGCCTGCGCCCTCCCTGATCGGCAAGCGACGCGCGTGGGTTGCTGGGAAAAGCGCCTGACACCCCGCGTGCGCTAAAAAAGACCGTCGACACCGATCCCGAAGCCAGTCGCGCCGACCGAGCGCGGCGAAATGCGGACCGAGGCCCGCAGGTCGGAGCGCACCAGCTCATCACTGCCGCTGGCCAGGCCGGCGATGAAGAGCACCGTGCCAGTGGCCTGAATCACGGCATCGCCAGACAAGATGGCGATCGTTTGCACCTCGCTGAAGGCGCCACTGACGCACTGGTTGGCGTGCAGCGGATTGTTGTCGCAATGGTAACTGCGTGCGCCGATGGCGGCCCAGGGCCCGACCACTGGCAACACGAGCCAACCCGTGCCGTCTTTGAAATTGGCGCTCGCCCCGAGCACGATCGCAGCAGTGTAAGAGATGATCAGCGAGGCCAAGCCGGCTCCGATCAAGCCGTTCGCGGAACGATGCTCGACGTGATAACCGAGCGGAATCGGCAGGCCCTCGCGGTAAGGGAGCAGCGCCGGGTAGACGCCGGAGCCGAAAGACCGGGGCGCGGGTTGAGGGGCCGAAGTAGCGTCGGCGGCAGCGCGATTCTCGAGATCGGTCCGCGTGTCCGTTGTACGTGGTGGGTTTGCGGACGGAGATGCGCTCGGAGTGGACGCGGAAGAAGGAGCGGGCACCGGCACCGGCACGTTGGGAGAGCCGGGTGAGGGCGGGAAGCTGGCGGTCGATTGCGCCAGCGACTCGCTCGCAAACGACCCAACGAGTCCCAGGCAGACAACTCGAGCGCACCAACCCCCAAACCCACGTGCAGACATCGACTCAGGATTAGCAGGAGCCGAGGGTCGAGGCTAGGAGCCGCCAACTTTCAACGAACCAGCAGCGACCAAACAGGAACAGTGAGCAGCGAGAGGATCAGCCCCCAGCTCACGAACGCGGCCGCCAGCTCGCCGGCTACGCCGTAGGCCATCATCAGTGCCCCAGCCGTAATCATCGTCGGCATCGCGCTCTCGACCACGGCGACCTTGAGCACCAGCCCTTGGGCACCCAAAGCGCGCGCTAAGCCCCAGCCGACACCAGGAAAGACCAGCAGCTTCAGCCCGAGACCGAGACCGAACACCCGCTTGGGTCGGGGTGGCGAAAAGCGCAGCTTCAGGCCGACCGCGAACATGGCCAGCGGCACGAGCGGTGCGGCCGCGGCGGTCAGCACCGGTTCCAGGGCGGCTGGGCGAGGCAGTGGCAGAAGTGCGAGCAGCAGCGCCAAGAATGGTGGAAAGAGGAGCACGCGCCGCGCCAGCTCGCCGGGAGTTGCGCGCGAGCCGCCGCTCACCTTTCCGAGCGCCAACGGCGCCACGGTGCTGAGGAGCAGGAACGATCCGAGCTGGTCGTACACCGCAGCGAATGGGATCGAGCTCTCGCCGAGTAGGCCGCCGCACAGGGGGAAGCCGAGGAACGAGGTGTTGCCGAGGGCGGTGGCAAGAAACAGAGCCGTGGTGCTGCTGTCGTCCAAGGCCAGAAGCCGCTGCGCGAGGCGCGCCGTCAGATAGGCAAGGCCGGCGATCGCCCAAGGGACCACGATCAACACCGCCAGTGCGGGGCTCACGTTCATCTTCGGCACCAGCCGCAGGACCGTGGCCGGAACGCAGATGTCGATTACGAAGCGATTCAGCACTTCGGCGGCGTTGTCCGGCAACCGGCCGAGCCGGCGCGCGAGGTAGCCGGCGAGTAGCAAAGAGCAAACCAGAAAAAGGGCCGAACCCATGGCGCCAGAGCTTAGCGGATCGGTATTTCGCTGGTGCGTCGCGGATGGCTCAAATGCCAAACCAGTCGGTCGGCGGCAGTGTGTTCGTGCCTGACCGAATTTCGAAGTACAGCCGCGGAGTGCCGTCAGTATTGCCGACCGTGCCGAGGCGCGTGCCGGAAGGCAAGTCGTCACCGACTTTGACGTCGATCGATCCGAGGTTCGCGCTGACCGTGTAGTAACCGTTGCCGTGATCGAGAATCACGGTACGACCGTACGCCGCGTACGAATCAGCGAACGCCACGCGTCCGGCTTGCACCGCGCGCACGACCGAGCCCGAGGGAGCGAACATTTCCAGACCTGGCCCCTCGGCGCCAGCGCGTTGCGCGCTGCGGATCTCGCTACGGCCCGTGATCGGAAAGGGCAAGCGCCCTTTCAGGCTGGCAAAGCCGCCCGCGGCGGGCGCTGAATCGGATGGCCCAACGCCCGCGCCGTAGACCGCCGTGTGCGAGGAGCCGACGCCGCCCGAGAACGCGCGCGTGAACGCGCTCGCTCGATCCTGTTCCGAGAGAAGCGCGCTCTGTGCGGCGCTCATCGCTCGAACTTCGTTCTCCAGCGTCGAGCGACGCGTCTCGAGGTCCAGCAATTGGCGGCCGAGGGCAACGCGACGCAGGCCGAGTTCGCGTTCGAGCTTCAAGTCACGGCCGATGGCATTGCGCAGGCGCTCGAGGTGCACCGCATGTTCGACCAACGCATCGAAGCCGCCGCCGACCGGCAATAGACCTGCCTTGGCCAAACGCACATAGACGCGGCCGCGCGTGATGGTGCGCGCATGCGCGCTGTCCGTCTCTTTGCCGAGTCGTTCCAGTTCGGCTTTGCCGGCCAGCGACTGGCGGTTGAGCTCGCTCAAGCGCCGTTCTGCGTCGCCACCGAGATCGCGCTGCGCGGCCGCGCTCGATTCGGCGGCCTCTGACGGGTCGGTCTGATCGTCGGCCTGGGGCGCATCCGCGGGCGCGCTGATCGCCGCCGCGCTGGCCGCTAGCAAGAGCACGCTCAGGAACGGACTGAGCCGTACCGTGGTCATGCGCTGAGCAGCCTTCGCACGCTGAGCAGTGCAGCGAGCGCGCCGAGACCAGCGCCGGAGACGACCAGCGCAAGCGCCATGGTCCAAGGCAAAAATGAGGGCGTCATGCCAATCAACGTGGCAAAACTGGCGTCAAAATGGCTCTGTACGATGGCAAATAGGCAGCCCAAGAGCAGCAGCGCGAGCGTCGCCCCAAGCGCCCCTTGTACCGCACCCTCCACGACGTACGGGCGACGCACGTAGTCGTCGGTCGCGCCCACGAGCTTCAACACTTCGACTTCGATTCGGCGGCGCTGCAACGCCAGACGAATCGTGGACGACACGACACTGACGACAGCAGCCAGCACGACCAAGGCGAGCAAGCCCGAGGCCGTCACTCCGCCGGCCAAGAGCGCAGCCAAGCGATCGCTCCACGCGGCGTAGGTCTCGACGCGTTCGACCGCGGGCAGCGCGCCGAGTTGTTGCGCAAGCTTCTCTAGTCTACCTGCAGCAAGTTCACTTTGGATGCTCACCTCGAGCGAAGCGGGGAAAGCTTCGGTCGGCAGAGAGTCGACGATCGGGTCGTCGCTCTGCCCGGTCAGTTCGCGCCGCGCATCTTCACTCGACACGAATTTGACCTCGGTCACCCCGTCGCTTTCGCGCAGCGCACGCTCGATGGTCGCGATTTGCTGGCGATCCGCGCCTTTTTTCAGGTAAACCGAAGCCCGCCCCGTGCTGGACCAACGGTCCTTCACGTGGCTCACGTTGACCACGACGAGCAGTGCCGAGGCCAAGCAGACGAAGGCCACGGCCACCGAGAACACGCTCAGCGCGTGCAGTCGCCAATCGTTCTTGGTGCCGCGCCACGCTCGTTCGATGGGAGTCATTGTCGATCCTTCACGCCACGCGCCTGCCGCCCAATTCCGCCGCGTCATCCAAGCCGTTCGGCACGTCCGTGGCCTTGCCTTCGTCCAGCACCACGACCCGCCGCGGACGCACGTCGAGCAACGTGCGGTCGTGGGTGGCGAACAGAACCGTGACGCCGGTCTCGTTGATGTCCTCCAGCAAGCCCAGGATATCGACCGCCAATTGGGGATCGAGATTGCCGGTCGGTTCGTCCGCCAACAAAAGTGCCGGCTCCCCGACGATCGCGCGGGCAACCGCGACGCGCTGTTGTTCGCCGCCCGAGAGCACGCTCGCTAAATCCGAGCCACGGCCAGCCAAGCCCACGCGTTCCAGAACCTCGCCGACGCGCGTGCGGATCACCCGCTGTGGCAACCCCAGCACCTCCAGCGGCAGGGCCACGTTGTCGAGCACGCTCCAGTTCTTTACCAGCTTGAAATCCTGGAAGATAATGCCGATGTTTCGACGCAAGAACGGGATCGAGCCCTCCGTGAGCCGGCCAATTTCTCGGCCCAAGAACAGAATCCGCCCCGCGTCCACGTTCTCGGCCGCGTACAACAACCGAAGCAGCGTGCTCTTACCGGCGCCCGAGGGGCCAGTGATGAACACGAATTCGCCGCGCGCGATCTCGAGCTGTAAGCCACGAAGCACCGGACAATCCGCACGATAGGCCTTGTGCACGCCCTCGAACGTCAGCACGGGCCGATTCGAGGCCGTCGGGTCGAAGCGGTTGCCCTCGCGCAACGCCGAACGAAAGGCGCGACTTTTTCCGCCGAATTCCATCGGCTCGTGGTTAACAGGGAGCTTGGTGAAGGCACAACTTTTCGGCACACTCCTGGACGAGGTCACTTGAAAGTCGGCTACTTCGGCCTGCCGCTGGGCGCCCATTTGCTACTGCGCGATGGCCACGAGCTCGATCCGTGCGTGCTCTCACCCGTGCCCGGTCCCGGTCGACGGCGCGTCCTGCGCGAAATTGCGCCGGAGTCATTACTGGATGCACTGGGGGCTCGGCGGCGAGAATTGAACGCCCAAATCGAGCATGCGCTGGCTCGCGCGCAGCCGGATTTGATTGTCAGCTGGTTTTGGACGCGGCTCTTGCCCGCCGCCTGGTTGAGTGCGGCCATTCACGGAGGCATCGGTGTGCACCCCTCGCTCTTGCCTCGTCACCGCGGTCCCAATCCCTATTTTTGGACCATCGACAGCGGCGACCGCGAAGCGGGCGTGACTTTGCACACCTTGGCTCCAGAGTACGACACTGGGTCCATCCTGCTTCAACGCGGAATCCCGGTCGGCGAGCGCAACTCGTGGCAATTGGCGCGCGCGCTCGATCGACCCTCGCTCGCTCTCTTGAGGGAGGGGGTGGGGCGCTTCGCGCGCTCCCATCCCCCCACGCCAACCGCTCAGGACGAGCGGGCTGCCACGTGGGCGCCCGAGCCGACCGGCCGGGAGCTGGGTGTCGATTGGACCTGGACGACCGAGCGCGTTTTGCGGCGAATTCGCGCCATTTCGCCGGTACCCGGCTTGGCGGTCGACGTCGGCGGGCTGCGGTTCTTCGTAACCCGGGCGAAACCGGCCCCTGATTTCGTGCGAGCGCTCGAGGCGGGCGAGGCAGCCGTCATCGGTCAGCCGGGCACGCTCGTGATCCGTACCGCTGATGGAGCGATCGCGGTCGAGCGTGCGCTCTTGGACGACAGCGGCGAAGAGACCGAAGACGTCGATCCGAACGCGGAACCGAGCGAGCTCGATCGCCCCACACTGGCCGAAGCCGTCGCGCTGCGCGTGGGCCGGGTCGTTTCCCCTTAGCGAAGTCTTCCGAACAGGATCGAGCACTTGGAATCGTAACCCTCGATGATAGACTCATCAGCTCTGGAGGAGTTTGGATGTCCGATCCCGTTTCGGCAGCCCGCGCTGCGCGTGAAAATCTTGCTCGAGCTCTGGGTGCGCTACAAAGTCCGGGCGTCCCACCGCAGCTGATGTCTGTGGCCGAGCCCGTCGCGCAGGCCATGAGCGCGCTGCATCGAATCGAGGCCAGCCATGGCGCTGCCGCCGCAGAGGCGGGTACTGCCGCACTCGCCGCCACGCGTCAGGCGCTGGCCACGTTGCAAATGAGCGCCGGTCAACATCCCGCGGTCGATCACGCGCTGGAGTCAATCGCCGGCTCACTGGGCTTGATTCACCAGTTGTCGCAAGCCGCGCAAGCGCCGGCCGTGTCGCCGTTCGCCGGCACGATGGTGGCCGGAAATCCGGCCCAAGCGCACCCGAACCCCATGTCGCAGAGCGTCGCGGGGCCCGCCACGCAGCCCTCACAAGCCATGGGCTATCAACCGCGGCCGGAAGCGGTACCGCAAGTGGCGTACGCGCAGCCGCCGGTGCAGCAGCCACCGCAAGCTTGGCAACCGCAAGCCGCGCCTCCGCCGGCAGCGCCCGCTTACCAACCGCCCGTAGCGCCCGCTTACCAACCGCCCGTAGCGCCCGCTTACCAACCGCCCGTAGCGCCCGCCTACCAACCGCCCGTAGCGCCCGCCTACCAACCGCCCGCTACCGCGCGCGCGGCGGCTCCTCCTGCGCAGCCCGCTCCCGCCATTCCTCCGGGCACGCTTCGTTTGGAGGCTGAACTCGGCGCGCACAGCCTGACGAATTTCTACAAGGGCCTGAGCGGCAATGACGTAATCGACTCCGGCGGCATCTTCATCGCCACCTATCAAATCCCACCCATCGGTCAGCCCCTATCGCTCCGCGTTTCGATGCCCGGCGGCTACGAATTCGAAGCGCTGGGCATCGTGCGCTGGGCGCGCGATACGCCTGGCGTGGGGGGTGGCGATGGCCAGCCCGGCTTCGGCGCGCAGTTCACCCAGATCACACCCGAGGGCCGTCAGCTCGTGTATCGCTACGTCCGAAATCGCGAACCGCTGTTTCACGACGATCTGTGAGTCTGAGGTGATGAGAGCGCAATGATGCGCGCTCGCTGGCTGGCGCTCGCCTGCGCAACCTGGGTGGGATCGTGGGCGGGGCAGGCGCGCGCGGGGGATCCGTACCTCGAGTGGTACACGGTCAAGACCCCACACTTTCGCGTCCATTATCACGGCGGCCTGGAGGATATCGCGCAGCGCACCGCGAGCAGCGCGGAGTCCGTGTACCAACGGCTGGTGCCGGAGCTCGGTTGGGTACCGAGACAAGTCACCGAAATCGTGGTCACGGACGACACCGATGCCGCGAACGGTTCGGCCACGCCGCTACCCTACAATGCCATGTATCTGTTCGCGACCGCGCCCGACGACATGTCAGCGCTCGCTGACTACGACAATTGGATCAACGAGCTCGTAACCCACGAATTTACGCACATCCTGCAACTCGACAACACGTCGGGGCTGCCTGCGGTGGGCAATGCCATCTTGGGCAAGACCTACGCGCAAAACCAATACCAACCGCGTTGGATCAAGGAAGGCCTGGCCGTGGTGATGGAGACCGCGCACACCTCCGGCGGCCGGCTGCGCTCCTCGCAGTTCGACATGTATTTGCGAGCGGATGTGCTCGATCAGCGTTTGGCGCGCCTGGATCAAATGAGCAATCCGGCACGGCGCTGGCCAGGCGGCAACCTTTGGTACCTATACGGCGCCAATTTCATCGGTTGGATCGTCGACACGTACGGCCCGGACACTTTCGCCGCCGTGGCAACGGACTACGGCGCTTCGGTCATTCCCTGGGGCATCAACCGCGCAATCCGGCGCGTCACGGGCCGCACCTACGAGCAGTTGTACGAGGGCTGGCGAAAGTATCTCGAACGCAAGTACCAAGCACAGAAGCAGACCGTCCTGATGCGCGGCCTGCGCCAGGGGCGGCGCCTGACGCGGCGCGGGTTTAGCGCTGCAACGCCCGTCTTCATGCCTGATTGTGGTCAGGGCCGCGGAGCGCGCGTAGTTTACGCGCGCGACGACGGCAACACCACGTCCGGCATCTACTCACTCGAGCTCGATGCCGACGATCCAGACGCCAGCGCGGAACTGCTCGCACGTTCCGGCGGGCACGGCTTGGCCGTCGACCGCGATTGCTCAGTTTATTTCGACAATACGGCGCCCTCCAAGCGGCTCTACCATTTCAGCGATCTGTTCCGGCAACCGGTCAACACTCGCTCGCCAGCAGGCACCGAGCGCAACCGACAGCGCCTGACCGTCGGTGCCCGAGCGAGCACCCCGGACGTGAGTCCAGACGGACGTTGGCTCAGCTACGTCACTAACCGCGCGGGCACGAGCACCCTGCGCATCGCCCACGTCAACTCACAATACGAGCTCGAGGACGAGCGAGCGCTCGTACCCAGCGCCGAAGCCGAGCAAGCATACACACCTCGCTTCTCCCCCGACGGGAAGCAGCTCGCGTACAGCGCGTGGACACGCGGCGGCTACCGCGACATCCGCATCGTCGATGTGCGCAGCGGATCGTTCTACGAAGTCAGCCACGATCGCGCAATCGACCAACAGCCGGTCTGGTCCCCCGAGGGAAAAACGCTCTATTTCGTTTCGGATCGAACTGGCATCGCCAATGTGTTCGCGTACGAGCTCGGCTCCCGCAGGCTCAGTCAAGTGACGAACGTTCTGACCGGCGCTTACATGCCCACGATCTCCAGCGACGGACGACGAATGGTCTACGTCGGCTACGGCTCGCACGGCTTCGACCTGTACGACCTGCCACTGGATCAGAGCCGCTTCTTGCCGGCACCCGAAGCCTTGGACGATCGCTCACCGGAGTTCGAACCGGGCATCAGCCACAGCTGGCCAGTCGAGAGTTACGACCCGCTGCCCACACTGCGCCCGCACGCCTGGACGTTCGCCTACGGCCCGGGCACGTTCGGCAACACCCTGACCATCGCCACTCAGGGCTCGGACGCGATCGGCAGACACGCTTTCGACGCCACGCTGACGATCCCCACGAGCGGGGAGGGCGAGATCGGAGTGGGCGCGAACTACACCTACAATCGCTTGCCGTTCTCGTTTCGGAGCGGTGTCTTTCGCTCCGCTGCACCGCGCAATGACTACCGCTACGGCAATGAACGCCCGCTCACTACCGAGCACATCACCGGAGTGAGCACCGGCATCTCGTGGGGCGTGCCCGGCGAATTCGACAGCCAAGCCGTCGCGTTGAGCTACACAATCGCCAACTTTAGCCGCGATTTGCCGGTCGGAACTCGCGCCGATCCCTACTCGCTCGTGCCCTTCACGCCCGATCGCGGGTACTTGGCTGTGCTGCGGCTCGGCTATTCGTATAGCAATGTGCAGGGCTCTGCGTACGGCATCGGCGGCGAAAAAGGCTTCTCGCTCGCTGTCAGCTTGGACGAAGCCGCGGAAGCCCTCGGCAGCGAGAGCACGCTCACCGCGATCGGCGGCGTAGCTACCGCCTATCAGCTCATGCCTTGGGGGTCGCACCACGTGCTCGCACTCGCCTTGTCCGGCGGCACCTCGACCGGCAGCTATGTACGTCGCGGCCTGTACTCCACCGGAGGCTTCGTCGATGAGTCCCTATACGACAGTTACAATAGCGTAATCCGCCAAAGCGGGTTCGTCCTTCGCGGTTACGCGCCCACTCAATTCATCGGCACGTCCTACAACTTGCTCAACGCCGAGTACCGCTTGCCATTAATCTACGCCGATCGCGGGCTGAGCACCCTGCCCATCTTCCTGCGCACGATCAGCGGCGTTTTGTTCTTCGACTACGGCGGCGCCTACTACCAAGTCGACCCCAAGAAGCCGTTCGATGCGTTCCACGGTAGCATCGGCGCCGAACTCTGGCTCGATGCCATCACCGCCTACTTCCTACAAAGCAACCTGCGTCTAGGTGTCGCGCACGGCCTCGACCACGACGCTCCCGGCTACCAAACCTACGCCGTGCTCGTGTCGGGCTTCTAGCCACTAGGCTTCTAGCCAACGGTCGAGCGATATGTGGCAAGACCAAATAGAACGCGGCACCTACGTGACCTCGGGTTCGATTATGACTGCGACACCCAATCAATGGTCATGCCCAGGACCTGATCCGATAGCGAACTACGGCATCTCCTTCGACGAGGGCAACCTCATCGTGACCAATGCAAAAGCCGAAGTCATTGTTTACCCGCCGCAGCCACCGAGCGACCGCGCGCCACCGACCGGCGTGATCATCGCAGTCGGCTGTAACACCTCGGGCGACTTCGTGCCCATGCCGCTGAGCCCCGTCGAGAATTGAGATACCTCGCTCGAGAGCAGCGCTCGGGTCGCGTTCGCCTTCGAACAACGATTTTGCTTCGTTGAAGGGGTTTGTTGATGGTCACAGATTCCGTCACAGCCCGTCTAAGCCTTCGGCGTCAGGGCTCGACGCGCTCGGCGAGCGCGAAGTTGGGGAACCCCACGGGCAAGGAGCTCCGACTCGGGGGCGCGATCGCCTTCGGATCGCGATTTCACGTTCACGCTCACGTTTTTCGGGACTCCCGAGCCTGAGCCTGCATTTGCGACTTTCTTTCCCGGATCGCGCATCCCCTGCTAGCCACGCCCCATGGCCAAGGCTCTCTTTCCGTTCCTGTGCGCTCTGTCCCTTGGCGCCTGCGTAATGCCGCCGCCGGCGTCCGAGAAGGCTTCGGACGCGGCGCGTGAGCTCAATCTGTCCGCGCGCTTCGGAAACATGGACGCGGCGGCAGCCAAGGCGGCGAGCGAAGTGCGGGCGGACTTCTTGCAGCGGCACGCGCAGTGGGGCGAGGAAATCCGGGTCGTGGACGTCGAGCTAGCGGGCATGAAGATGCCGGACTCGGACCACGCGGTGTTCGACGTCAACTACTCTTGGATGCGCAGCAACGAAAGTTCGATGCGCACCACTCGCGTGACGCAACGTTGGACCTCGCTCAAGGGAGCGTGGTCGCTCCAGAGCGAGAAGCGAGCCGCGGGCGACGTGGGCCTGTTCGGCGAGCACGTGGACATATTGCGCCCGGCTCAGCGCAACGCACAGTTTGCAACAAAAGTGATTCGCGAAGACTGACCGCGCGCGCTGCGGGCTCGTTCGCGACGAGCCCCGCCTGCGCGCGACTGGGACTGCGGTGAAGCATGCGCGCGGCCCTGGGCCACGCGCAAAGCCTCAGCCCTTCGACTTCTTGGTCGGCTTGGTCGACTTGCGAGCCGCCTTGGTGGCCTCAGCGCGGCGCGCGAGGCGCTCCTTCTTCTTCTGCTGGCCCTTGCGGCGAGTCATCTTTTCCGAATTGCGGCTGTCGAATCGTCCCATGGTCGTCTTCCGTAATCTTTCTAGGGCAAGGCTGCTGCCTGGGCTCTCGAACTACCGAGCGCCGCGGGGTTGACCGCATACAGTGCTTTTTCCGTTGGGGAAAGTCTTTAGACCCTTTAACTGTCCCTCGCCAGCCGATCGGACCGTTTGGGCGTGCGGGCGGGGTGCGGCGAACGTGCGCGGCACGAAACCCGACTCAGCCGCTCGAAGCGTCTTCGAGAGCGCGTTCGCGATCTCGAACTTCGAGGCGATAACGGCTGTTGACCGTCTCGATGTAGAAGACGTCTTTCGCCGCGAGGCGCAGCACGCGCTTGACCGGAGTGGTCACGTATTCGTGCATTCCGTCGGAGAACTCAATCACCACGACGGAGCCTTTGCGCGGAGCGCGAACCAAACGACCCGCAACGGCTCGTGAGCCCCGACCAAGCTTCCGCAGCACGACTTGCACGATGTTTACTCTAGCAATCTCCCATAGCGCGTCCACCAGGGTTTCTCCTCGCCACTCAGTTTTCGTCACACCCACGTCCGGGCAGAGCCGGTGAGAGCTGGTGGAGCTCACGAAGGTCGGTATAGTTTCGTCTGAGCTTGAATTTTAGGTGTCGGGATGTGTGGGCTATCGCCCTCTAAATTGCCGCGGTCCGCGGCCCACCTGCCGTGGCCGGATTGCAGCACTGGGCGTGTGTGGCGGTAACCGCTCAGAAGCCGACTGCCGCCGACACACGTAAGTACGGACCCGCCAGCGAAAGCGAGCCGAGGTCCACCGACGCGGGGCGTTGTGGACCTTGGCCCGAGTCGGGTGACATGTCGAGCGGGGTGGAACCCAGGAAGCCGTAGCCGCCCTCGGCAATTGCCCACAGCCTTGGACGAATCGAACCGCTGCGGGCGCCGTACACCTCGAACGCTGCACCGGCCGCGCCGTCGAGGCCGTACGACCAGTGCCGCGCATATCGCGTCACTTGCGCCACGCCGTCCTCGATTGACGCCGAGGTATGCGCGAATGCCGGCAAGGCGTGGACGAAGAAATAAAGCGGCGGGAGCAAGTGGTACCGAAGCTCCGGACCCACCGTGAGACGGTGCACGTCGAGCGAAGTGGCCGAGCCGCGCGCGGTCGAGTTCTTCTGGCCGTAGTCCCAGAAGCCGACCGCCGCCAACGAGAAGCCTTGCTGCCGAAAGAGCGTTGAACCCAAACCCAAACTCACTTGCACCAGATCGTCGGCATTCGCGAAGGCATCGTAGCCAGCATCCGACACTTTCGACGCCCGCACGCCGACCGACGCTTGAACGTAAGGTTGGTGCGGAGCCAGCGGCTCGGCATGTGCGCTCGAAACGACCAGCAAGAGCGCGCCCGCAAGAACCTTCGATAGACAGAACCGCGCACTCATCACTTCACCCCTGCCAGTTCCAAACCACTATAAAATCGCGCATCCGCAGTGGAAGGCGCCAAGGCGTCGAGTACGGTCGCGCCGAACCCTGGATTATAACCCGTGGCCAGATGCAAGGCGATCGCGGTGCGATGGCCGTCCGGACCCTCGATATCGAACACGCTGCTCACTGCGCGTTCGGCAATCAACGATACGGGATGCAGCTTGGCAAAATCGACGCTGGCGAAGCCCGGCTGGCCCGGATTGTACGCCCAGACGCGCTCACCGTCGGGAGCCACCTCCAACGTCAGGCCGCCGTTGGTCTTCATTGGAGCGCTCTCGCGCGTGTGTAGATCGAGCACGTAAAACTGTTGATTGGGCGTCTCCAAGATCTTGTGATCGAAGTACGTCTCACCGGGCACGTCGATCACGTTCTTGACGGACACGCCAATGTCGTACGGCTCGATGCTTCGAAACAGGGCGCCTGGCGCGCCGCTCAGATTGAAGTAGGCGATCTTGGTGATGTTCGGGCCGTACAGCAGCGCGACGTCGCCATCCGTCCCTGGCATCGCCGCCGGATTCAGCTCGTCCGTGATCCGGCGGATGCCGGTAAACGGGGCCGGCATCAGCACCGATTGCGTGGTGGCCGTGTCCGGATCCACCAGCACCGCGCTACTGGCAACCAGCGCGACCAAACGCAATCCCTGCGCGTTGTGCACGAAATCGATCGCCGCGGGCTGCCCGCCCACGTCGACCAGATTAGTGACCACGGAATAGTCTTGCCCAGCAGCGGTCGGGGCGGCCAGCTGAAGCATGAAGACGCTGGTCGTAGCCGTGACGCGCACGGCGATGCTCGCCGAATCAGCATCGTACACGACCTGCGCGGAACTAGCCGTTCCACCAGCATCGGTGCTGGGCAACGGCACGGTGACCGCATCGCGCTCGGGATCGGCGAGATCGATCAGCACCAAATCGGAGTCGCGCTCGACGATCAGGAAGCGCCGCGGCTCGCCGCCGGGAATCGCCAAAGGCGCGGTGAAGGTGAATCGTGTCGGGTTTCCGCCGAAGCTCAGCAGGGTCTTGAAGCTGAGCGCCTCGGCGCCCGTCCGCGCCAGATTCACGAGTACGAGCTCGTTCAGATTCACGACCACGCCGGAGCTGCCGTAAACCACGGCCCACTCGTTCTTGGGATCGAGCACGAGCTGATTCATGGGCTCGGTCAAAGTGTACGAGCGAGAAAATCTCGGTGTGCTGCCGCCATCAATCAGCAGCAACTGCGGCTTCTCGTCGTGGGCCGTGCGCTGAGGTTGTACGCCGCGAGACAATGCGAAAAGGGTCTTGCGATCCGAAGACACGCGCGCTGCAGCGAGGTCCGTCCCGAGATCAATCGCAGTGCTTGCGAGCGCCAGCGTAGAAGGCGAGCTCAGCATCGCGACCCGCCCGAGCGACGTGTCGAGCACCGCGACCGAACCCGTCAGCCCGTACGCAGATGCCAGACCGCTCTGGCTATTTGCCGTCGTGAACGAAGTATCCCAGCTGCTCGGGCGTCCGCCACAGCCGAGCGCCAGCGCACTACACATCAACCAAGCAAGCTTATTCATGATACCCACTTCCCGTTACGGAACTCGACCGTTTTCGGTCTCTCAATCAACGCGTCACGACGCGCGCGGCGATCTCGAAACCGCTCAAGGTTTGAGCCGCGCCGGTTTCGAGATCGATGAAGGTGATGCGCCCCTCGGGGTGCTTCTGCGCGACGAACCCGCGCTTGGCCAAGGGCACGATGCCCGTGGCACCCGGCAACGGTTCACTGGCAAGCTTCACGAAGTTCTGTTCCAGATTGGCCAAGCCGATCACGTACACCCCCCGCTCGGTACTGCTCGAATCATGGACGGTCACCAGCGCCTTGCCCAGGTCGGCGTCGGAGAACGCGATCTCGGTGGGCGTCGCGTCCGTGCCGACGATCCGCGGTGAACGCACGGCTTCGGTGGGCACGATGCTAAACAGGCCTTTTTTCTTGCTGCCCGCAGGTGGCGTCTGAAAAGTGATGGCCGTGCCTGAGTCCGGCGCGACGTAAATCCCGCGCACCGCGCCTTGCACATCCACCGTGCGAAAGCCGAAGTGATGGTCACCCGGGGCAGTATCGAGCAACGTGACGTGACTGCTCGGAACTGCGTTCGCATACAGCAGCGCGAGCTGATCGCTGGGCGCCAGCGTCACGCTGCGCACGAGCTCGCCTGGGATCGTGGCGCGCTCGAACTGCGCGGGTTCGACGCCCGGGGTGGGCACCGCGAAGCTGACGACCACCGGCGGAGTGGCATCGCCGAGCACGGCCGTAGCGGTCTTGCCGTCCGCACTCAAATCGAGATCGGTCAGGTTCGACTCGAGCGTCAGCACTTGGCGTGTGTCGGACGATAGGTCGATGATCTCGATTTGGGCGCTGCCATCGACGCGCACTACGGCAAAGCTACCGTCGGGCGCGATGTTTACGTCGCGGACGTGCGCGGAAAGGCCGGCTGATGGCACAGTGAGCAGCGCCGAAAGTGCGGGATTTTTGCCCAGCTGGAGGACACTGATGCCTTCATCGACGACCGCGAAGGCGTGCTCCGAGGCCGCGTCGAACACGACTTGACTGGGACGGAAACCGACGCTCAGGCGCGTGCTCTTGGGCGGTGACGCGGACAGGTCGATCACCGTCAGCTCCGAGTAACCGTTCAGCGTGTCCGGCGCTCCGCCGTCCAGGTGCGTCGCGTCCGTCCAGGCGATCGCATATTTGCCCTCCGCGCTGACGGACCAAGCATTGGCGCCCGCGTGGGTTGCGATGGTAACCGAGCTGATCTCCGTCGCGGTCGCTTTGAACCAGCTCGCGTCGTGGCCCCCGACGTTGATCACGATCGCCGAATCGGTACCGGCTTCGCTGGGCACAGCCGCTAAATACGTCGGTCCGAAGCCGCCGTTGGTCATGCGCACCGCGAGCGTCTGCGCGTCGATCAGGGCGACACGGCCGCTCACCGGGTTGGCGCTCCAGAGCAGCCTGCCGGTCGCTACCGGCGCGCGAAAGGACTGATCTAGCTCGCTTTCTGGCGGCAATTGCCCAGCGCCGCTGATGCCGACGGTCAGCGGGGGCCCGTTTGCTGCGCCGGCGGAACTGCTACTTCCCGGGTTGTTCGGCGCGTAGCTGCCGTCGGCCGACGTAGCGTCGTTCATGCCGCAACCCGCGCCGAAGCCGAGCGCGAACAGCAGCACGGCGAGCGGAATTCGATCACTGACCATTGACTACCTTGGCCGCAATTTCGAAACCGGTGATGGTGCGCGGCACACCGGTCTCGAGGTTGATGAACGTGATGCGCCCCTGCGGATGCGCTTGTGCGATGTACGCGACGCCCGCTTCCGGCACGAGCCCGGTTGCGCCCGGCAGGGGACGACTCGGTAGCTTCACCGAATCGATCACCAGCTCCGGCATGCGCACTACATAGGCCGAGAAATTGGCTTTGCCGTCGCTGACCGTGACCACCGCGCGCGGCGTCTTGCCTGCGCTCTGGGCGACTGCGAACACCGGCGCATCGGTGGTTTGTACGCGCACCGGCGTCACGCTCGTCACGGGCACGGCCGCAAAACCTGGCTTTCCGCCGGCATCTCGCGCATTTAGAGAGACGATGGCGTATGCGCCGTCCGGCGCAGGATAGACGTCGTGCACCACGCCGCGCACGTCCACGGTGCGGTACTGGAGGTACGTCTCGCCGGGTGCGGTCTCGAGCACGGTCAGGTGGCTGCTGGCCAGAGCGTTGGTGTAAAGCAACGCTGAGGTGCCCTCGGGCGCAATGTTCACCAGCCCGAACTGCTCGGCGATCGACACGCTGTCGAAGCTCGTCGGATCGTTGAATATCCCGGGGATCGGCAAAATCACCAGCTGCGACCGCGAGTCGGGTTGGTTCCTGGCACCGCCGTTCGCTGCACCGCCGTTCCCTGCACCGCCATTCCCTGCACCACCGTTTGGAGCCCCGGCAGCGTCCGGCGCCCCGCCTTCACCGCTGGCGCCCGCTTGTTCGGTGTTCTCGCCGCGAT
>Ga0302321_100000803_pt1 | contig 27150 bp, 24 predicted proteins | sample Fen_T0_1_FD_202505 | JGI IMG/M metagenome (GOLD analysis project Ga0302321, IMG submission 202505) | Peat permafrost microbial communities from Stordalen Mire near Abisko, Sweden - Fen_T0_1 | ecosystem: Environmental > Terrestrial > Soil > Wetlands > Permafrost | place: Sweden: Abisko... | reverse complement strand
CCGTTATTCCTAGGTACGCGATACAATCGGAAATTCAGTCGATTGGGCGACTGGCCGGTCGAGCGGGTTGCCTGCAGGCCTTGTCAACGTGGTCGAGGCCCAATCGGGTGGATCATCGACGACACGTCGCCGCCCCGGGCGGGCGCCGAGTCGGGCACGGGTACGTTTCAGGATTCGTCACATTCCGGACTCGCGAAGGCCGGCGGTACCCGGCCTCGGCTCGGGGGCGCTCCTGACCCGCCGCAATGGTACTTCGTGCACGAAGCATGAGTTTCGGTCGCAAGAGGACTGCGAGCGAGGACTACGAGCGTCACCCGACCGTCGTCACGCGGGTAGCCGTGCGAAAAGATGTCGTGAGACGGGCACGGGCACGCTTACGGGATTCACGGACAGATCCTCGAGTCTGTGCTCGCAACGCGACGCCGAAGGCTGCGCCGGATTTCGCTGTTGCCGTTCAAGGACGGGTCGGGGGCAGCGAGGCTTTCTCGAGCACGGACAGGCGGCGCATCACCTCTTGATGGAAGTGATCGACCTTCTCGTGCAAGTGGCCGATCTCGAGTTCGGCTTTGAGGTTCACCTGGTACTCGATGTCGTTGCGCACACGGTCGCGGGCAACTTGACGGTTTTGGCTGAGCAGCACGAACACCGATAAGATGATGGCTTCGAGCGAGACCACCATCGTCAATAATCCGAACGGGAAGGGATCGAAATTGCCGATGCCCGTGCGCGAGAGCGGGCCTACGTTGAGCACGATCCAGACGAAGAACAGACCCAGGTGAATGAACAGAAATTCCAGGCTGCCGCTAAATTCGGAAATCCAGTCGGCGATCTTCATCACCCGAGTGCGCTTGTCTTCGATGTCTTCGTTGATGTCGCGCGATACGCTGTGCCGGAGCAGCTTGGCGGTTTCGCGGATGCGCCGCCCGCTGGCCGCCAGCAAGTTGATGGCGGCCGAAGGACAGATGCGCAAAAATTCCTCGAGGTCACCGCGGTCGACGAGGATCGCTTCCAGATCTTCGACCACTACGGCCGACGCCGTGCGCGGGCCCCCGTCGAGCAGGGAGATCTCGCCGAAGAAGTCACCGACCCGCGCAGTTTCGAGCACTAGGCGCTCCCCGGTATCGTTTTTCGAGTAAATTTCGACGACTCCGCGCCGAACGATGTACCCGGAATCGCCCGGATCGCCGTACACGAACATGGATTTTCCGGCAGGCTCGCGGATGGTATCGAGCCGCGCGGCCAAAAGCGCCCGCTGCTCGTCATCGAGCAGGGCAAATATCGGGAAATCAGCGAGGTGGATGGGGTCAACGCTCAACGGATAGCCTCGGGGGAATACTATCACGCGGGGCCCCAGTCTGCTAAGTCATTAGCAGGCTCGAGACCAGCACGAGAATGTCGAACGAGGTTCACGAAGGCCAGATCCTGGCTGGAAAGTTCCGGATCGAGCGCGTACTCGGCCAGGGCGGGATGGGCGTTGTCGTGGCCGCGACCCACTTGCAGCTGGACGAGCGTGTAGCGCTCAAGTTTTTGCTGCCGGATGCGCTCGGCAATCCGGAAGCAGTCGAACGTTTCGCGCGCGAGGCCCGCGCGGCGGTCAAGATCAAGAGCGAGCACGTGGCGCGAGTTTCTGATGTGGGCACGCTCGAGAGCGGCTCGCCGTACATGGTCATGGAGTACCTGCACGGGGAGGACCTGGCCGCGTGGGTTCGTCGCAATGGCGCCATGCCCATGCCGGAGGCGATCGAATTTTTGCTGCAAGCGTGCGAAGCAATTGCCGAAGCCCACGCGCTCGGTATCGTGCATCGCGATCTCAAGCCCGCGAACTTGTTCGTCACCCGTCGGGTGGATGGCAGCGCCTGCATCAAAGTGTTGGATTTCGGGATTTCCAAGCTGACCGTGCCCGGCTCGGGGTCCGAACTCGGCATGACCAAGACCAGCGCGATCATGGGCTCCCCGCTGTACATGTCCCCGGAACAAATGAGCTCGTCGCGCAACGTGGATATGCGCACGGACATCTGGGCTTTGGGGGTGATCCTGTACGAGATCCTTACCGGCCGCGTGCCCTTCGAAGCCGAAACCATGCCCCAACTGTGCGGCATGATCTTGCAAGATCCGCCGCGCCCCATCCATGAGTTGCGGCCGGATCTGCCGCAGGCGGTGCAGCAGGTGGTGCTGCGTTGCCTGGAAAAGAACCGCGACCTCCGCTATCGCAATGTGGCTGAGCTCGCCTACGCGCTGGCTCCGTTCGGTCAACCCGCGGCGCAGCGTTCCGCCGAGCGCATCTCACGCGTGCTCGGCGCAGCCGGCTTTCCGAGCGCGCCCTCTCAAATCGCGAGTGCGGTGTCGGCGCGCGCCGGCTCCACCAGCACCAATTTCGGAGCTTCGACCGAGCCCCGAAAGTCGCGCGCGCCGCTGGTCGCCGCGTTGTGCCTCCTCGGTCTGCTCCTCGGTGGCGGGCTGCTCTTTTTGGCCCTCAAGCATCCCGCGCTCGAATCGACTGCAGAGCCTCCTTCGAGCAAGCCGATTGCTGCGGCCCCAATGCCGAGCGCGTTGCCCATGCTCCAGCCGCCGGCGTCTGCTGCGTCCATGGCGTCTGCTGCGTCCGTGGCGTCTGCTGCGTCCGTGGCGTCTGCTGCGTCCGCGGCGTCCAGCGCGACCCCGAAAGCGGAGCTCAAGTTCAAGCTCAAGTCCGGCAGCCCGAAGTTGAAGGGCGTCACTCCACAAACCGTTGCCCCCGCGATCGATCCGTTGGACGGGCGACGCTGACTCTGAACGCGCGCTACGCGGCTGGTGCTCACGGGAGTGGCTGCGCCGTTGGTTTCCAACGTACGGCTCGAGCGGTCATCGAGGTAAGTGATTGTGTGGATGCTGCTGCGGGTGATCCGAGCGCTCGAGGCTCGAGTACGAGCAGCGCATCTGCGTCGAGTTCGCAAGCGCGCTCGAGCAACGCTTGTTCACATACACCGGGCGTGCCCGGGTAGCAGGTCGCGGATAAGGTGCTGAGCTCCTGATACGCACGCCCCCCCACCTGATTGGCACCTAGGATTGGCGCGTCCCGCGAACACTTGCGCTCACTCGGCTTGGCCAGGCGGTAGTAGTCACGCGGCGCTGGAGCGTCCTCGATGCGTGGGGTTGCCATGAAGTTACAGCTCGCGAACAGAAGCATTGGAACGGCGCAGCGCATTGACCCCTGGCCCGCCACTATACCACGCGCGCTGAGTCGGCATAGCTCAGGCCGCTTGCGCCCTGCGCGCTTCCAGGAAGCTACGCAAGAAGCGGCGAACTTGTTCGGGGCCACTGACTCTGAAGCGCGCGCGGGTGGCTAAGGTGCCGGCGCATAGGCTGATCGAGTCTTCAGGCAGGGCGGCAAACAGATCCTCGTCGGTGCGGTCGTCGCCAGCTGCAGCCAAAGCCAGCTGCGGTCGGAACAGACCGAGTGAGTCGCGGACCGCCGCACCTTTGTCGATGCCTTGCGGTCGCATCTCGACCACTTTGCGACCGGCCAAGATCGAGACCGGCGCCTGGGCAAAGTGACTGACGAGGTGTACTCGAAGCTCGCGGGCGAGGGCCACTCCGAGGTAGGGATCGACGAGGCGGTAGTGCCAAGCCAGGCCCGCGGTCTTTTCTTCGAGGAATGCGCCCGGCGCACGCTCGACGTACGTTTGAAGGATGCTTTTCGCGTCACTCAGCCAGCCAATCGAGCCGGGATCGACGTGGCAGTTCCAGTCGGCCTCGTTGGCTCGCTTCGACCACACGCCGTGTTCGGCGACTAAGTCGATTGGCAGCTCGCCGAGCCACGCGGCGAGTGAAGGTTGCGCTCGACCACTCACCACGCACACTTCTATCCCGGGCATCGCCGCGAGCATCGCCAAGAGCTCCCGCAGGTCGGCGTCGGGGCGCGCGAGGTCGGGGTTTCTGACGATTGGCACCAAGGTCCCGTCATAGTCGAGCGCGAACAGCACTTCCGCGCGCGTCGCTAGGCCTTGCGCCAGGGCTTCGAGTTGCCCAGGATCGTGACGCAAATCTCGGGGTTCCGGCACTTGCACGCCGGCCGCGAGCTGATCCACGAAACCCTGCGCCCAAAGTTCCACTGGTCGCGCGCGCACCTTGTCGCGCAGCGCGGACATCCGTTCGCGCCGCTCGGTCTCGGGCATGCTCAAGGCGCGCTCCAAGCTGAGTGCGAGGCTTTCGACGTCATACGGGTTCACGATCAAGGCTTCGCCGAGTTCGCTCGCGGCACCGGCCAGTTCGCTCAGCACGAGCACGCCGTCACCATCGGTGCGCGATGCCACGTATTCCTTCGCCACCAGGTTCATGCCATCGCGTAGCGGCGTGACGACCATGACCTCGGCCGCACGATAACTCGTGACCAGCTCGTCTGGCGTGAGCGGCTGGTACAAATAGTGGATCGGCGCGTCGTGCAGCGAACCGTTGGCACCGTTGATGCGACCCACGAGCCCCTCCACGTCTGCGCGCAGGCTCTTGTACTCAGCGACGTTCTCGCGCGATGGCACGGCGATCTGCAATAGCCGGACTTTGCCGCGGTACTGCGGGCTGCGCTCGAGGAGACGCTCCATCGCCAGCAATTTGCGGGGAAGTCCCTTGGTGTAGTCCAAGCGGTCCACGCCCAAGATCAATTGCTCCATGCCTGGCGCGCGGCGTAGCTCCGCGACGCGTTCGGGTAGCCCTGGGTCGGCCGCCAAATGCTCGAATACGCGCACATCGATGCCCATCGGGAACACGCCAATCGAGACGTTTCGGCCCTCGACGTCCACGCGATCGAGCTCGGGTTCGATGCCCAGGTTGCCGAGCAAGGCATCCGCAAAGTGGCGCGCGTAGCCGAACGTGTGAAACCCGATCAGGTTTGCGCCGAGCATACCGCGCAGCAATTCTTCACGATGGGGCAACAGTCGGAAAATCTCCGACGAGGGAAACGGGATGTGTAGGAAGAAACCGATGCGCGCGCGCGGCAGACGCTCGCGCAGGATCTTGGGCAAGAGCAGCAAGTGGTAGTCGTGGATCCAAATAAGATCCTGTTCGTTCGCTTGTGCGCATACCGCGTCCGCGAAGCGCTCGTTGACGGCTCGGTATTCCTCGAAATCTCGGACGAACAGCGGCACGCGATCGACCAGGTAGTGAAATAGCGGCCAGATGACGCTATTTGACATGCCATCGTAGAAGCGTTCAGCCTCCTGCTTCGACAGATACACGGGCGTCGCCGAGTGCTCTGCCAACTTTTGATCGAGCAGCGCGCGCTGCTCGTCGCTCTTGGGTGTGCCCCCGGGCCAGCCGACCCAAGAGGTTCGCTCCTGTTTGCTGAGCCCGCGCATGCCCGTCGCAAGACCGCCCGCGCTATCCTGGACGTTGACTTGTCCGTCGCTCAAATCGAGCGACACGGGCAGGCGGTTGGCGACCAAGATCAGGCGATTCATGCCGAACCCCCGTTGCAGGACTCAGGCCGCTGCTGGAGCGCGAAAATTGCGCTGCAATAGCCAGCAGTGCGCGCCGCCTTCGAGGCGCTTTGCCCCAGCGCCAACCAGCAATCCGAAGTGCGTGGCGCGATGCGACAAAAGCTGCGCGGGCAGCCGCGAGCTATCAACTGCTGCGGTAGCCGGTCACCAGGGCTTGCGCTAGCTGTCCCCAGCCGTCGATCGCCACGAACAAGAGCAGCTTGAAGGGCAGGCTGACTTGGGTTGGGTTCATCATCTGCATGCCGAGCGCCAGGAGCACGTTGGACACCACCAGGTCGATGACCAAGAACGGCAAGTACAGGGCAAAGCCCAGCGCGAACGCGGCGATTAGCTCGCTTACCACGAACGCCGGCACCAAGATCACGAAGTCGTCTTTACCCACGCTGGCGCGTTCGGCGACGGGACGCGCGGCGCGCGCGATCTCGAAAAACCGGCTTCTTTCTCGACTCGAGGCATTGGCTCGCAAAAAATCGCGAATGGGTTCGCGTGTGGCTTCGGCCAGCGCAATCACCCAGGTGCTCGTGTCACGCTCGGCGCCCGGTTCGAATAGCGGTCGCGCGCGCGTTTCGATGCGCGTGCCGACGGGCGCCATGGCGAGCAGGGTGAGCGCGCCGGCAAGCGCCATGATCACGGTGCTCGAGGGAATGTTCTGCGCGCCGATCGCGCCGCGCACGATCTGCAGCACGGTCGAGATCTTGACGAACGCGGTCAAGGTCATGAACGCGAACGGCAACAGCGCGGCCAAGGCCAAGACGACGACCAGGGTCATCGGACGCATGAAGGCTTCGTCGAGCCCGTTGGCGGAGGAAGCGGCGGGTGCGGCCTGGGCCAGCGCGGGCTGAAGCAGCACCAGCGCGGGACTGAGCAGCACCAACAACGGCGCGACTATGCCCAACGCGCCGAGGCTACGGCTTCTTACCGAACGCACGGCTCAAGACCTCCCGAAAAGTCTCATTTTGATTCGCTCGTGTCGGTAGCTCGAGCGAGCCATCGCTGACTTCGCCCAATTTCGCGATTCCGGCCTCGCTGGCCCCGACCACGTAGATCGTGGTTCCCACGCGCACCAGGTAGACCGCGCGGCGGCCGTCGAGCGGCAGGCGCCCGACGAGTTCCAGCGGACCTCCGCTTCGGCCCATGCCGGCACGGCGCGCCCCGAGCAGGACCAGCACCGAAAGCACTACAATCGCCAGCAGCGTGACCAGCGTTTCCAACACGTAGTGCGCGAGCGGCGACATCCCGGGAAGGAGGTTATCACCGCTTGTCGTGCCTGACGCCCCCCTTGACGCCCCCCGTCGTGGGGGCTACCAGGCCAGACCCCGTGGCTCTAGTCGTTCAAAAATTCGGTGGTACTTCGGTCGGCACCCTGGACCGGATGCGAAACGTTTCCGAGCTCGCGCTACGCTGTCAGCGAGAGGGCAACCAAGTGGTGCTGATCGTCAGCGCGATGTCGGGTGAGACCAATCGCCTGCTCGGGTTGGCGCATCAGATCTCTCCTACACCCGACATGCGCGAGCTGGATTCACTGGCCTCCACGGGCGAGCAAGTGAGCGCCGCGTTGGTCGCGATGACCATTCAGCAGCTCGGGGGACGAGCGCGCAGCTTCCTCGGTCACCAGGTGCGTATCAGCACGGATGCCGCGTACACCAAGGCGCGTATCCAAAGCATCGAAGGCTCCAAGTTGCTGCAAGCGGTGCAGGGCGGAAGCATCGCGGTGGTGGCTGGCTTTCAGGGTATCGACCCGGACGGCAGTATCACCACGCTGGGCCGCGGTGGTTCGGACACCACGGCGGTGGCCATCGCTGCGGCGATCAAAGCCGATGTCTGCGAAATCTATACAGATGTGGACGGCGTCTACACGACTGATCCGAACATCTGCCCTTCGGCGCGAAAAATCGACCGCATCAGCTACGAAGAGATGCTCGAACTCGCGTCCTTGGGCGCCAAGGTGCTTCAGATCCGTTCCGTCGAAGTGGCGATGAAATACGGAGTTCCGGTGCACGTGCGGTCCTCCTTCAGCGATCGGACAGGTACCATGGTAGTCGGCGAAGAAGGTTTCGAATCGGTGGCTGTGGCAGGCGTTGCCTACGACAAGGGCGAAGCCAAGGTCCAGCTCGTGCGCATGAAGGACAAGCCCGGTGTCGTTGCCAAGATTTTTGGCATGCTCGCCGAGCACAACGTCTCGGTCGATATGATCATCCAGAGCCCCTCGCGCGGGGGTAAGGACACGACCGACGTCACTTTCACGGTCGCCAAGACCGATCTGCCGCGGGCAAAAGAGCTGATCGAGAAGACCGCGGCGGAATACGGTAGTGAGCCGGTAGAATACGATCCGGACATCGTGAAGGTGTCGATCGTGGGCCTCGGCATGCGCTCGCACGCCGGTGTCGCGGCCAAGATGTTCGGCATCCTCGCTAGCGAGGGAATCAACATTCAGGCCATCAGCACCAGTGAGATCAAGATCAGTTGCATCATTGCCGCGAAGTACACGGAGCTGGCCGTGCGCGCGTTGCACGAGGGCTTCGGGCTAGATAAGGCGCCGATCGCCTGAAGCGACTCACGTGCGGCGATGCTCCTTGACCGGAGCAGGTCGGCCTGGGACGCTCGGTTTCCGTGTCAGAGCCCCCAGACAAGCCAAGCGGTAGTCGGCATTACCTGCCGCCACCACCGGGCGGCTCACCGGAATCGGTGGACGTTCCGCGCATGGAGCCACCGCCTGCGTCGCTCGAGGCGATGGTGCGCAGTCGACCGGGCGCGCCGCTGACTGCCGAGCGGCGCTCGTCTTGGATTTGGATCGCCCTGATCGTGATCGCGATTGGTGCTCTAGCCTACTACGTCGGGCTCCAGCAGTGAGCTGAAGGCGCCTTGATCGTGGCAGAGCCGACACGAGTCTTCGCGCGCGTCGCCATCCCGGTCCCGCTCGGGCAGGCATTCAGTTACATCGTCCCTCCCGAGTTGCTCGCGGAGGTCCGCCGCGGCGCGCGCGTCCTGTGCCCGTTCGGGCCACGTAGGGTGCTCGGCGTGGTGCTCGAGGTTGGCACGGATCCGCCTGATTTCCCCGAGCACAAGCTGAAGGCGCTGCGCGCGGTCGTCGATTCCGAGCCAGTTCTGCAGGACGAGCTTTTGAGCTTTCTGCAGGAACTGGCGCGCTACTACATCGCTCCGATCGGTGCGGTGATCGAACTGGCGTTGCCCGCGGTCGAACGCACTGCTGCCGAGGCGCTCTCGAAACGAGAGTCGTTCGCGGTCGAATCCTTGGGACGCATGGTGCAGCGCGTGAGCGCCCTGGATGGCGCAGCAGCGGGCGCCCAGCTCGGCGCGCAAGCCCGCGAGATCCTGGAACATCTGCGCCAAAAAGGGCCCGAAACGACGCCCCAGTTGAGCAAGCTCTGGCCGAACGCGCGCGCGGCGGTGAAGCGGCTCGAAGCGCTGACGCTGGTCAGCATCGAGCGGATCGAAGCCCACCCCGATCCGTTCTTTGCACACGTCGCACCGGACACGCCGCCAGAGCTCACCCCACCGCAGGCAGCCGCGGTCGCACGCATCACTTCTTCGCTCGAAGACCGAGAAAAGCAGAGCTTCTTGCTCGATGGGGTGACCGCCTCGGGTAAGACCGAGGTCTATTTGCGCGCCGTCCAGCGGGCGCTCGAACTGGGCCGCGGCGCGATCGTGCTCGTGCCCGAGATTGCGCTCACTCCGCAGTTGGTGACGCGCTTTCGCGCTCGGCTCGGTGATCGCATCGCCGTGCTCCACAGTGGACTCAGCGATATTCAGCGGCATGCCATGTGGCGCGCGCTGCGTCGCGGTGAGCTCAAAGTCGCGGTCGGCGCACGCTCCGCGCTGTTCGCCCCGGTGCACGAGCTCGGTTTGATCTGCGTGGATGAAGAGCACGACGGGTCGTTCAAGCAAGAGGAAGGTGTGCGCTACCACGCACGCGATATGGCACTACTTCGCGCGCATCGCTCGGGCGCGGTCTGCGTGCTCGGCTCGGCGACCCCGTCGCTCTCGAGCGTTGCGCTCGCGCAGAGCGGGCGGCTGGAGGTCCTGAAGCTGCCCGCGCGGGCGCGCAGCAGCGCGGTGTTGCCCCAGGTCGAGATCGTCGATCTGCGCTACGTCGGTGCCGGCCCGGGCGGAGATCGCTTGCTTAGTTTGACCCTGTTCCGCGCGCTCGAAGCCTGTCTTTCGCGGCGCGAACAAGCAATTTTATTCCTCAATCGACGCGGTTTTTCGCCCAGTTTGATCTGCGGATCGTGCGGCGAAATCGTGCGTTGTCCGAACTGCTCGGTGTCGCTCACCTTGCACCGGGCGCGCGGTGAATCGCTGCAGTGTCACTATTGCGATTACGTGGCCCTCGTCCCGCAGCGTTGCGCAAAATGCGGTGCAGCCAAGCTCTCCGAGGAAGGCTCGGGCACGGAGCGCATCGAGACCACGCTCAAGCAACAATTGCCAGCTGCGCGCGTGGCCCGCCTCGACCGCGATGTGGCGGCAGGCGCCAAGAGCGAACAAGTTCTCGACCGCGTGCGCGCCGGCGAGGTCGACATTCTGGTCGGCACGCAAATGGTGACCAAGGGCCACGATCTGCCCAATGTCACCCTGGTTGGCGTACTGAATGCCGATTCCGCGCTGTCGATGCCCGATTTTCGGGCATCCGAGCGGACGTTTCATTTGTTGGTGCAGGTCGCGGGCCGAGCCGGGCGCGGCGACGCGCCGGGCAAGGTTTTGATTCAGACTCGGCAGCCCGAGCATCCCGCCATCGCCTTCGCGCTGCGCCACGATGTGCCTGGTTTCATCGAGCAGGAGATGCGCGATCGGGAAGAGCTGCACTTTCCGCCATTTTCGCGGCTGGCACTGGTCCGCTTCGACGCGCTCGACGAAGGCCAAGCGCTGGCCGAGTGCGGCCGCATCGCAGACATCGCGCGCGCGGCCGTGCCTACGGGCGTCGAGGTCCTCGGTCCGACGCCCGCTCCGCTAGCGCGGCTGCGCAATCGCTTTCGCTTTCGCTTCGTACTGCGCGCCGCCGAGCGCAAACCACTCCGCGACGCCCTGCTCGCCGTAGCCCGCGCCAGTTTGCACCGCCAGGTGCGCATGGCGATCGACGTCGACCCTGTAAATATGCTCTGAGCGTCCGGAAACATGGTCACGATCGCCCCCGCGGCGCACTCAGCCTTCGGCGTCCAGGCCGACCGCTTCGCGATCCCGAAGCGGGGGGAACCCCGCGTCGCCGTGGGCTGCGTGGCTGGATCGTGATCGCCCCCCCTCGTCACATCTCTGACTTGCGAAGGCCTGCGGGAATCCAGCGCCTCGGGGGCGCTCTTCGCCGCCGAAATGGTACTTCGTGCACGAAGTACCGTTTCGCTTCGTGTGCGCCCCTCGTCACCGAAATGGTACTTCGTGCACGAAGCAACATTTTTGGTCGGAAAAGGACTACGAGCGCCTCTCCACGCGGGTCGCCCACGCGAAAAGATGTGACCAGTCATGAGACGGGCACGTTTACGGGTGCCCGACAATTCAGGGACAGGCTCTCGTACACCGCTTGCCGCGAAGTGGAACAATCGTCTGCGATTGTTGATGGTACATCACAAGCGGTGCACTAGACTCGCGGGCGTTCATGACGCGCGGCGTGGTTCTCGGAATTCTGTGTGGAGCGGCGGCCTGGTTAGCTCCGAGCCAGGCACGAGCCTTCGAGCGTGAGTGGCACGTCGGCGGCGGCGTGGGTATCACCGCGTACCCGAATTATTATGGCGCCGGGCCGTCGCTGGGTCTGAATGCGGCGTATGGCATTTCAGACGTCTTCGACTTGAAGCTCGAGCTGCTCGGCTCGTCTCATTCCTACAGCTCGGGCTCGAGCCCAAGTGAACACGGCCAAGCCTACTCGGCGGTAGCCGGCTTGTCCTACAAGCTGGATATCTTGCAGTGGATCCCGTACGGCGCCGCGCTGGTCGGCTTCCAACACATCGCAGGCCCATTGCCGATCTCCGAGCCATTTCGTCGTGACGACGCGATCGTGGCGGTCGTTCTCGGCTTGGATTACGCCGCGACACGCAATTTCGGTTTGGGGGTATCCTTGCGCACGAACTTCTTGCTCTCGACCTTGGACGAGGGTGAGGCGTTCACCACCATGTTACGGGCGGAGTATCATTGGGGGTTCTAAAGCCCAGGCTTTGGGCGTGGGTTTTACTCGCGGCCTGTGATCGCGGCGCGCACGGCGCGCCGGGGGTGGCGGTCAGCGCGTCGCCCCCGCTTGCGCATCGTGCGCCCGCGGCGATCGTCTCTGCCAGCGTTTCGCCGACCTTGCCTGCATCAGCCAGCGATTCCGGCTATGCCGCGCTGGTGCGCGCTGAGCGCTGGGCGGATGCGCGCGTGGCACTCGAGGCGCTCCCTGAAACGGAACGAACGCAACCAGAGCTGCGCTTCGCGCGCGCGCGAGTAGCGCTGGAGCTGGACGACGCGGCAGCCGCGCTGAAGCTGCTCGAGGGGCTGCACATCGCGATCCCACAGCTAGCACCACAGATCGCAGCGGCGCGCGCGCGCGCGCAGCTGCAGGTTGGCCCGTTCGCCGAGGCCGCCCTGTATTTCGAACAACGCGGCGACACCGAATCTTTGCTGTCCGCGGCGTCCGCCTACCAGCAAGATTTAGCGCTGCCCAAAGCGCGCATGGCGCTCGACCGAGCGCTTGCACGCCTGGGCAAGTCCAAGCGCACGCGCAGCGCCGAAGTCCGTGCCCGCGCGCTGCGCGCGACACTCGCGTCGCAAGTCGGGGACCGAGGTACGGCCATTGCCGACTATCGCTGGCTGGCCCTGGCCGCGCCGCTGCGTCCCGAGGCGGACTTGGCGCTCAAGGTGCTGGACGGCAACCCCGCCACTCGACTGTCGAAATCCGAGCACCTCGACCGCGCGAGCAAGCTGGCCGAGGCTGGCCGGATCGACGCGACCGAGGCCGAGCTCGCGTTACTCGCCAAAGCTCCCGGTTCTCCGGCGCCGATTGGGCGCATGACCTACCTGCGTGCGTTCGCGCTGTATGCAGCCCGCAGCAATTACGCGAAGGCTGCCGAGCTCTTCGAACGCGCGGCGCATGAAGATCCGGAAAATGCGCCACGTGCGTTATTTTACGCGGCGCGTTCGCTTTCTCGAGGGCAGCTCGATGAGCGCGCGATCGCTGGCTACGAGCGCGTGGCCCGCCAGTTCCCGAAAACCGATTGGGCGGAGCAGGCAGAATATTTGTCCGCGCGCCTGCGCTTCATCGCGGGTGAATACCTGAAAGCGCGCGGCTTGTACGATAAATACCTGGCCGCGTTCGGCAAGCGCGCGCGCTTCGGCAACGACGCCAGCTACGAGCGTGCGCTGTGCGCGCTCGAAACCGATCAACCGCTGTCAGCCGCGCCGACATTTGCGCACTTGGCCGTGCTCGCCAATGACCGCCGCAACAAAGCGCGGCTGCGCTATCTCGAAGCGTTGTCGCGCGCGCTCGGCAATCAAAAGGAACGAGCGATCGAAGCTTTTAGCGAGGTCGCACGCAACGAACCGCTGTCATTCTTCGGCTTGGCCGCACGCGGGCGGCTAGGCATCGTCGGCGCGCCGCAACCGCCGCTGATCGCGGAGTCTACGGCAAGCCCACTCCAAGCGCCGCTCGCAATCGCGCTGCCCGCCGACGTTGCCACGCTGAACCGCCTGGGTCTCGCGCGGGATGCCGAGCGTGAACTGAGCCGCCAGGAGGCGAGCGTCAGTCGCAGCTACGCTCCACGCAGCACCGAGGCGCTGTGTCAGGCGTACGGAGCTCTGGGCGTGGCCGAGCGGCGCTACCGCGTGGCGCAGAGCGCAGTACGAGGTGAGGTCTTGGATTTTGCGCCCACCGCCGCAAATACCTGGGCCTGGAACTGCTTCTATCCCAAACCATACGAGGGCCTGGTCCAGGCAGCCGCGCAGCACGAAAATCTGTCGCCGTCGTTGCTCTTTGCCATCATGCGCCAGGAGAGCGCATTCGACCCTGGCGCGGGCTCGACCGCAGGCGCCTGCGGCCTACTGCAATTGATCGTCCCGACCGCGCGGCGCGTCGCCGACAACCTGAGCGAACCATTCGTCGAATCCTCGCTGCTATGCCCGAGCGACAACGTGCGCTACGGCGCCCACTATCTGGCGCGGCTGAGCGGCTATTTCGACGGCAACTTGGCGTTGGTTGCCGCCGCCTATAACGCTGGCCCCGAAGCCGTCTTTCGCTGGCTGAGCGCCCCAGAAAAAATCGGCATCGACGCTTTCATCGCCCGCATCCCGTTCGAGGAAACGCGCACCTATGTCGAGCGCGTGCTCGGCAATCTGGCGCGCTATCAGTACCTCTCGGGCGGCGCTGCCGCGGTGTCCGCGCTGAATTTGGATCTGCCACACGCGTCGACGCGACCAGACGACGTGTTCTGAGTCGAGCTACTTGGCGGTCCTGCGGATGGACTTTGCCCGCCTCAGGGCAGGCGGCATGGGAGAGTCACGAGTGTCGTCGGCCGCTTCGAGCCAGTACACGTAGTCTGCGTCGACCGCAAAGTGTGATCCGTCGTCCGCATTATTACCCGCAACTTGCGGAGTGAGCGTGGTCGATTGCTCGCAGCCCGAGAGTGGGCACGAGCGAACCGAGTCCGCTTCCAGCCAATACACCGCAGAATCGTCGACTTTGACGGCAGTGATCGGACCGACGGCGTTGACGAGCAGCGTGGGTGCTGAAGTGTTGCAGCTCGCGATTGGGCAACGATACACTCCGTTAGATGTTGCCCAATACAAATGTCCTGCCCCGACGGCCAGACTTTCGATCGAACTAGTTTCTTGGCTTCTCAAGTCGATCAGAAGTCTTGCTGGCTCGGAACCGTCGCTGGGTGCGCTCAGGATGCCCGTCTCGCCTGGCCAGTAAACATGCGTATCGTCGAACGCCAGCCGATAGGCAGCCATGTTCGCGGCCACGACCTCTGGGGTTTCCGCGCAGCCGCCTGCCTGACAGCGGTAGAGGTCGAAAGTCGAGAGCCAATAAACGTGGTCCCGATGCCCGAAGAGCGCCCGCAATTCGGGATCTTGGGTGATCAGCAGCGGTTTGTCGCAGCCTTCGGTAGCACAAGAAAAGATCCCGAAGTACGTCGTCCAGTAGACGTGCCCCGCGGCAACGGCAACTGCGTTCGGCCCATACAGACTCTTCACATAGGTCAGTTTGGTGTGTTCGCAATCGGTTTTGAGGCAGCTCAGAAAGGTTTTGTATCCGTCCGATTCAAAGAGCCAGTACAAGCGTTGCTGATCGACCCAAACGCCCGAGACCTTCCCTTCGAAGACCACGGGGGCATCTGGGCCCATTGAAGTAGACGGAGCGGGTGCGGGGTGATCGAGATCCACCGCATGTCCACCACACCCGGTCAGGCCCTGGATGCAGAGTGACAGCAGGCCGAGGAGCGAGCGAGTCATGGCAACTCCCGACGCGCCTTGGGCAGCCGACGAATGCGGGCAATCGTGTCTTCGCCGGGATTGGCGGGACTGACGTCCTGCTCGGTGGTTGCCACGTACAGGTTCTCGTCGTCCATCGCCAGCACGCCCGGTGCGTCTAACTGCTCGATCAGCGGTTTCGACGATTCGCAGCTCGGCAATGTGCAAACCGAAAGTGCGTATTGGTAAGGTCGTGGTTCGTACTCGTAATACAGCTCGGAACCGTCGATCAGCAGCTTCTGCGGTGATCGCAAGGGCCCGATGACTACGTCCGAGACGCCCGTGCATCCGCTGAGAGGGCAACGATTGATCGATCCCGACAACGGATTGTTGGTCCAATAGATCGACGTCGAATCAGTCGCAATGCTAAAGGCGTGGGCATTGGACTGCCGCACGTCGTCGGAAATGCTCTCCACGGCCGACGAACCGTCCTTGCGCGTGCGCACGAGCACTTGTCGGTCATTCGCTGTCGTGAGCCAATAGGCGTAGACGTCGTCAACTGCCATAGTCACCTCAGGTAGATTCTCCTTTGAAGACGCCACCGCTTGCGGCGTCGCCGGTTGCGACAGGGACAGGGCAACGACTGAGCCGTCAGCCAGGAAATAGAGCCTGTCATCGTCGAAGGTAGCGACGTGGAATGTGAGTTCGCTCGCCAGCTTGCGAGGTGCACCGCTACAACCAGCGATCGGGCAAGCCAAAAGCTCGCCCGAATTCAAGCGATACCAATAGATCTGGCCGCCATTCACCGAGAAAATGCCGGATCCATCGGTTGGCTGCGCATCATAAGTGACGAGTGTCGATGCGCAGTTGCGTTTTTGGCAGCTATGTAGAAACGACACGTTTCGGGCATCCGTGTCCTGCAAGCGGCTGCCAAACCAGTACAAGCGCTCGTCGTCGACGGCGATCTGCTCGACCCGCTCGTGCACGATCCCCAATACGCCGGGCTCGTTGCTGGATTGCATCACCGTGGCATCGAGATCTACCGTGTTGGCGCCGCAGGCCAACGCGAGCGCTAGCGCGAGCAGGCTGGAAAAATTCCGGATGTTCACCGTACCTCCTCCTTGGTTGGTGTTGGTTCGCGCGATCTGTCACCGAAAGTTCAGCCTCGAGCAACCTCTCGGGCGGCGCGTCTATGGCGGTCGGGCGACCTGTTCCGAGTCGAACTACTTGGCGGTCCTGCGGATAATTCCTCCGGGCATGGGCGGCCTGGTCGTCGTGCGGGGTTCGTCGGGTGCTTCGAGCCAGTAGAGATAGCTGGCGTCGATGGCATACCGTGCAGACTCGATCCCTTCATGCGTAACTTTCGCTGGAGTGAGCGCGCGCGATTGCTCGCAGCCGAATAGCGGGCAGCTGTGGATCGAGTCGGTTTCGAGCCAATACATCGCCGAGTCGTCCAGCTTGAGGGAGGTGATCGGCGCCTCGCCCGTGACCAGTAGCGTCGGTGGCGCAGCGTTGCAGCTTGCGGTCGGGCAACGAAACACTTGGTTGCCAGTTGTCCAGTACAGATATCCTGCGCCGACAGCCAGGCTTTGCATCGGAGCGGGTGGCGCTGCTTTCCCGAGCGGGGCTCCCTCGACTGGTACTGGTGCAGTCAGGTTTTGGGGTGGCTCGGAACCATCGCTGGGTGCGCTGAAGCCTGACCAGTACGCACGGGTGTCGTCGAATACCAGATAATCGGCGTGCACTGATTGGGCAACGACCTCCGGTGTCGTCGCGCAGCCGCTCGCTGGACAGCGGTAGATGTCGAAATCCGAGGACCAATAAACGTAACCTCGATCCGCGAAGAGTGTGTTCCGGAAAGCCGGATCCCGGACGACCGTCACTGGTTCAGCCGCGCAGCCCTCGACCGGGCAAGAAAAAATGGTTAGTTGCGATGAGGTCCAGTAGACGTGTCCACCGCCGACGGTCGCGGTGATGGGCCCCTGGTTGAGCTGAGCGTACGTTCGTCTGGTGTGTTCGCAATCCAGCTTGAGACAGCTTTGGACGCGTCCGAAACCAGAGAGCCAGTACAAGCGCTGGTCATCGACCCAAACTCCGGAGGATTCATCCGTCGGGGCGACGAACGGATCCGAACTCGGCAAGGCAGATGACGCGGGAGCCGCGTGATCGAGATCGACGGCGCGCCCGGCACACCCGGTCAGCCAGCAAAAGCCGAGTGATCCGAGGCTCAGGCTGAGGCGAGTCATGGTGCTCCCCGATCCGGTTTGGGCAGTCGGTGAATTTTGGCAATGGTGTCTGTCTCGAAGTTGTTCGGACTGACGTCTTGCTCCGTGGTTGCCGCGTACACGTACTGATCATCCAGGGCGACTACGTCCGGTGCGTCGAGATGCTCGATCAGTGGCAACGATTGCGCGCATGCCGACAGCGAGCAACTCGAGAGGGCGTACTCGTAGGGTTTCGTTTCATGCGTGTAATACAGCTCCGAGCCGTCGACCAGCAAACCCTGTGGCGCCCGCAGCGGCGCGAGGACCTGCTCCGAAGCGCCACTGCAACCCGTGAGTGGGCAGCGATGAATCGAGCCAGCCAGCTGATTGTTGGTCCAGTAGATCGAATTCGCGTCAGTCGTGAGGTCGAAGCCGTGGTCGTTCGAGTGCTTCACGTCATTGGCAATGATTTCGAGGGCCGACGACGACCCGTCTTTGCGTGTGCGCATGAGCAAGCTTTCGCTGCCAGTGTTGAGCTCTGATTGCCAGTAGGCGTAGGCATCGCGAATTACGACTTTGTGCACTGAGCCTGGCGCAGCAGCGACTGGTTGCCGCGGACCCGGCTCCAGGAGCGGTAAGCTATCGATCACTTGAGGAATCGATTGAGCATCGCTGAAATAGAAGCTGTCGCCGTCGAACGCACCAGCGCTGAACCCGAAGTCGGTCGCTAACGTACCAGGCGTACCGTTGCAGCCGGCAATCGGGCAAGATAGCAATGCTCTTGAATACGAACGATACCAATAGATTTCGCCGCCACTCACCGAGAAGAAGTTGTCCGCGCCGGACCCTTGAGCGTCATAAGTGACGAGCGTCGAGGCGCAGTTGCTCTTTTGGCAGCTATGCAGAAACCACGTGTTCGCGCCATCGGTGCGCAGCAGGTGGCTGCCGGACCAGTACAAGCGCTCGTCGTCGACGGCGATCTGCTCGACCCGCTCGTGCACGATCCCGAGCACGCCAGGCTCGTTGCTGGATTGCATCACCGTGGCATCGAGATCCACGGTGCTCGCGCCGCAGGCCAACGCCAGCGGCGATAGAGTGAGCAGAATCGAGAGTCTTCGGATGTTCACTTGCGCCCCGTCCATGGTTAGTGCCGGTCCCCGAAATCCGTCACTAAAAGCGCAATCGCAGGCCAGCGCCGACCGCAAACGTGAAGAACGGCGTATGCCAGACTTCTGCGCCGACCACGTGTAGTGAAACTGGCGTCAACGGCTTCAGGGCATCGACTTGCGTCACGAGCTGGAGCTTTCCGAATAGACGGGGCGTGAATTCGAAGCGCGCGCCGAGCGCCGCGTAAAACGTACTCTGAGTCGATGGGTAGGGAATGCCCTCCCCGCGTGTTTGCAGTGCACCGAGGGTGAGCAGGCCGCAGCCTGCCAGCGTGTCGCTCACCAAGCACGGGGCGAACGTCCCCGTGAGCAGCGAGGCTCGAGCGCGGCCGCCCCCAGCGAGTTCTTTCGACGCCGGCAGTTGCTGAGAAAATTCCGCGGCGAAACGGTACTGGCTTCGACCCAGATCGAAGCCAAGACGCCAACCAAAGGCGATTGCTGGCGCGCCCGTGTCCGTGAATAGGGTCGAACGCAGCGCCAACCGAAGCCGGTCGAGATTTCGTAGCGAGGCCGCGTCCTGATGGGCGCCAGGTCGGCTTGATTTTGGGGGGTGCTCCTGTGCGAGTGATGCGAGCGCGGGTTCTGGCGGCGTTTCGCCAGATGCCGGGTCCACGCTGTCCTCTTTGGTCGCGCGAGCGGGCGCTGCGCCCAATGCCGCACTCGGATCGAGAGCAATGCTGATCGCCAACGCCAGAGATGCCACGAGCTCGTCGCACTGCTCGGCCTTCTCGCGTAGCTCACGCGAACCGACGATCATGCCGTTTTCGTCCACGAGTCGCATCTGGGCGCGCAGATCGCCATCGAGATCGGTGATCTCGACGACGATGGTTTGGCGCGCAGCGGGAAAGAACGGGTCGTAGCCGAGGCGCTTACTGACCGCGGCCTTCAAAGCGGTGCGGTCCGGACAGGCCGCGGCACCCGTACTGCGTGCGTACTCGAGGCGCGTGGCGTCTCCGGGCGCAGCGGAGGCGCTGCTTGCCGAAAGCGCGCACCCTCCGAGCAATGCCGCGGCATGCAGCGCGTGGCGCGTCACGGAGCGGACAAGGCCGAGTCGATTGCCGGCGTGAGCAAGCTATGGGGATACGCGAGGTGAAAGGCCTGCGCGCGCGTGCGAGCTTCAGCTGCGCGACCGAGCGAGAGCAAGGCGCGGATAGCCAAAGCCTCGCGCTCCTCCGTCAGCTTGCCCCGCGGAAATTGCGCGCGATGCTGCTCGGTCCGTGCGAGCACCAAAGCAGGTTCGCCGTGCGCGGCGCTTTCGCGCGCGAGATCCAGCAGCGCGCGTTCGCGCGAGAGCACCGAGGCGGGGCTGGCGGAGGCTGCCGAGGCGGACGCAAGCCGCTTGGGTAGGGGATCGAGCACGGGGTCAACCGCTGCGTTCGACGCACTCGGCACTGGCGCGGGGGCCGTCACCGGAGCGGCGACACTGTTGGAAAATACTGGGCGATCCACGTACACGACACGCACTTCTTGGGGATGGAGCGCGCCATACAGCGCGGCACCCGTTGCCCCGCCGATCAACCAAATCCCGGCAGCGACCGCCAAGGCTTTCGCGCTGGAAAGGCCGGCGATCAGCGGGGCAGGAGGCAAGGTCGCCGACTTGGCCAGCGCGGCCGCTCCAGCCGTCGCTGCCGTGGCGCCGAGCGACGCCATCAGCGCGCCGTACACGCGCTGCTTTGCGTCGGCAGGAGCGTCGCCGCCGGTGCCCAACGCGCGCAGTGTCTCCAGCGGTTTCATGATTCTCCTCGCTGCGCCCGCAAACGGCGCACGGCTTGCTCGTACTCTTGGCGCGCCAAGCGCAGCCGCGAGTACGCTGTATTGAGCGGAATGCTCAAGCTGTCCGCGATTTCGGGCACGCTGTGCCCTTCCACTTCGTGTAGCAGCAGCACTGCCCGACGCTCGAGTGCCATGCACGACAAGGCGAGCTCTGCCAGCTCCAGTTCTTGGCGCGTGATCAGTTGCTCATCGGCGAAAGGCGTAGTGTCCGCCTGCTCCGGCGCGACAATCGACAATTCGACGCGGTGTCGTGAGAGCGCGCGGTAGTTGGACGCGGCATGGTAGGCGAAGCTAAACAGCCAAGGCCGGAGCGGGCGTGTGCTCACGAACTTCGGCAATTGACCGTGCACTTGCATGAACACCTGCTGCGTCAGATCTTCCAGATCACGCTCGGCCACCCCTAAACGCTTGAGCACGTGCCACAGGTACGAAAACTGCGTTTCGAAGATCTCGCGAAAGTCCGGCACTACTGGCGTAGGCGGTGGCTCACGCTTCAACGACATTCGCAGGCCCATCACCCCCCAATTACTGACGAGTCGTGGGTTTCCGTCATGAAATCGCCCAGCCGGCCCGCTGGTCGAGCGGTCGTCCCCTAGAAACGCCCAATCTCCGTGGCAGCGTCGCGCCACAACGCGCTGCCGAGCTCGCGCGGTCCATCGCCCGCCCAGTGCGCGGCAAATGCGTCGCGCAAGGCAAGCTCGGCTTGCTTGCCACGCGGGGAGAACCCCCACTCGGCTTCTTGTGACATGTCGTCCGGGTCGGCATACAGCCGCCAGACGAAGAAGCCGGCGAACCACGGTTCGTCGACGAAGGCCGAGAGCAACGCACGATAGGCTTCTGCCTGCGCGGCTTGATCGGGCACGACGTGGCTCATCTTGTCTGGCCATTCCCAGGGACGAATCGCCGGATCTTTGCGGGTAGTGTAGCCAAACTCGTTGAAGAAGATCGGCTTTTGCCAAAACCCCGCCAGTTTCGCGAGCCGATCACGCACACCGCGCCCGCCCGCCGACAGCTGTTCGAAGCTCGCGCCATCTTTTTCGGCGAGTGGGAAAAACGCGTTCAGCCCGATCACGTCGAGGTCGCCCAGGATCACGGTCTGCTCGATGTCGTCCCAGTTGCCCGCATAGGTGAGCAACCCAGGATAAGCCCGACGCACGTCACGCAAGATGGGCTGGAACGAACGCGCGTGCGCGGTGGTCAGCCAGCTGCGGAGCTCGACACCGACCGCCAGCATGTCTGCCTGAGACTCGCGCGCGACCTCGGCCCAGGTCAGCAAGAACGCGCGGTAGTTGTGGCTCCATTCGTCCCAGGCCGCGTCCGAGCCGGGATCGAGCTCCCCACGCCACCCACCGCTTTCGACCCACAGGTGCGGCACGATCAGGACCCTGAGCCCAAGGGCATGCGCTTGCCGCACCGAGCGCAGGATCGCCCGCCGATTTTCGGCGAAGGGCGCCTCGAAACTGAGCGAAATGCCGGTGCTCTTCAGGTCATTGACGCGCGCGAAGGGCGTCAGGCTGACCCAGCTGGAGCCGAGCCGCTTAGCCTCGAGCAAGGTGCGCTCGAACGGCTCACTGCCATAGCCGCGTTTGGGATGAAGTGCGCTCTCGATCGGACCGACCGTGATGCCACGAATGGTGCCTCGCGAGCTCTCACTCCAGACGGCGGCGCCCGGTGGCAGGCCCGCGTTCTGCGAGGCGCTTGCGCGAATGGCGGCCTGCGCCGACAGCGGCTCGGCGCCGAGTGCAAAGGACGCCAGCAGGCCGAGCGCAATCGGCCACAGCCGCTGCTCAGCCATACAGTTTTCGATACAGCTCCGTGAGCCGCCGATCGTCGATGCTCGCCAACTCGGCAACGACTAGATCCGCCCCGTGTGCGTATAGCTCGGCTTCCGGATAGCTGTGCCCCACGGCGATGCACGGCAGGCCCGCCGACTTGGCCGCTTCGATCCCCGCCAATGAATCCTCGATCACCAGCGCGCGCTGCGCGTCGCGCTTCGGCACCCACTTCGACAATGCCTCGATGCCCAGCAGGTAGCCGTGCGGATCGGGTTTCGAGGCGCGCGTGTCTTCGGCCGCCACCACGCTCACGATCAGCTCACGCACCCCCAGCGCGTCGATGCCCAGCTCGATTTCGTCGCGTAGCGCTCCTGACACGATGCCGACCGGCCCCGCGCTGGCGCGCCGCCGAATCAGCTCGCTTGCTCCCGGAAAGAGCGGCAACGAGGCTTCCGCCCGAGCCCGATATAGGGGGCGTTTTGCCTCGACCAGGTCCGCGATTTGCGCTGCGTCGAGCGCCCTGCCCGAATCCAGCAAGATCGCCCCGAACGCGCCCACATCGTCGAAGCCGAGATACTTCGCCCAGTAATCTGCCTCGGTGAGCGTGATCCCGAGCGGCGCGAGCGCGTCCTGGAATGCGGCCAGGTGGACGGTTTCGTCGTTGGCCAGCACCCCGTTGTAATCGAACAAGGTTGCGGGAAAGGTTTGTGGATTGGCGGGAAACGCGGGCATTTTCGGCGAGATGTCGATCTCAGAGCCGCCGTCAGTGCGGTTGCATTGGCGGTCCGGCTGTGTCAGGTTCCGCGGCCGTAAAGGACCGAATGAGTCGTAACACATGAGTAAGGGCGATCTTCTCGAAATGGAGGGTGTCATTCAAGACGCTCTCGGCGGCGGCCAATACAACATCAAGGTCGATCAAGGCGGAGCCATTGTTCGTGCTCAGCTTTCCGGTCGTATGCGGCGCCACCACATTCGCGTGCTTCCGGGCGACCGCGTGCGCGTTGCCGTTTCGCCGTATGATTTGTCGCACGGTCTGATCGTCTACCGCGGCAAGTGAAGCGCGGCAGGGCGCGCCTCGCCCTCCGCCTCTGCCACCAGCTGCAGGGGTCGTTGCTGCTGGCGCTCGCGCTTTCCTGTTCGCGAGCGCCCGAGTCCAACGACCGCGAACGACCGAGCTCATCCGCGGTCGCATCGGCGAGCGCGGGCGCGCCGCGCGTGGAGGCCTTTGCGCCCGCGCTCTTGTACCTGCCCGACGGCGGCGACGCAGTTCAGTTCGGTGCCGCGCCCGAGCTCCTGCCCGGCATGGCTAGCGCGAGTTCGCGTTGTCCAGCAGAGATGGTCGATGTGCGGGGGCGCTTCTGCATCGACCGCTACGAAGCGATGCTCGTCGATCAGCGGCAGGGCCGTCGCTTGTCGCCCTATTACCATCCGACGCGCGCACAAACCGCGGCTTCGTTCAAGGATTGGTCACGCAGCACGCAAGGCGGACCAATTGCGCTACCCCCACCGCCCGATTTTCAGCTCTCGGAAGAGTTCGAGCCACGCGCTGAATCACACCCGAGCGTGACGCCCAGCGGCTACCTCAGCGGCAACCTCGCCGATCTCGCCTGCCGCAACGCGGGCAAGCGCTTGTGCACCATCGATGAGTGGCTGCTCGCCTGCCGCGGCGAAGGCGGTCACAAATATCCATACGGCGACCACTACGAAGAAGGACGCTGCAACGTCTTCCGCGAAGCACACCCCGCGCAGATCTTGCATCACGATGCATCGACCGGTCACCTCGATCCGCGCCTCAACCTCGTGGAGGGCGCGAACGGCCCGCTGTTGCGCAAGACCGGCGCGACCGCGAGCTGCAAGAGCGCGTGGGGCGGCGACGCGATCTACGACATGGTGGGCAACCTCGACGAGTGGGTGGACGCGCCCGTGGGCGCCTTCCTAGGCGGCTTCTACGCACGCAGCACGCGTGAAGGCTGCGACTCCAAGGTCAGCAGCCACCCTCGCGCCTACTTCGACTACAGCCTCGGAAGCCGCTGTTGCCGCTAACGGAGGGCCGAACCAGCGGCCAGCAGGCCGGTGATCTGCACAAATGTAGGCATCTGTAGGTAGGTGTCGTTAGGATTCGATCCTGATGCTCACCCCACCTCGGAATTCCCTCCCGATCTCGAGCTTTTTCGATCGTTTGGCGGCCCGCGCGCGCCTCGCTGGCCTGGGGCTAGTGCTGAGCGGCGCGCTGTTCCTGGCCGGTTGCGGCAACCCCGTGCAGCGCAAGCTCGAGGGCCGCTGGCTCGGCGAAAGCGTCGAAAATTTCGACGCTAGAGACGTGGCTGCTGCCACTGGCTGGGCGCGCGGACTGAGCCTGGAGTTCTCCGGGACTCGCTTGACCGTCGCCGTGCCCGCGGAGGAGCCGCGCACCGGTAAGTACAAAGTCGCCAGCGTGCACGAGAACGACGTTCAGCTCGCCGTCACCCGCCTCGACGGCGCGGTCGACACCGCCAGCCTCAAACTCGACGACGAACGCAGCTTGCGCTTCATGATCGGCGACACGCGGGCGATCGTGCTGCGCCGAGAGCAGTAGCTTGCGGAATGGGGCGCTCGCGATCCAGCGACGCACCTCAACGCGCGCGCGGTTCTCGACGCATTAGCGCCGCGCTACCGACGGCGGATGTCCGCCCAGAGGCTGCGTTCGCACAGTACAATTTCACCCGTGAGCCTGCGGAATCGGCTGGGTGCTTTGCCGTTTTCCTGAGCCAAGGATGTGACGAATCGTGAGTGTGCACGAGGCATCATTTTTGCCTAACGGCTCGCGCGTAGCGGGCGTCTCTTCCCCTAAACGCAGTGCTGCACGTCGCACTACCAGGGGACCGGCTCGCGCTCGCTACTCGCGCCAGGAACGGCTCTGGCCGCGAGGTGCGTGGCTGGATCACGAGCGCCAACTAGCCCTCCGGCAAGAGCGGCAAATCGTCGCTCGAAAGCGATGCGGAAATTCCAGCCGAAGCTCGCGCCCGACGAGCTCAGCGTTCCAATTCGAGCAGGCGCGTGAACGTCACGCCTTCGACTGAATGCGTGAAGGTGAGGGCACGCAGGCCGCTGACGGCGCAGTCTTCGACCGCGGGCGCGAGCGGCGGCGCGAAGGTCACGCTTTGGATCGTGCCGTCGGCAGCGACGCTGAGCGTAAGCCCCGTGCTGGCGCTGACGTGGATGCCCGTCGAGCGAGTTTGCTCGCGGAAGCAGTGGTTCATCAGTTCGAGTGCTGAACTGACGCCGCTTTCGATGTCCGAAATCGACGGCTGCACGGGCAACGCGGGCACGGACTGGGCCGGCTCAGCCGAAACGTCCGGCTTTGCGGGCTCAGGCGCGGGCGCGGGCGCGGTCAGGTGCCCGTGCGTAACTGGCGCGAGCTTGGCCACCGTGCGGTGCGACCGACCGCTGCCATTGGCGACCACCGCTGAAGCGTTGCCTTCCACGCTGCCCGTGTGTCCGTCGAGTGCGAAGTTGCCGCGCGAATCACGGCGCAGCAAAAATGCCGGTGTCGAATGCGTACCGCTGGCCTCGACCGCGACCGTGCCCTCACTCACCTCCACCTGCACGCGCTCACCCACGCGCTCCACACGGAACGCCGTACCATGCACCGCCACGCGCGTGCCCCCGACCTCGACCGCGAACGTTTCTGGTTTCGGATTGGGTACGACCGCCGCCGAGAGCGCGCCGCTCTCTAGCTTCACGGTCAAAAATTCACCGGCATCACTCACCAGCGCGGTCGCGTGGGGCTCTAGCGTCCAGCGCGCACGGCCGTGATGTTCGACCAAGAGTGGTTGATTGCCTGCCGTGAGTCGCATGCCGAGCGCGAGCTGGTCGCCGTTCAGCGCTGCGTTGCTGAGCTTGGCCATCTGCTTGGCGGGCACCGGCGCCGGCTTACGAGCCATGACGAGCGTCGCGACCAGCGCCGCGGCTACTAGCCCAACAGCCGGCAAACGCAGCCGATTCAAGAAAGTGCGGGTGGCGCTCCGCGGTTCGGGTCGTGGCTCGCGCATCAAACGTGCCTCCACACGATCCCAGTCCAGTTGGGGTGAGGATTGTTCGCGTAGGTCCAAGATCAGGCGATCCAGTGCCCGCTCTTCTGGCCGTCGTTCCAAACTCACGTCGACTCTCTTTCAGTGAGCGGCTCAGCGCTCTCGTTCTCAGTCTGTTCCTCGCGCAGCTCGCGCGCCACGAATTCGAGCGCGGGCTCGTCCCGCAACATCTCGAGCAATTCACGGCGCGCGTAAAATAGCCGTGTGCGCACGGTGAGTACCGGCGCGCTGACCACCTTGGCGACCTCGCTCGGCGAGAGCCCTTCGAGCTCGTGGAGCACGAAGACCGCGCGCTTCTTGTCGCTCAAGCGATCCAGCAGCCGGTAAAACGCCGCCACGCGTCGCGCGCGCGACAGTTGATCATCCGGCAATTCACGCGCATCTGCGCCGAAGCTGTCGTCCGATGCTGCTTGCAGCACAGGGCGACTGCGCGCGGCGCGCCGCTGCATCAGCACCACGTTCACGGTCAGGCGGTAGAGCCAGGTCGAAAACCGCGATTGCCCCCGGAAATCCTTGATACTCCGGTACACTTGCAGGAACACCTCCTGCACCAAGTCTTCGAGGTCCCCGGGACGACCTGTCATGCGCAACACGAGGCGCGCGACATCGGCGCGATGATTCCGAAACACCTCGCGGAAAGCCAGGCTGTCGCCGGCTTTGCAACGCTCGACTAGGTCCGTGAGGTCAGTCACGGCGCGTAGCTTAACCGTTACCGGGCTGACTTGCCGGTCGTCGTGCGCGGGTTCGGACCAGGAGACCCGACCGAAGTGCGGAGTGGCGACCACGAACGAGTCAGATGCGTCACACCCCAGTTTTCTTCAAACCTTCAGCACGCGGAGCCGTCCGCAGCGAGACGACCCCGGGTACTACAGACGACTCCCCTACATTTGCGCAGGGGTCGGGCGTCTCAGAATACGGCTTTGAGCTCGACGGCCGTCTTCTTCTTCGTCACCAGCACGTGATTCAACGCGCGCAAGAGGCGAGTCTTCGCGGGACCGGAGATGGGCTTACCCACAGTAACCGACTCGAGCAGGCGCGGGGTCACCGCACGGCCGGAGCGGGGCTTGGCTGGCTTCTCGCCTTCGGCCGGTTTCGTGCCGGCTTTCTTGGCTGCACGCTTCTGGTGCTTCACCTTGCGATCCTCGGGGCGCAGCCGCTCGAGCTCTTGCGAAGCGACGACGATGCGGCGCGGGTCGATCTTGTTGTCCTGGAGGAATTGAGCAAACTTGGTGGCCATTGATTTCTTCTTGCGCCGGGGAGAGATGCCAAACGCCATCCACAACGGACCGGCGAGGGCGCGGAACCTA
>Ga0302321_100000801_pt1 | contig 27193 bp, 23 predicted proteins | sample Fen_T0_1_FD_202505 | JGI IMG/M metagenome (GOLD analysis project Ga0302321, IMG submission 202505) | Peat permafrost microbial communities from Stordalen Mire near Abisko, Sweden - Fen_T0_1 | ecosystem: Environmental > Terrestrial > Soil > Wetlands > Permafrost | place: Sweden: Abisko... | reverse complement strand
TGTGCCGGGTGAGCACCGCCGTCGCCCTGGCGGGTGTGCTGGGTGAGCACCGCCGTCGGCGGGTGTGCCGGGTGAGCACCGCCGTCGCCTGGCGGGTGTGCTGGGTGAGCACCGCCGTCGGCGGGTGTGCCGGGTGAGCACCGCCGTCGCCTGGCGGGTGTGCCGGGTGATTACCTCCGCCGGCGGGTGTGCCGGGTGAGCACCGCCGCTGGCGGGTGTGCTGGGTGAGCACCGCCGTCGGCGGCGGGTGTGCCGGGTGATTACCTCCGCCGGCGGGTGTGCCGGGTGATTACCTCCGCCGGCGGGTGTGCCGGGTGAGCACCGCCGTCGGCGGCGGGTGTGCCGGGTGAGCACCGCCGTCGCCTGGGGGGTGTGCCGGGTGATTACCTCCGCCGGCGGGTGTGCCGGGTGAGCACCGCCGCCGGCGGCGGGTGGGCTGCGGTTGTCGACCGAAACGTCGCCGCTTAGCATCGTGTGCGATGTTCCTGCGCTGGTTATCCGTCCCGGCGACCTTGCACTTATTGAGTTGTGCTGCGCCGAGAACGGCGGTCAATCGTGCGCCCGCCGAGCCCCCGAAGTCACAACCGCGCGCCGACGGCGAAGCGGCGACGCCTGCGTTCCGCTACTCGACGGAGGCCGCCGCCGGCGGCGTGATTGGCGGACTGGCAGCGCAAAAGCTCGAAGCCGAGCTATCGGCGGAGCTCGCACGCCGCGGAAGCCCTGCACTCGCGGATGGCAAACTGGGGGCGACGGCCAGCTGGATCCTCGAGGGGCTAGCCGTTGGTCGACCGCTCGAGCAATCGTCGAGTGAGACGGCCGCCCGCCGCAACGGTTTTGCGGGCGTGGTGCTGTCGATGGCCGGCTTCGAATTGCGCTCTGGCCAGAGCGTCTGGCGCGACGCGATCGGCCGCGTGCCTGCCAACATGCCGATCACTCGTTACGGGATCAGCGTGACACCGGACGGGCGCCAGGCGGCGGTCGTGTTCGGCAACGTGGAAGTGTCGCTCGCGCCTTTCCCAAGCCGGTTTGCGCTCAACCATAGCCTGGAGCTGCGCGGCGAAATCGGTCCCCGCTTCGCGTTCGCGCACGTATTCCTGACCAAGCCCGACGGTAGCGTGGAGCAACGACTCATGCCTTCGCGCGTTGTGCAGGCCGAGTTCTCGTTCTCTGCCAACGGCAAATACAAGCTCGAAGTCATGGGCGATGGCGACACTGGGCCGGTGATCGTCGCCAATGTCCCGCTGTCGGTCGGCGCGGTCGGGCCAGAGCGTGCGCGCGTCATCGGCCGCGCTACGACACCCGCCCAAAGCGAGGCACGCCTGTTCGAGCTACTCAATCAATCGCGCGCCGCCGCCCAATTGCCCGCGCTCGCGCTGGACCAGGCGCTGTATGACGTCGCGTTGGCGCATTCGACGGACATGGCAGGCCATGACTTCTTCGGCCATGTCTCATCGATCACGGGCGATCCCGAGGCGCGGCTACGTCGCGCGGGGATCGTCGTGTCGGCGTACGGCGAGAACATCGCTCAGGCCGACACTCCGGAGGAGGCGCACGATTCATTGATGAGCAGCCCGGGCCACCGCGCCTTGATGCTGGGCGCGCAATTCACGCACATTGGCCTCGCGGCGGTGCCCGCGCACAGCGCTTTGGTTTACACGTTGGTCTTTGCGCGCCGCGCTGCCCCAGAAGCGATGCTCCACAACGCAGCCGAGTTACAGGCCGCGTTCCTGGCCGTGCGCGCCCAAAAAGGACTCAACAAGCCGGTTTCCGACGCCATTTACCGAGTCGCCGCCGAAGCCGGCCTGGAAGCATACCTGGCCGCGTCCGTCCCCACGTCGGAGATTGCGGTGACGGCCATGCACGCCGCGCTCGTGCAAGAAGTGCAACGCAGACACTCCTCCCGTGCGGGCAGCTGCTCATTCGTGGGTGAACTGATCGATGCCGAACAGCTCGCGAAAAACGCGGCGCTGCTGGCGCCTGGTGTGCGCCGCTTCGGGCTTGCCGCGCGCCCACGCTTCGATGGCAAGGCGCTACTCGTGATGATGGTGCTGGAAGGCGCGCCCTGTGGTTAGGCGGTGTCCGTCGTCAACGAACTTTGTATAGCAGCGCAACCTGGGCAGCCGACAAGGCCCGGTCATAGATGCGCAGGTCATCGATTTCGCCGAATATGGCGGGGGTGGTGTTGTCGGGCCCGCGTCCCAAATAGTTGGGCGAAGTGGAGCCCAACTGCGAAGGCAGTACGGTCGGACTCGAGGCTCTGCCGACCGATTTGCCGTCCAGGTACAGTTCGATGCTTGCAGCACTCCACGAAATTGCCACGTGGTGCCACACCTTGTCCGTCAAGACCGGCGTTGCGCTCCACAGATCTACGAATGGTGCGCCGGCATGCACTCCGCCCAGGTGCGCTCCAGTCGCGGAGCTTTTGCCGTTTCGGTCGTCGGGAACGAAGTAGAGTGTCTCTCTTGCGCTCGAGCTGAAGTGAAAGAGCGGCGCCGCGGCGCGGCTGCTGGAACGATCTCGCAGCCAGACGGAAAGCGTTAGCGCGGCGCGACCACCGAAGATGCCAACCGGAAGCTCGATCCAGTCGCTGGGGCCGGAGTCGTTCCGAACGCCAAACGCTTGCCCGATTTGTCCATCTGGACGTGTGCAAGTGCCAATGCATTTGGCATTCTTGTTCGAATCTTCCGCATTCGCGGCCACCGAACCGATAGGCTCATCGAAAGTGAAATAAGCGACGAGACCCGCCGCAGGATCGAACCCGGTCGAACCGCTGAAAGCGCTTGAACCACCGACGCTATCCGAACCACTCGCGCCGCTCGAGCCGTTGTTCACGCCAGCGCCACCCGGCGACCCCGCGCCGCCGTTCTGATGGCTACCGCTGACCCCCAGCATGCCCGCTCCGCCCGGCAACCCACCGCTCGCCGAGGAGCCGCCCGCGCTCTTGGCGCCAACCCCGAACACTTCGCTTTCGCTCGGCACTTGCAGTGAGCATGCGACCAGACAAGCGCCAAAGCCGATCCCGATTCGGACAAGTAGCTGGGCCGGGCGCGCTAGAAACATTCGGGCTTGTAGGTTTTAACGCCGTCCGCGGCAAACACGTAAGGCGGATTGCACTTGGCCGAACGCTTGAGCGGCGGGTTCGCAGGCTTATTGGCTAATCGGGCGGTGGCAGAGGCGCGCGGAGTCGAACTGGGCGTACTCGAATCCACTGCGCCCGCGACCGGAGCGACGGCTGCCGCGAATGCGGGAACCGGTGCAAGCACGATCTGCATCGAAGTGTCCCGAGCGAGCACGAGCTGTTTGCGCTCCGTCAGGTGTCCGGGGGCACGGACCTCGAGGGTCACTTTGCGCTCGACCATCGGCTGTGGCCCCGAGAAGTGATCCGTTCCGAGCCGCTTGCCATCCAAGAGAATTTCCGCGCCTACCGGCAGCGCCTGAACCTCGAACATCACTGTTTTCGGCTGCGCTTTCTCGGGCACGCTCGCTGCGGCCGGAGGCGCGCGGCGAATCGCCCAAGTGCCGACGAGTACGAGCGCGGCCAGCACGGCCACGGCCAGGGCAAGACTCCACTCTCGGCGGTGAACGCGGAACGTGCGCGAACTCTGCAATTCCTGCAGTTCCATGGGTTCGGCGGTCATGCGCGCGAAGTCCCCGGACAGATTGGCCGCGATCAACCGCTGACGCGACGGCTCGATCGCTCCCGAGTCGGACTCCCCGCGCAGGGCTGACTTGATCTGAAGTTGCTCTTCGCGCCGTGCCTCGCCGAAGTGGTTGGCCATGAAGGCCGCCAGCTCATACGGCTGAGAGAGTAAACCCTCCTTCGCGCTTGCCTCTTCGATCGCGGTTCGCATTTCCAACGCGTTGGCGAAGCGTTTTTCGGGATCGACCTCGGTTGCCTGCCGCACGAGCTGTAGCAGCGATTCCGGTGCGCCCGGTGCGAACTCGCGCAGGTTGGGCAGCGCGCCGGTCGCGAGCCCTCTGAATAAGTCGACTTCGCTCTTGCCTTCCCACATCCGTCGCCTGGCAACAGCCTCCCAAAGAATGACGCCGACAGCGAACAAATCGGCGCGTCGGTCGATGCCGGACGCGCCCAGGATTTGCTCGGGCGGCATGTACTGAATTCTGCCTTTGATGATGCCCGAGCGAGTCGCTTGCACATCGGAGGCGCTGATCTTGGCGATGCCGAAGTCCAGGACTTTGACGGGCCCGTCGTGCAATATCATGATATTTTGCGGCGAAACATCGCGATGCACGCCGTTCAACGGCGACCCATCGAGGTCCCGCAGCTCATGAAAATGGTGCAAGCCAAGAAGCACCTGGCACAAGATCTGTAGGTGCAGTGCCAGCGAGAGCCGTCCGCCAGCGTGTTTGATGATGGTCGAAAGTGATGCGCCGTCCAGATACTCCAGCACGATGAAGGGCGATTGGCGATCCTCCACCACCTCCATCACTTGCACCACGTTCGGGTGATTCATCTGCGCGGCCAACTCCGCCTCGCGACGAAATAGGGTGCGCATTTCCGCATTCAAACTCAGCTCGGGGTTCAGCACCTTGAGCACGACGAGCTTGCGGATCCCCGAGGCCAGACTCTCCGCTAGGTAGACCTTCGCCATCCCACCGCGGCCCAGCTCGAAGAGCTGCCGGTAAGCGCGACGTGGATCCGTCTGATCGAAAGCTGCCACGCTCATTACTGCTCAGAAGTTATCATGGAGAGTGTGACTCTGGCACAGGCAGTACTAGTGTTTCTCCAGTGGCGGTTACGAACTCACTAGTGGACTGTGTACGTTCGGCACGTACCAACGGCTTTCCATTCGCAGCGTTCGACCGCACTGAGCAACTGAGCAACTGCACGACACGACAGTTAAGGCGCGGCAGGATTGAGCGTTACGATCGCGAACGTGGCAACGAAACTCGAGCAAACGGCGGCGCGTTTGGTGGTCTTGAGTTCGTTGCTTGGTTTCCCTCGTGCAGCACTGGCCGACGTGGCTGCCTGTGTGCGTGCGCATACCTCGGGACAACGTGAAGCCAAGGCGGGTCGACTCAAGGCCGCGTCCGAGTCATTCGCGTCGTGCGTCTCGCAGGTCGGCTGCCCCGACGCAATTCGAACCGAATGCGCCGAGTTCCGCAAGGACACCGAACGCAATCTTCCGACCCTGATCTTCGCGGCGCTCGATGAACAGGGCAGCGACTTGATCCAGGTCCGCGTCTATTCAGACGATCAGATCCTCGCTGAGAGCTTGGACGGGCGTCCGATAGCGGTCGACCCGGGTGCGCATCGGATCAAGTTCGAGCTGTCCTCCGGGCAGGTTCTTACCAGCGATGTGCTGGTTCGCGAGGGGGAGAAGAATCGCATCGTGAGCCTGCGCGCAAAGCCCGAGCCTGCAGCGCCGCGCCCCGAGGTCAGGGAGTCTCAGCGCAAGTTGCCCGCTAGCTTCTGGGTCGCTTCTGCCGTGAGTGCGGGCGCGTTGGTCTCCTGGGGCGCGTTCGCCGTGAGCGGCTACGGCAAACAGTCGTCTTTGGCCGAGTGTTCACCGAACTGTTCGGCCAGCAGCCACGCGGACTACGACGCCATGCGCCGAGATTACCTGATTGCCGATCTCTCTCTGGGCGCTGCAGTCGCCTCGGCGGGCGTTGCGACCTGGCTGTTTCTCAGCAGTGACCGTTCGAGTACAGCCGATCAGGCGAAAGCCTCTCGGTTGAGCTCACGCTTGAGCGTGGTGCCACTCGTCTCGGTTCGCAGTGTTGCGCTCGTGCTCAACGCTAGCGCGTTCTGAATTTGGCCGTCGAGATCACCGACGCGAGTGATGCACCTGATCGCCCGTGGGCGTGGTGCTGCGCGCTAGTCGTGATTCTGCGGGCAGCGAAACGACTGCTCGACGACGATCAGGCCCGCCGCGTGGCAGAAGCCCGCGTTCGCCAACTCGAGGCCGAGCTTGCGCGTCGCCCTGAGCGCTGAGACTCACAGTGAGTAAAGAGACGGCAATAACCCGCGCTTGACCAACACCGCGATGATGCTTTGTGCGACTTCTTCTGCGTCGGTGTTGTCGAGCGACACCACGATGTCCGGTGAAGTCGGGGCTTCTTCGCTGGGCTTTTGATGCCCCGGTCCGTACACACCGCGAAGATCGCGTCTCTTTCGCAGCTCGAGCGAGGTCGCGACGTGGATTTCGACGAAGCGATGCGCGCCTACGGTGTCGCGGATGGTTTCACGATCGGCGTGCAGGGGGGAGGCGTAGGCGAAAATGGCGAGCAAGCCGGCGTCCGTTGCGCGGCGCGCCAGCTCCGGGGTTTGGGCCGGGCTTGAACCGTCCGGCAAGCCGCCGCGCGACAGGCCATCGTCCGGGTCGATCACGAAAGCCAAGCGCTTTTGATCGAAGAGTCGGCGCTCGAGCGCGAATGCGATCGCGGTCTTGCCTGAAGCGGGTAACCCAGTGAGCCAGAGCGTGGCGCCCTTCTGTCCCAGGCGCTCGCTGCGTTCATCGGGGCTCACCTGGCTGCGTGGGCGCTCCAGGGAGGTTGGCCCCGCTTCTTCATACTCGGGTGTGCCGGGATCGACCTCGAGGATCATGCCGGCGGCGACCGTGTTGTTGGTCAGCGAATCGATCAGGATGAACGCGCCGGTCCCGCGATTCTTCTTGTAATCGTCGAAGAAGATCGGGCGATGGCAGGTCAGCGTGACGCGGCCGATGTCGTTCAACTCCAGGCGAGTGGCGGGCGTCTGCCTCAGCGTTTCGAGATCGGTGGTGTAGGAGACGTGCTCGACGTTGGCGCGCACCATTTGCGTGGTGTGCTTGAGCAGGTAGCTCTTTTGGCGATCGAGCGCGCGCTCGCTGAGCCAGACCAGCATCGTCTCGAAGCGCTGCGCGATGTGTGGGAGGTTGTCCGGATGGACGAGCATGTCGCCGCGGCTGATGTCGATCTCGTCCGCCAAGCGCAAGGTCACGCTCATGGGGGCGAAGGCTTGCTCTTTTTCGCCGTCGAAGGTGTCGATGGCGACGACCGTGCTGGTGCGGCGCGAGGGCAACACCATGACTTTGTCGCCCTTTTTCACGACGCCCGAGGCGAGCGCACCGGAGAAGCCCCGGTAGTTCAGATCCGGGCGCAGCACGTACTGCACCGGGTAGCGGAAGTCTTGGTGGTTCCAGTCGCTCGCGATCGGCACGCTCTCCAGGTGCTCGAGTAGCGTGTTGCCGTCGTACCAGGGCATGGACGAGCTGCGGTGGACGACGTTGTCGCCCTTGAGCGCGCTCATCGGGATGAAGCGCACGCCCTTGAAGCCGAGCGGCGCTAGGAACGCGGCGAACTCTTCGCGAATGCGATTGAAGACGTCCTGGCTATAGCTCTCCAGGTCCATCTTGTTGATGCCCACGAACAGGTGTGGAATGCCCAGCAGCGAAGCAATGTAAGCATGGCGACGCGATTGCTGCAGTACGCCGAGCCGCGCGTCGATCAGGATGATCGCGACGTTGGCCGTCGAGGCGCCGGTCGCCATGTTGCGTGTGTACTGCACGTGCCCAGGCGTGTCGGCGATGATGAATTTGCGCTTGGCAGTCGAGAAGTAGCGGTACGCAACGTCGATCGTGATGCCCTGTTCGCGCTCGGCCTTGAGGCCATCCGTGAATAGGGAAAAGTCGATTTCCATGCCCGCGCGGCCCGACGCGCGCTTCACCGCGGATAGCTGATCTTCGTAAATACCGTGGGTATCGTGCAGCAAGCGGCCAATCAGCGTCGACTTGCCGTCATCGACCGAGCCCACCGAGACGAAGCGCAAAAGCTCCTTCTGTTGGTGCTGCTCGAGATAGCCGAGGATATCGTTGCTGATTTGGTCTTGTTCGGTTGTCATGAAACTCTACCGCATCGAAAGTCGTTTTGGGGACGGGGCCCCAAACTCAGGGGTGGGCCTGCTGCCTTGGTAATTTCCGAAGGCGGACACTTCAGCGGGCCGGATGACCACATCGGAATCGAACCATCTAGTCAAAAGCGAGCTCGCGTGCGCCTAATAATGCCCGACAAAAATTCAGAAGTAGCCTTCGCGCTTCTTGGTTTCCATCGAACCTTCTTCGTCATGGTCGATCAGCCGCCCGGATCGCTCGGAGTACTTGGTGAGCAGCATTTCACGGATGATGTCGGGCAGCGTGGTGGCGCTCGAGGGCAGGGCGCCGGTCAGCGGGTAGCAGCCGAGGGTGCGGAAGCGCACCTTCTCCAGCCGTGGTTTTTCGCCAGGATTGAGTGGCAAACGGTCGTCGTCCACCATCAAGAGCGTGCCGTTCCGCTCGACCACCGGTCGCTCTGCGGCAAAGTACAGCGGCACGATCGGGATGCTCTCCAAGTAGATATAAAGCCAGATGTCGAGCTCGGTCCAGTTGGATAGCGGGAAGGCACGAATGCTCTCGCCCTTGGTCAACTTCCCGTTGTACAGGTTCCACAGCTCAGGACGCTGGTTTTTCGGGTCCCACTGGCCATAGCGATCGCGGAATGAGTAGATGCGCTCTTTAGCGCGGGAGCGCTCTTCGTCGCGGCGCGCGCCACCGAAAGCGGCATCGTAGTTGCCCTTGTTCAACGCTTGCAAGAGCGCGTGCGTCTTCATGATCGTGGTGTACTTGGAGCTGCCGTGATCGAAGGGATTGATGTTCTCTTCGAGGCCCTCCTTGTTGGTGTGCACCAAGAGATTCAGGTTGTTGTCTGCGACGAATTTGTCGCGGAACGTGATCATCTCCCGGAACTTCCAGGTGGTGTCGATGTGCAGGAGCGGGAACGGCAATTTCCCGGGGTGGAAGGCTTTGCGCGCGAGCTGCACCATCACCGACGAGTCTTTGCCGATGGAATAGAGCATCACCGGGTTATCGAACTCGGCGGCCACTTCACGAATGATGTGAATGCTTTCGGCCTCGAGTTGGCGAAGATGGCTTAGCCGGAACTCGAGCGCGCGGTCGGGAGAGGTGTCGACGGCGGTCATCGGACGGCCGATCTAGCACTAATTCGGTCGGAATTCGCGTGTTAGTCTAACTATGCATTATTGCAGAGAAATAGCTACTTGATGATGGTGTCGCAACCGAGCCCTATGCTGACCGAGGCGCCGCTCGGCGCGGCCTGAAAGGCGCTGCAAGTCGTGGGGCAGGCAATGATCTTCGTGGGCGTCCCGCTGCCCGGGTCGACGTCGTAGTACCAACCACCTGTGCTGGCGTCGCAGGCGGCTGCGCTCGACACGAAGAAGATCACGCTCTTCTGATCGCCGTTGGTGAGCGCAACATTGACCTTCCGGTAGCTGAGCGTGCCGCCGTTCGTGGGCTCGGGGATCTTGTACTGACAGGCGAGGCGCGCACCACGAATGGCATCGAGCGCAGCTTGGAATTGCTGCGTCACGTCTTTCTGCGTGTCCACGATGAAGGCTTTGTTGGTGCCGCCTTGCGCGGCGATCGCATCCAGGTTTGCAGGCGCGTCGGCGTTGACGTCGGCGGGTCCGAACACGCCGATCACGAAAGTACTGATGCTTGGAGTCTTGCTCACGCCGTCCTGGGCCAGCGCTGCCACTGCAGTGATCGTGTCAGGCGTGCACTGGGTGGGCAGCCCGTCCGTCGCGAGTACGGTGACGACGCGGTGATCTGGATGTGCGGTCGCCCAGGCGCGGGCTTGTTGGATCGCGCCGCTCAGTGCGGGCCCGGTGGGCGTATCACCGGCGGGCATTCGCGCGTCGATCGACGCGACCAGTCCTGCTGCGGCGCCCGGTAACGACGCGATGGCGACGGCGGGTACGGCATATTGCGCCGCGTCACAGAGCGTCGCGTTCAGGCAGAAGCTCTTGGTCACTGCCTGACAAGTGCCGAGATTTTGCCCAGCCGAGCTCGATTGGCAAGCCGTGCCGGCACTCGGGCAAAGGTACTCGGGCGCGTTCGAACACTGCGCGATAGGTAGGCATCGACGAAGGCCGCTGGCCGTGGACTGCGGGCAATCAGCGACCGTTTCGCATGGGTACAGGCCGTCCGGGACCGAGTCGAAGCAGAGTTTGAGGAAGCACGGCCCGGCGCTGTTGCCGCATTGTGCGTTGCTCGTGCAGGTCGCGGGCGTGTTCGGCTTGAGCTGCGGAAAATATTGCAGGCCGACGCCGATGCCTGCAGATGCGTTGTCCGTGAGGAACGACTCCAGCGCGAGCTTCACCGCGTCCCACTTGCTGACTTGTGTCGCGGTCAAATCGAGCATCGAGCCCGATACGTCGAGCATGATGAATATGTCGAGCGGAATGGCCTGCGCGGTGGAGACTTTGGCCGCGCATTCCGGGCCGTTGCCGGTGCTGTCTCCGTTGCCACCGAGGTTGAGACTGTCACCGGCGCCGCTGCCGCCGGCGGTCATCGCTGCGGCGCCGGCATTGCTGAGCAGGCCCGGATGCGCCTCCGAGCTACTGCACGCGACGCAATTCCAGCCAGCAAGGAACAGCGCGCCGATCCCAACTGCGACTCCAATGCGCCGGGGCATAACTCCCAATAGAGCACCGAAAGCGGCCCGGGAGAAGTCAGCCGCCCCACTGCAAGGCGCCGGGCAGATTGCGTTTTCGGCGGGCCTCACTGCGGATGACGATGTTTCGCAGCGTTAACCAGCAGTTACCGGTTTGCGGAATTCGATTTGTGACCCGTGCTGACCGACCACGCGGCGAACGAGGCTGCCCGCTCGCCTCCAGCCAAAGCCACGCAAACGTCACCCGCCGCTTGCCCATTCGCCATCCTCGGAGGCCAGGCTCTCGAGCATACAAATGACCGATTGGTTGGCTCTGCTGTTGCTGTTTGCAACGTACGCACTGGCGCTGGCCTTGGGTACGAAAGGCTCCAAGCCGTCCGCTCGCGCGCTGCGTCCCCAGTTCGATCCGATCTTGCCCACGCCGAAGCGCGCGAACCTCCGGCTCCTGCGCGGAGCGCTCAGCTAACGTAGGTAAGCGGCGAGTTCCGGGATCTGCGCTTTCACGGCGTCGCGCACGAAGCCCGACACGATGTCTGCCCCCTTTGGGTTAGTGTGCGTACGATCCGTGCCGAGCGCGAAGTAATCCTGCCACTTGATGGTTTGGATCCAGTTCCAGGTGGTCACGGTCAGGTCGATCACCGGTACATTTTCGCTCTTGCCCAGATCGCGGATGATTTGCGGCAGGTTCGCGCCTGCAGAGCTGATGTGTTCCTCTGCGAGCGTATAGCCGACACGCGAGATCGGCGTGATCAGGATCATGTGCGCGCCGGCGGCTTTGGCGTCGGCGACCATCGTGCCCAGGTTCTTCTTGAAGGCCGCGGCCGTGATGTCTTTGTCGTTGTGGCCGAGCTGAACCATCACCCAATCACCGCTCTTCATGCCCGCTTTGATCGTGGGCCAAAGCTTGGCGCTGGCCAGCACACTGCTCGAACTTTCCCCGGAATCGGCATAGTTGGCGACCGAGATCGGACTCAAGAAGTGCTGCGGCAGGTGCTGTCCCCAGCCTGAATAGTCCGGATCTTCTTGATCCGTGACGGTCGAGTCGCCTTCGATCCAGAGCATCAGCGGCTTGGCCTGTTTCTCGTAGCAGATCGAGATCGGGCGTGCTGCCGTGCCGCGGAAGTAGATGTCGAGCCCCGGGATCCCTTTCGAGGTGGTGCCGTCTTGATCCGGGCGCAGGGGTTCGCCTTCGTAGACGCGCACGTTGGTCACGAACGAGAAACGCATCGTCGCGCCGGCCTCAGTTACCTGCGTCAGCATGCGCCGGAAGTATTCGGCCTCGACTTCGGTCTCGCCCGCCTGAGCGCCGCCCAATTCGACGGTCACCGAGTAGTTGCCGGGGTCACCGCCGAAGTGGCAGGCGAGCGGCGTCCCGCTACACGTGGAGATTTGGTTCACCGGGCACGCGCTGACCGATGGCAGCCCGCCGGAACCGCTGCCCGCGCTCGCGTTGGCCGACCCACCCGCGCCCGCGCGGCTCAGCGGTGCGCCGCCTACGCCAGCAGACGACGGAGCGCCTCCCGACGTCGTGCCAGCAGACGACGGAGCGCCTCCCGACGTCGTGCCAGCAGACGACGGAGCGCCTGCCTGCGGCGCGCCTCCCACCGCGCTCCCAGCGCCCGCGCTCGACGTGGCGCCTCCTGCCGTGGTCCCAGCGCTCGCGCTCGACGTGGCGCCTCCTGCCGTGGTCCCAGCGCTCGCGCTCGACGTCGCGCCACCATCCGTCGAGGCACCGCACGCCGAGAGGGCCCCGAGCAGCACGAACACGGCGCCCGAATAGCGCTCAAAATCACGACTTGGCATCAAACGCACGGCTCCATGCCTTCGAGAAGGGGAGACTGCGCCTAGAACTTGTCACGCAAATAGTCAGCGTTTTGCGGTTGCGTTCGCGACCAGCTCTAGGTAACGCGCGCGCGGGATTTCGTAGGCGCCGAGTGACTCCAAATGCGGGGTCAAAAATTGGACGTCGAATAGCTCGATGCCCCCAGCAAACATGGTTTCGACTGCGGTAACCAGGGCGACTTTCGAGGCGTCGCGCTCGCGGTGAAACATGCTCTCTGCGGCAAACAGAGCGCCGCGCTGCACGCCATACAAGCCGCCGACCAAGCGCTCTCCTTGCCACACCTCCACGCTGTGGGCGTGACCAAGCTGGTGCAGGTTGCAGTAGGCGTCCACCATTTCTGGCAAGATCCACGTGCCCGTGTCGCGCTCCCGCCCGCATTCGATCATTACGTCGCGAAATGCGCGATCGAAGCTGAGCGAAAAGCGGGCGGAACGCAGCACGCGCTTCAAGCTGCGTGAAACGTGCAGGTGTTCGGTGTCGAGCACCGTGCGCGGATTGGGTGACCACCACATGGGCGGTAACCCCTCGTCGTACCAAGGAAAAATGCCGTGCTCGTAGGCGAAGAGCAGTCGCTCCGGTGAGAGATCGCCACCGATGGCCAACATGCCTTCATCGTCCGCGAGGTTCGGGTCCGGAAAGGCGAGTGGCGCGCCAGGCAGGAGGAATTGCGGTTTCTTGCGCACGCGCATCGCGCCACAGTAATGCTTGTCCCAAGCGCCGTAAACGTTCTCCAGCGCAGGACATTCGAGCGCGGCTCGCGCGGCCTCGCGGTCAGTGATGAGCGCTAGCGGTGAAACTCGAACAACGCGCGGATCGCGATCAAGAGCACGGCGCCGCCCCTATAGTCGCTTCGCACCCCCGCATTGTTCACGCTATGGGCTGCTCCAAGCAGGCTGAGGTTCGCGCTGAAGTCCAGCCCGAACTTCGGGACGAGCATCAGGCTGGTGCCCGCGGCGACGCCAAAAGCGAACGAGCCGGTTTGATAGCCCGCGCCCCCCAGGCCGAGCGCGCCCCACAACCGATTGCGAGGGGCGAGCATGTGACCGAGGCGAGCGCGCAACAAGATGGCGCTGTACGTGCCGCGATCGGCCTGCCCTGCGAGCTCGAGATCGCCGTTGAGCTCGAAGCCGAGGCCAGTGGCTCTGCTCAATGGGATTTCGACGCCGAGTGCGCCCGTGAGCGCCGGGTTCGTGCGTTCGAAATCTTGCCCGCCACTCAAACCCGATAAGACGCCAAGCCCGGGGGCGAGATAGAGAAAGGCGCGCTGCCTGTCGCCCGCGCCAGCCTGCCCGCCTGCCCCAGCGCGTGCGCCGCCCGTTTGCGCGCCTTTGCTCGTGCGCACGCTGCCGGCCTGCCGAGGGTGGGGAGAGTCGCTCTGACCCGCTGCGTGGGCGGGGGCGCTGGGACTGGCAGGACTGGCAGGACTGGCAGGACTGGCAGGACTGGCAGGACTGGCCTGCGGTAGAGCTGGCCGATCGACCGCAGGCTTTTCGACAGGCGCGTCGTCGGCGAACGCGCACGGCGTCGCCAGCACGGTGGCCGCCGTCAATAGCGACTGAGCGATCACCCTTTTGGAAGCCATGTTACGGTCGGTACATGATGCGCACGGCGTACGTCAAGGGCATCGCCAACGCCCAGCGCGTGGCGCGCAGTGCAGTGCTATCCGTGGCTGAAGGCGTGAAACCGGGTGATAGCGAACGCCAGGTGTGCGCACGCCTCGAGCAGGAATTCGCGAAAGCTGGAGTGAAGCATTGGCTGCACACGCCATACGCGTGGTGGGGCGAACGCACGCGCTTCGATTGGCGCGGGATGTGGGAGATCAACGCTCTACCGACGGACCGCGTGCTCGTCGAAGGTGAAGCGTTCGTGCTCGATGCTGCGCCGATCGTAGCGGGCTTCCCTGCTGATTTTGCGTACTCAGGCTGCGCGATCGGCGACCCGAGCGCCGCGCGTGCGCACCGTGCGTTGCTCGAGCAACTCTCGCAGCTCAAGCAGGCCATCTTGGCTTGGTCGCTGAGCGACGCGGGCAGCGCGGGGCTGTGCCGAGAAGTCGCCCAGGGCATCGAAGCGTCTGGCTCGGATGTGATTCACACGCGCTATCCGGCCCAAGTCCTTGGCCATACGCTGGAGGGCTTTCCAAACTGGTGCTCGTCCGCGCCGCGCATCGGCACGGGCTTCCAGCTGCCGCTACTCTTGACGTACGCGACTGGTCTACTCCTCCACCACCTCGCGGGTGCGCCCTATCCGTTCCTGAATGCCGGCGCACCGGGGCGCCCGCAGGGCCTGTATGCGGTCGAGCCCCATCTCGGCAAAGGCACGCTGGGCGCCAAGTTCGAATCCGTACTCCTGGTGGACGCGAGCGAGACGCGCTGGCTCGACCCGGAATTGTTCGGTGAGGTCACGGGCTGATGAAGCCGGTGAAGCCCGCATTCGCGCGTCGCTCTTCGCTGCTGGCAGACTTGCGAATCATCTTGCTCGGCAGCTGGGGATTTCTACGACAACTATTTCGCTCGTGGCGCCTTGCGCCCAATGCTCTGGATCAATCGCATGACGATCGACACGAACCCTAACCTGCCACGCGGTGGGCGCTTTATCTTGGGAGTGATCATTTTCGGCGTGCTTGCGACGCTCGCGTATTGGGTCGTCTGGTTCGGTATCGACCGGGAGATCCTGGCTTCGGCACACACCGATAGCTATTACGCGTTCGAGAATTCGTTTCCCGCGGCCGATCTGTGGATGGTAGGGAGCGGCATCGCCGCTGCCCTCGCGCTCGTACGCCGCCGTGCGGTCGCGCTCTTGTGGATCATCGCCGCTGGCGCGACCAGCATCTATCTCGGCTTGGTGGACGTGCTGTTCGACCTCGAGAATGGCATCTATCGATCCGCTGACACCGGCGGGGTGATCGTGGAGATCGCGATCAACGTGCTCACCTTGGCGTTTGGCGCGGTGATCGTGCTCTGGGCTTGGCGGGCCCGGCGGGAATTGGTGGCGCTGGGCGGGTGGTGACGGCGGGACGCTAACCTTCTCGAGCTAAAAGCACGGGCGCCGGGCTGATGGGGCGAGGCACTGATCCGGTGGCGATGCCGCACGCAGTGGCGGGTGGGGAAGCGATGCGTTATGCTCGCGCGATGTCGGGGCGCAGGTTCGCGAGCTGGGCACTTGGTGGAATGCTCTGGTCGGCCCTGGGTTGCGGCGGGAAGGCGATCGACGATGGCGCGATCCCGTCCGCGGGGTGGAGCTCCGTCGCTGCGGGCGGCGCCGAGTTTGGCTCGAGCGGCGGCCTCAGCGGTGGAGGCGTTGGCATCGCGGGTACGGGGGTGAACGTTGGCATCGCGGGTGCGGGGGTGAACGTTGGCATCGCGGGTGCGGGGGTGAACGTTGGCATCGCGGGTGCTGGCGCTGGCATTGCGGGTGCTGGCATGGGCGCAAGCGCCGGCGCGCCGCCGGTTGCTGAAGGGGGTGGGACGTCATTCTCGTTGAGCGGCGTGTGGCTCGGTTATGTCGAGGACATCGTTTACAGCGATGGCGCTGACGACGTGCAGTTGACGATTGGAAGCAGCAACGCGCTCTTCGGGCAAATCCGATTCGGTAAATCGCCCCCACCCACTCCGGCGCTCGCTGCGGACGAGATCTATCCGCCTGGGGTTGTGGCAGCGTCATCGTTCAAGCCGGCACTTCCCGCTCGACCTTCCGCTGGGGTTCAATTTACACTCATGAACCCAATGTTCGACGGCAACCGCCTGCGGTTCGACATTTCGAGGCACGAGGTGTTCCAAACTTGGTGCACGTTGCAGACCTCCTACCCTTACCTGGAGGGCTACAGCTGCATGCCGGAGTGGGGCTATTTCGCCGGCCCCGGCGGCTGCGCGCAGCGAAACCCGAGTACGATGCAATTGGTTTCCCGCAGCTGCTTCCAGTTCGCCATGTGCCGGTTCGAGCAGGCGTGCACCTGTAGTGAATCGAACTGCTTCGCCTCGCGCGATGCGACAGCCCACTTCGACCTCGGGTTTCAAACGGTCGAGTCCCAGGGCACCGTTTCAGGCTTCGACGATTTCATGCCTGACAGCACGCACAAGGTGCACTTGAAGAAGCAGAGTCCCGCTCCCGTGCAATGAGCGGCTGCAGCTACTTGCCCTCTGACAGTTCCAGGGTGGCCGCGAGCAAGCGCTTGAGCTCCACGAGCGAGAGGCGCGCGACTTCACCGATCGAGTGCCCATAGTCAGTGAGGTTCTTGAGCGTCTTGAGGCGATCGATTTGCGCGGCGTCGTACAGGCGGCTGCCGCCGGGGGTGCGGTGCGGTTCGACGGTGCCGTAGCGACGCTCCCAGGCTCGGAGCGCGTGCGTCGAAACGCCCACGTAGCGGGCGACGTCGCCGATGCGGTAGGAGCGAGAACTCGTGGGGCCGCTGTCAGCCAGAAGATCGACATCGACACGTGTCATGACCATACTCCGAGCGCGGCGAGAGTTTGCGGCACGCCGCCATAGCCCTGAAAAAACCAAACCCACCAGGCAGTCATCATCGTGGAGTGACCAGCGAGGATGCCGACATGACTCCACATCTCCACCCGGTCCGAATACTTGCGGACGTAGCGGCGCCAGTGGAACGCTTCGTCGACCAAGCTGTAGAGCAGCGAAAGTAGGGTCAAAACCAGCGCCGGGATCCACACGTCGTGACGGTGGTAGGCCAGACACAAAAGCACGCAGCTGGCGATCCCACACAAGATGGTGATGCCGTGGACGAGCCCCTCGGCACCCGAGATTTCTGCCTTGTACACGGTGCGGTGCCCGATCGTGTCGATGGCGATGCTGATCGTGAACACGACCGCGCCGATCGGCACCCACCAGGCGATCGCTGGAAACCGCACACCGTGCGCGTTGCCGACCAGCAAGAAGCTGCCGGTTGCGAAGACCAACCCGAGCATCAGGCCGATCCAGGCTACGTATACCGCCCAGTCGATGCGCTCGAACTGCCGAACGCGCCCGACGTATTGCGCGAGTTCAGACGGGAAGGATGTCATTTGGAAACCTCAATACCGAGTCGAGTGGCGCTTGGTGACGGACGCCGAGCCAACGGCGCGGCAGGTCCCAGGCAGTGAGCAGTGCGGCTACGACCAGCAAGCGCAACTTTTGCGAGCGCGGAACGACGGCGCGCATCGAATACACGTCGTAGTCGGCGCGCAGGATGCGTCCGCCGATCGCGGAGTAGATCAGTCGTGCTGCGTGCACCGAGAAGGCCGCGCGCCAGGGCAAGGCTGGGATGCCCGCGTCGCCTGAGCGGTAGAAGCGCTCCGCTTCGTGCAGCAATTGCCGAACGACTAACGCCACCGACTCACGCGCGGCGTGCGGCAACGGGCCGGGTCGAAGCCCGTTTAGCGCGTCCGCGCCGAATTCACGCAGCATCCGGCGCGGTAGGTATAGGCGTCCGCGCTGCCAGTCCTCGGCTACGTCGCGGCAGATGTTCGTCAGCTGCATGGCCATGCCCAGATGCGCCGCATTCCGGAGTGCGCGGGCGTCGCTCAGCCCCAGCACGTGACACATCATCAAGCCCACCACGCCTGCAACGCGGTGGCAGTAGAGAAGCAGGTCGCCCAAGGTTTGGTACTGAGCGGCCTCGGTGTCCATGCGCATGCCCGCGAGTAGTTGCTCCGGGTATTCGCGCGGTAGGCTTCGTCGTTGCACGAGTTCCTGGAACGCTTGCAGCCGCACGTCGTGCTGCACGTCTCCACGGTACACGGAGTCGAGTGCGCTGCGTAACTGGGCGAGCGCTTCGGGTTGCGCCTCGGGTTCGACTAGATCGATGCTGTCGTCGGCAAGGCGGCAATAGGTGTAGAGCACCGCTGCGTCGCGGCGCTGTTGTTCGGGTAACAGCTTCCCGGCCAGGGCGAAGCTCTTGGAGTGTTGCGCCAAAGTGCGCGCGCAGATACTGGCCGCATTTTCGGGCATTTCGGGGATCTGCGCAGCGACGAGCGCAGATGGGTTCACGCGGCAATCTCCTTGCCCAGTTGCTGGGCAATCAAGCTCACCGTCGCCTTGGCCGAGTTGATCACGCCCGGCAAACCCGCACCCGGGTGGGTGCCGGCGCCGACGATGTACAAGCCTGGGATCTTGGGGTCTTGGTTGTGGGGTCGGAAGTAGGCGCTTTGCGTCAGTGTGGGGGCGATCGAAAACGCCGAGCCGTGAAAAGCGTTCAGAGTGCCTTGGAAATCCAACGGCGTGAACCAGCGCTGCGTTACGATGTGCTGGCTGAGGTTTGGCATGTGCCGCTCGAGCGCGCGCACGATCTTCTTTGCATAGCGCGGCGCCTCTTCCGTCCAGTCGATGTTGGCTTTGCCGAGGTGGGGCACGGGACTCAATACGTAGTGTGAGCCGCAGCCCGGCGGAGCGAGCGACGGATCGGTGACCGTGGGCGCGTGCAAATACAGACTGAAGTCTTGTGGTAGCTCGGGGCCGTCGAAGATTTCGCGCAGCAGCGCTTCGTAGCGCGGGCCAAAAATCACGGTGTGATGCGCTAAGTCATACGGGATGTCGGTGCCGAAATACAGCACGAACAGTGACATCGACCAATCTGCCCGTTCGAGTTTGGCCGCGGTTTTTCCGGCCGATTCGAGACCTTGATAGAGTTTGGCGTAGGTGTGGTGCAAGTCCGCGTTGGAGACCACGAGTTCGAACGCTTCTTCGCCGTGCATGTCAGTGCGCACGTGGTGCAGGGTCTCGCCGCCGCGCTCTTCTAGGCGAATCGAGCGCACGGGGCAGGAGAGGCGCAATTGTCCACCAAGCTCTTGGAACAGTTTGACCAGCGCGTTGACCAACGCGCCCGTGCCGCCGCGCGGGAACCAAACCCCGTAGCGCCGCTCGAGATAATGGATGAGCGTGTAGATCGCGCTGGTATCGAAGGGGTTGCCGCCCACCAGCAGCGAATGAAAGCTGAGCGCTTCCCGCACGTGCGGGTCATGCACGAAGCGCGCAACCGTATCGTACACCGAGCGATCCGCGCGCAAGCGCGCCAGCTGTGGAGCGACGCGCACCATGTCGAAGAAACGCAAGAAGGGTGTGGCAGCGAGCTCGGTATAGCCCTTTTGAAAGACGCGCTGGGTGTACTCGACGAACGCGCTGTAGCCGGCGGCGTCGCGCGGGTCGCGCGCGCCGATCTGAGCGCGCATCTGCTCGCCATCACCCACGTAGTCGAATTGATCTCCGTCGTCCCAAATTAGCCGATAAAACGGGGTGATCGGCAGGAGCTCGACATAGTCCGACAGCTTACGCCCGCAGAGCGTGAAGAGTTCCTCCAAGCATTCCGGCGCGGTGATCACCGTTGGCCCGGCATCGAAGGTGAAACCGTTATCTTGATAGACATAGGCGCGTCCGCCCGGCTTGTCGCGGCCCTCGAAGAGCGTGGTCTGCACGCCGAGTGCCTGCAGACGAATCGCGGCTGCGATCCCGCCGAAGCCGCTACCGATCACGGCGGCGCGTCTCTGTCCGCCTTCAGTCGAGGTCAAATCAGTCATAACTTTTCTCCAAGCGAGCCAGCTCGTGCTCGAGTTCGAGGATCGCGCGTGGCTCTGGTACTGCCTCGGCCAGGCGGGCGAGCGCTGCTGCCAGTCGAGCGCTTGCTTGGGCGCGGCCGTGGCTGGCCACGGCTAAGCGCAATTGGCTGGCTACGGTTTCCGGGTGTTCTCCGCTCGCAGATACGCCTCGCCCGAGCTTTTGGATGTTGGCGTAGGCGCGCGCGTCCAGTTCTCCCGCAGCCCATGCCCAGGGCCAGGTCGGGCGGCGATGGCGCAAGTCCTCATGGCCCTTGTGCGCGCGGCGTTCACTGACGATACCCCCGAGGTCATCCAGCATTTGCAGGCCAATCCCGAGCTCGCGACCAAAATGGGCGATCGCTTGGGCTTTGCTCTGCGAGGCACCGGCGGCCAGTGCCCCCATGTGCGCCGCGAGTTCACATAGCTTGCCGGTCTTGAGTCGAGTGACCGCCGATACGGTGGGCAGCACTTCGCTCTGCTCTAGCTGCGTGACGTCTACCGATAGATCGAGCGCTTGCCCCTGGTGGCAGGCGAGCAGCGTGCGGCTGAACGCGCGGTGCAGCGCGAGCTCGGTGATCGGCGGCAGGCCCAGCCGGGAGAGCAATTCGAGCGCCCAAAAATACAGGAAATTTCCGGCGTTGAGCGCGCGCGGCAATCCGTAGCGACAGTGCAGCGCGGGCGCTCCACGGCGTTGGTTCGATTCGTCTTCGATGTCGTCGACGATCAACGAGCCCGAGTGCAGAGCTTCGATGATCAGCGGCAATTCGGCGGGCGGCGCGTTGCTCCGCCCGCTCAGTTGCCAACCCAGGTGCACCAATCGCGCGCGAAACTCTTTTCCGGGACGGCCCAGGAAGTCCTGCAGTGGGCCGACCAGCGCGGCATCCCACAAGTGCTTCGGAACGCGGTGCTCGCTGCCCAGCACTTTGGCTAACTGGACCTCGTCGAATTCTTCGGCCAGCAGCGTCACCAACGTGCAGGGCGGTTCCACTGCAAATGCGCGGTTCGTCATTGGAGCAGGCCTTTCGTGAGGGCTCGACCTAGAGATAGGCCGCGCGGGGGGCGCCCGCACAGGATGCGCGCGCGATCGAAGGCAGTCGTCGACAGCGCGTAAAAGCGGGCGATGCTGGGCTCGGGTAACTGATAGAAGCGCTCGAGGACGTTGCGCCGCGCTTCGGGCGGTACGGCTTGAAATAGCAGTCGATTGAGCAGGCAGGCGTAGCGCTGCTGACGCGCGTGGTCGCGCGCGAGCGTGCGATATTTCGCGTCGAACAGCGTCTCGGGGGTCGTGCTGGCGACGTGCAAGGCAAGCCGCGCAGCGATCGGGAAAGAGTAGCCGGTCGTCGGGTGGAACCAGCCGCCCGCATAGCCCGCTTGCCAGGGAGAACCGGGACGTGTCGCGACCGCTGCAGCGGGCAGCGGCAAAACGCCGGTTTCCTGTCGAGTAATGGCAGCGACGGCCAGGCCCAAGCCGTGCGCGTAGGCGAGCGTGCGAGTGCGCAGGAGCGCCACGTCGAGCTCTGGGCCGTCGGAGAAGTAGGTATCTTCAACCAACACGCGCCTGGGATCGAGCGGCAGCGTATAAACGAAGCGGAAGCCGTCGTCCTGACGCACGTTGGCATCCATGACGAGCGGCTCGCTGAGCTCGGTGGGACGTTCGAGTTCGAGCTCCAGCCCGACGAACTTTTGATAGCCGATGACGTGTTCGCGGGGATGCGCGTCCGGACCGCGCGCGTCGATTACGACTCGCGCGTGCAGCTCTTCGCCGTCGTCCAGCCTTGCTTTGCTGGCTTCGACGAGCGTAGCGGCGCGACCAACGATCACACGCGAACCTGGTCTTTGTGCGAACACCTCGGTGACGTGCTGCGCGAGTCGCTCACTCGCCACCGCCGCGTACGGCGTGTCCAACCGGCGCTCGAAGCTCGGAAAGCGCACCGAGTAGCTGTCCCAACGCCGGACGACCAAAGGAGCGACCAGTGCCTGCCCGGCCTCGCTCAAGTCGAAGCCGTGAAAGCACCACAGGTGATTGCCGCCTAGTGTCGGGCCGCGCTCGACCAAACAAACCCGCGCTTCGGCATCGCGTTTCAGCACCGCCAGGGCGATCAGCGCGTTCTGCAGGCCCCCGCCAATCAGCAGGTAGTCGAAGGTGGGTTCGGTCATGCCGTACTCTTGTCTAGTATGTGACCAGGTGTTGTCTAAGGTTCTAGGCCCAGCTTGAGCTTGGTCAAGCCATTTGTCTGAGATTTATGTGAGTTTGTCCTAGACAAAGTTGCAACGCTCGCCGCCTGTGCAGTGCCCTCCTGCGACGAGGTAGTGATCGATTCGCCCCCCAGCGCTCATAAAGCCGCATGAGATGGTACGGAGCTGTATTTTCGGTCGTCGGTGTGGCGTTCCTCAGTCAAGGCTGTGGTGATTCCTCGGGCGCTGAGCCGGGCAACCAGAGCGCAGGCGCTGCCAGCGGAGCAAAGGCAGGGAGTGCGGGCGCCACCTCGGCTGGCGCGCCCGGCGTTGGAGGATCGATCGGAGGCCAGGTCGGCACCGGCGGCGCGCTGGGCGGAGCCCCAGGCGCGGTGGGCGGCGGCTCAGGCAACAGCGGGTTAGGCGGCACTTCCGCAGGCGGCACTTCCGCAGGCGGCACTTCCGCAGGCACTGCGGGCAAAGCGGGCGCGGGCGGCACCGCTGCAGGCGGCACTTCCGCAGGCGGCACTTCCGCAGGCGGCACTACTGGTAAAGCCGGCGCGGGCGGCGGCTTGGCGGGCGGTTCGTCGCAAGCAGGTAGTGGCGGTGGCGTGAACAACGACGGCCCGTGCCCGGTGCCCAGTTACATCGCGAGCGACCCGAAACCGATGGGCTGGGCGAGCCAGGGTTCGGCCACGACGGGTGGGGGCACCACCGCGCCGGTCTTGGTGACGACGCTCGCGCAGTTCACTACCGAAGTGGCGGGGACCGAGGCCAAGGTCATCTACGTTAAAGGACAATTTGCTGCGTCCAGCGTCAAGGTCGGTTCTAACAAGACCATCATCGGATGCTCATCCGGCGCCACGCTCCAAGGTCACCTGGGAATCGGCACGGGTAGCTCCAACGTGATCGTTCGCAACCTGAAAGTCTCCGGCTACGGGGTCGGTGACTGCACGAAGGATCCCTCTTTCGATGCTGGAACGGGCTGCTCCTCTGGCGCCGACGCCATCAGCGTGAACGGCTCGGCCCACCACGTCTGGTTCGATCACTGCCTGATCATGGACGGAACCGACGGCAATCTCGACATCACCAATGACGCGGACTTCGTTACGGTGTCTTGGACCAAGTTCGCTTACACGCCGCGCACGGACAACGTGGGCAGCGACTCCACCGGCGCCGCTGGGCACCGCTTCAGCAACCTCGTGGGAGGCACGGACTCGGCACCCACGGGTTGGCCGACCACGCGACCGCTGAACGTGACTTGGCACCACAACTGGTGGGCGGACGGCGTTGTCGAGCGTCAGCCGCGCGTGCGTTACGGACGCAACCACCTGTTCAACAATTACTATAACTCGAGCGCTTCCAACTACTGCGTGCGCGCTGGAATCGAGGCTTCGATCCTGCTCGAAGGCAACTCCTTCGAAGGCGTCAAGTCACCGCAGCAATTCAACAACACCGATGACCAGACCACGGCTTACATCGCGCTCGGCTCGGGCGATCGCGCCAACAGCTACACGTCGACCTCGGGCGAGCAGGCCAAGGACGGTGGCGGCGCGCCTTTCACTCCGCCCTATACGTACCAAGTCACCACCGCCAGCGGGATCGCGGCAGCAGTCAAGGCAGGAGCTGGTCCGCATTAGCGCATGACTCGGGGGCGTGCTAGGCGAACGCGCGAATGGATCGCCACTCCGCGTTCGCAAAGCTCGCCCTCGCGGCGCTCGTTCTCGCTAATGCGTGTGATGCCGGAGGTACCTCCGCTAGCGTCGCGGCGGGTGGCGCCGGCAATTCCGCCGCTGGTTCGACAACCGTGGCGGGAGCGCCCGCGAACGCCGGCATGGGCGCGACCTCCGGTGGGAGCGGCGGCAATTCGACCCCCGCTGCTGGCTCGGGCAACGAAGCCCGAGGCGGCGCGGGGCAGGCAGTAACGATTGACGCGAAAGCGGCGGCAGCGGCCATGGGCAAGGGCTTCAACATCGGGCAGATGTTCGAGAGCACGGACCACCCGCCCACGCTGGCCGCGGCCAGCGCGAAGATCGACGCCTATTACGCCAAAGGTTTTCGGGTCGTACGCGTGCCGGTGACATGGACCGAGGTCACGAACGGCGACACGCTGGTCGGCGATCCCGCCGTCGGTGACGTAAATCGTTCTCATCCGCGCCTCTTGGTCATCGAGCAAGTCGTGGATTATGCGCTCTCTAAGCCGGGCATGTACGTCGTGCTGAACGCGCACCACGAGCAGGCTTTGAAAACGGAAAGCCGGGCGGCCGTGCTCGAGCGACTCTGGTCCGACATCGCCGAGATCTTCGCTGAGCGCGATCACCGGCTGATCTTCGAGATCTTGAACGAGCCCCATCGCTCTGACGCTTCCAATTCCGCCATGCCAGCGGCGGATCTACGCAGCATGACGGCCAAGGCCTATGCCAAGATCCGAGCCGTGGACGCCGCACGCATCGTCGTGATCGGCGGCAATCAATGGTTCGCGGCTGCCGAGGTGCCCGCGGTCTGGACCGATCTCAACGGCGTCGGTGGCGGCGATGACCCGTACCTGATGGCCACCTTTCATCACTACAATCCCTGGACCTTTTGCGGCGATAATCAGGGCACTTACGACGACGCCTGGACCGACGTGCAGATCTCGTCCCCGATGGACACCATGCTCGCTTGGTCGAACTCGGTGGGCAAGGGAATGCCGATCTTCATCGGCGAGTGGGGCGTCGGCTGGGGTAGCCGTTACGACGCACTCACCTGCAACAACATTCGCGCCTGGTACCAGAAGCTGCCGAGCAGTGACTTCGCAGGAAAGCGCGGCATCGCCACGGTCGTTTGGGACGACGGCGGCTGGTTCAAAATCTACGATTACGAGAGCGGCGCTTTCGCCGATAACCTAGCCGACTGCATCTCCGGCGCTTGTGATTGGGACGGTACGGAGCGTATGAACGTCGGCTGCCAGTAATCCAATGTGCGCTAACGCGAAGCGCGAATGTCATCCGCGCTATTCGGCTTACCATCTGGGCCGGCAGAGCTCACGATGATCTCGCCATCTGCACAGCTGATTCGGAAGCGATTGCCCCACGTGTCGTCAGGGCGCACGTTGCGGCTCAAGAACTGCTCTTCTTGCAGGCTGCTCAACGTGGGACAGCCGTCCGCGTGCTGCGCGCGGAACGCCTGAGCGGCAGTTTGAATCTGCGCCGCGTCCGCGCGCGACGACGCCTGTCCATCTCGCGCGCTGCCGATGCTGCCCAGCCACCAGACGCACGAAGCGCTGGCGCCAAGTCCCAAGACGGCCAGTGCAGCTGCGATGGGGGTAACGCCTCGAGAGCGCGAGCGCGAGCGCGAGCGTGAACGGGAATGGGCGGGGGTCATGGCGAACAGCACTGAGTTAGCAAGCCATGTGCCAGCCCTTGATATCCGCAATTTGCTCGAAAATGCCTGATGCCGAAGCGCGCCACCGCGCGCCGCCGCAGTCAAATTGACGCGCGAGCGGGCGGCCTACATTCGTCGCCTGTCAAATTGGCAAAACGCGGCCCTTCGCTTACCGCATGGCCAAGCGCTGCAGCGCTGCTCAACAGGCGCGGTGGCTGCCGGCAGGGAAGATCTTGCCCGGGTTGAGCAGATTCTGCGGATCGAAGACGCGCTTCAGGTCGCGTTGCAGTGTGATGAGTTCCGGGGATTGCTCGAGCGAGAGATACGGCGCCTTGAGTACGCCAATGCCGTGCTCACCGCTGAGCGTCCCGCGTAGCTCGATCACGTCGCGAAACAGCTGCTCGATCGAGCGCTCCACTGCTGGCAACTCGTCGTCCTCGTTCCACAAGTAGTTGCAGTGCAGGTTGCCGTCACCCGCGTGTCCGTAGGTGAGCGACCGCACACCGGTCTGCTCGCTGGTACGGGCTACGCGATCCAGTAGCTCTCCGATTTGCATGCGCGGCACTACCACGTCTTCGCTCAGCTTCTTTTTCGTCAGCTTGCGCACTGCGTGGCTCATCTGACGTCGCGCGGCCCATAGCTTTTCGCGTTGCGCGGCGTCTTGCGCGACTAGCACGTCCAGCACCTGCGCCGTCGCGCAAGCGTCTGCAACGCGTTCCGCCTGCCGTTCGCACGCCGCCTCGTCCCCATCGACTTCCATGATCAACATGGCGCCCGCGCGCGCGTCGATTGCGTTGCCCGCGCTGCGCATGGCCTCCAGCGTGGTCGCGTCGAGCAGCTCGATGCAGCGAGGAACGAGCCCGCGTTGGATGACCTCCTGCACCGCCGCGCTGGCCTGCTTCACGTTCGAAAACAGCGTCATCAGCGTCATCACGCTCTCGGGCTTCGGGATCAGCTGCAAGGTAATGTCACCAAACACCGCCAACGTCCCCTCGCTGCCCACGAGCAAGCCCGTCACATCGTAACCGGTCACGCCCTTCATCGTGCGCCTCCCCGCGCGAATGCGCTGACCGCCGATCAAAAATGCATCCAAGCCGAGCACGTAATCGCGCGTCACCCCATACTTGAACGCCCGGGGCCCGCCGGCATTCTCCGCCACGTTGCCGCCCAACGCGCACGAAGCCTGCGAATTCGGATCCGGCGGATAAAACCAACCCTCCGCCTCGACCGCATTGTGCAAATCCTGAAGAATGACTCCCGGCTGCACCACGGCGATCCCCTCACGCCGGTCGATCTCGACGATCGACTTCATGCCCAACGTCGAGAGCACGATGCCACCCGCCACCGGCACCGAACCGCCCGTGCGCCCCGTACCCCCGGAGCGCGGCGTGATCGGCACCTCGACCTCACGCGCGACGCGCAAAGCCGCCAAAATGTCCTCCGCGTTCTCCGCCAGCACGACCGCTACCGGCACGACGCCCACCGCCTCGGATTCATCACGCACGAACCGCTCGCAAGCGTCGTGCTCGGTCAGCACCTTCGAAGGCCCGAGCGCCCGCTCGAGCAACGAACGCGCCTGGTCACAGGCGGTAACGGAGGGCCGCGGAACATCGGGACGGCTCAGCAACATCCCGCCGAGCCTAGCGCCTCCCGCCCAAAGGGCCCCCTAGCAACCCACAACGCCGCCAAAACCCCAGAAAAGCCCCACCAAAATCCAGCAAATGGCGGCCCCCACCGATCCCGCTTGACCCCAAACCGCTTGCGGCTACGTTCTCGCCCTCCCTGGCTTCCGAAAATCTTTTGGAGAGATGACCGAGTGGCCGAAGGTACCCGCTTGCTA
>Ga0302321_100000798_pt1 | contig 27230 bp, 22 predicted proteins | sample Fen_T0_1_FD_202505 | JGI IMG/M metagenome (GOLD analysis project Ga0302321, IMG submission 202505) | Peat permafrost microbial communities from Stordalen Mire near Abisko, Sweden - Fen_T0_1 | ecosystem: Environmental > Terrestrial > Soil > Wetlands > Permafrost | place: Sweden: Abisko... | reverse complement strand
TGGAGCCTACCACCAGGGAACAGTGTGGCCGTGGCTGCTGGGTCCGTTCATCACGGCGTTTGTAAAAGTCAATGAGGGCAGCAAGGAGGCAAGCAAGCAGGCGGCGGAATGGCTGGCGCCTCTGCACGAGCATCTGGCAGACGCCGGCTTAGGGCACATCTCCGAGATCTTTGAGGGCAATTCACCCCATCGTCCCTGCGGATGTATCGCACAGGCATGGAGCGTGGCGGAAATCCTGAGGGCCTACCTGGAGGATGTAAAGCAAATGCAGCCGGGTACGGTCGTGGAAGAAGTTGTTAGCGCATCGAAATAAGGGGAGTCAGACCCGCGACGGCCTCACGTTCGAGGAATATCGCGTGGCCGCACTGTTCCATGGCGCAGGGACCCTTGGCGAAATACTCCATCCTTACTTCGTTTCGATTACAAACCACCTCGGTAAAGCTCACGGTTGCGACGAGTTCGCGATGAACGCAAAGGCTGAAGGGGCCTGGCCCGTTTGAGTGCGAGGCATGCAGTCTTCGTAGCCATAGCCTTGTCCCGGCGTCCGCTTCTTGCCACGCTTCGCTGCATACGGCGCCCCTCTCCGTAGTAGCTCGGGCATCCGATAGGCTCGAAGAAAACCAGTGGCGTGGCGACCAGTGTTGGGAACGGCTCGTGAGGCGTACATTGTCCCAGGTCCACTCGGAAATCGTCCTTTCTTCCGGAAGGATTCCCACCAACCGAAAGGGCAAGATACCTCGCCGATCGAAGGCTGTGAGCGCGTCGTGAATATCGGAATAGGAAGTTCGTTGGATCAGCGCCGGAATCAATTCTCCACGACTCCGTCCCTTCTCTTGAGGGGCGGCGGAAGTGAGTGCGATCTCGTTTCGATTCAGCAATGCAAGGCTGATCCCGTGGCTGCTGGAGGCGATCCATGTGCCGCCCAGGACATCTCGCGGGTACAGGGCCGATGTCGGTCCAAGGTCGAAGCGAACTGGCGGGCGAGCTTCTCCGCGCGTTAGTTGCTCGTCACGGTTCATCGCCAGCAGGTACCCGTCGTCTTTGGGAATAACCGTTAGAGTGCACATGACAAGATGATTCTAGTCCGCAGCTGGGTACGCTGCGGAAAGTTTTTGGTAGTGTCTCCAGTCTTTAAGAACAGCCCAAGGCGTTACGGATTGATGGCCGAGTCTGCGATTCTCGCTGCCAATCGCATAAACCAATTCCCACTGGTGATACAGAGTTTTGTAAGCCGATTGCAGTGAGTTCTTTGCGTCATATATGTTGGTCGCCTCGGAGGCCGCTCCATTCAATTCGATGATCTGAAAATTGATCCCTGCACGAAGATCGCTATCACTGGAGTATCGAATGTCATAACGGCCAATGAAAAATCCGGGTAGTGCCAGCGAGATTTGGTCCATACGTGTGCACAATTCTTCGCTTACGAGATCCTGCCCATCACGGAAGATGCTGCCCTGACAGTGGTTGCCGGCCTCCACCAACCGGATACGCTGGCCTTTCGCTGGACGCTTGTCGCGCCACTCGGGAAATCGCGCAAGATAGGTATCCGCGATCAACGAGGCCCGCTCGTCTTTCTGAATGAGTTGGGCAAAGGTATGAATCCCGTCGCCGACTATTTCCGGGAACCGTTTGCGAGTGATTGCAAAGATATGCCCGCGGTCTTCGTGGGGGAACCGGTAGTAAAAGATCCCAGCTTCCTTCTCGGTACTTATGTAGCGCTGGAGCACAATCTCAGACGTGACCTGCTGCAGATACAGTTCCGCTTCGTGCGCCGATGAGATCAACTTAAAGCCGGCGCCTCGCTGGCCGATGTTGGGCTTAAGAACAAATGGATACGGGATCGCATGGCGGCTCACGAGTTCGTTAAGGGTTTGCGTACGACCGTCCAATGCGCCGCCGGGGATTACATACGCCTCGGCCGTGAAGTCGGGAGACGTCTGCATCAGCGTGCTCAGGATCTCGATCTTGGATTCGCCTACGATGCCGCCGTTGCGAAAACACGGATTGGCAACAGTGGGCAAAGAAATTCCCCGATGCTTGATTGCGAGCCATGCGCACATGGCGGCCACGGGCGGGTAGAAGAGCCATGCGGGCCAGAATTCCCAACGCCGATACTTTCGCCAAAGGAGCTGGACTCTTGCAAAGAAGGCAGTCGCCGCTTTGAGCAGCCTTGGCGCGACTGCAAGCACAGGGATTGCGATCCATAGGAGCTTGGTCGCAGCATGGGAGAATCCAGAGAGAAAGTGCGAGAACATGAAGATGCCGACAACCCAGGCTGCGGCGCAAAGGCCGGTAATCAAGGCGAAGATGCGGAAAGGGAAGGCGAGTGTTCCAGCAGCGGTATAGATCGGCAGACGGCTGCCCGGGACGAATCTACTCGCGACCAAAGCGAACGCACCTTTTTTCGAAAACCATGTCTGTGCCTGGTCGATTCTGGCCTGAGGCACAAACTTGCAGAGCCATTGCGAGCGCCCGGCGCGACGTCCCACGCCCAAACCGGCGGCATACAGGCCCATGTCTCCGACCCAAATTCCGAGGAATGCCGACGCGATTCCGAGGGGGGCGTCGAGGCGTCCAGAGGCGGCCAGCCCTGCGGCTAGCAGCGTGGCGCCGTCTTCAAAGGCAAAGGTGCCGAAGAACACAGTCAGCGCCAGGAGAATCTCGTTTTGAGTCGTCGGATGCATTTGCAGAGACCTTCAGTGAGCCGACTGTGCTTCATTGTGTTTCAAGGTGGAAGGAGCAATCCCAAACTCATACGGCAGTGGTATCGCTACCGCCGCGCATAACAACTTCAAGATGGCAAAGTGGTGGATGGCGTGCCCGACGCAAAACATGAGTTCGCGCGCAAGGTTCGACGGGACTTCGCTGGGCTCATCGCCGTCATAACCGACGCTGTATGTGACGGAGCACGAGGCCCGGAAGGCTGCTTCTTCCAACGCAGAAAATTCTTCCATCAGTTGCTCGGTCACGAATCGGGCGTAGCTACTGGAGTTTTCCAGTTCTGGGTTTCGCTCGCGGTGGTCGTAATTCACGACCCTCGTGCGAATCGAATTGGAAAGACACAAGAAGTGATCGAGTACATGTCGATAGTGAGCACCGATCGAGGCTGAGTACACACCCTGGTTCGGCCGAGCATATGTTTCGTCGTTGACGCGGTCGAGCAGCAGCAATCCTTGTCCGAGGACGTCTTTAACGGCAGAACGCAAGGAAAAGAAATTCATGACTTAGAACCGCTTTCCAATCACTGGAATTTGACCGCGATGGAGGAAGAGCACGATCGCGCCGGTGACGAACACGATGACGGCCAGGGAGAAGAGCAAGCCCTTGTCGCCCTGGACTTCAATGCCAAGCAGAGTCAAGTGGCTGATGATTGCGCCGGCCATTACGCCGATTGCGATCAAGGCACCGGCCCAAACGAACTGCGGGGTGAGAAGAAGAACGGCGGCGAAGAGCTCCACAACGCCCGACCCGATGCGCCCCCATGGCTCCGCGCCCACTTTCGTGAAGATGTAAACAGATTCTGGTGCGGCCGAGAATTTGAAAAACAGTGTCTGGAGGAGAATGATGGCGGCTGTGATCCGACAAGTCCAGCTCGCGATCAAAATGGGGGTGCTCATCGTCGTTGCCCGGTAGGTCATGGTCGGTGCGTTCATTAGGATTCCTGAGAGTAAAAGCGTTACTGCGCGTAAGATTCGCGAAGAAGCGACAAGTTACAAGCAAGGACCTGCGGAGTGCTTAGGATTGCAGACGTTCGAAAATGTCACTTTTGGCCGGGTCGTGTATCTGAACTCGATTTTGCGAACTTGTGTCGCACGGCTCTGCTTTATCGCGTGTGGACGAGGGTCGCCGGGTCGATCTTGAGCGATCGTGTCTCTCCGGTCTGAAGCAATTCTCCATGCACGGTGAGGGGTTCGGCGACGAACGGCAGGATCGCGGCCCGCGCGACGGCCTTTCCTTCAGCGTCGACCATGAGAAATTGGCTGCGCCCGTCCGAAGCAACGAAGATTGGGGGGATGCCCCCACTGATGCAGCGAACCGCGCAATCGCGATGGACCTTGCCGCTGCCGGGATTCATGACACCCACATAGCATTTGCTGTCCACGATTTCTCCCGACAAGACGACGGGACCCAGATCGCGTACTGGTGCTTGGGGCGCGGCGGCCGTGTCTGCGACTGCGATGGATGAAGGCACGACTTCGATTAGCGTCTGGTTCTCGCGGTAGATGAGCTGGCCTTGAAGTCGAACCGGCTTGCCTTCGAAACCGCGGACCAAGTTCTCAGCCCCGTGTTTCCCGGGAGCAACCAATAAATAGCTGGAGTATCCGTAATTTTGGCCCGCATTGCCCGGTCTTGCCACAAGTAGAGCAGGATAGGGGGACCCAATCAGGGTTCCTGTAAAACTGCGAACCGTACCAAATTCAAATGCTGAGCTTGGGAAAGGCGCTTGTCCTCGTAGCAAGACAAGCGGAACCGCGACTGCCAGGACCCCGAACCCGCTTACGACTCGTCGCAAAAAGCGGGCCAAACTGTACGGAGCTCTCAGCTCGTATCCAATATAGAAATCGTTCATCGGCATTGCTCCTGGAGGGAGCCGATGTGTGCGGGCTCGACATAGGTTCCAGGCGGGTTCGGTTGCGGATGGACGAATACGTGGCCTTCGATCAGCTGCACGGAGTATGTCGCGATTTTTTCTGTAAACGGAGGTGGGGCTGTGCCGGAGTCGGGCTGGTATTGGTACCCGTGCCACGGACATGTAATGCATCCGGCAATGATCCGGCCTTCGCCGAGCGGGCCGTTCTGGTGCTGACAAACATTCGATACTGCGGAAACCTTATCGCCATAGCGGAACACGGCAACGCGCTCTCCGCCGAGAGACACCACTTTGGCGCGTGTGTTCGGAATGGAGTCAACCGCGCAAATTTCGACGAAGCCCTGGGCTGTGGCTTCAAATTTCTGCTGATCAATTTGCTTCTCTCGAAACGCAGCGGCCAAGTGAAGCGAAACCATGGTAATTACTCCGGCGGATAGCACTCCGGCGAGCAAAAGGTTTGGTTCTGACTGCAATGCACCCAGTGTCACGTGGGCGACCAGAAGTGTGTACGCGACATAAACAAGCATGTGCAGACGCTTCCAGACTTGCGCGGAGAGGTTGCGAAGCCAGAAGTCGTGGCTCGTCGCGGCCATCAAGAACAAGATGATTAGCGCAAAAAATCCAAGTGCCTGGAAGGGGAAGTTGGCAACCGAGCCGTAACGTTGATTGCTGACAAAGAGGCTAGTGACCGGATTGATGTTCCCGAGCGCGTGAAACTGAAATAGAGCGAAACCTCCGTGTCCCAGTCCTAGTAGGAACGTTGTGACTCCAAGGTGCCGACGGTTGTAGAGCAAGGGCAGAAATCGGCGGTCGAGCCGTGCTAGTGGACCAATACAAAGGACGATGTGCAGCAGCAGAAAAGCAGCAGTTCCAAGCCCGCGAATCAGCAATGTCTCGGCGGTCGCATTGGGATTCCTTAGCACTCCGAGCCCGACAAATGCGGCCAGATAGAGAACGATCCCCGACAGAAGCACGACGTCGTAAAGCTTCTTCTGCCGGTTCCAGCCGATAGCGACGTACTGAACGCTCATGGGAGCCTCTCCACACGCGCGGTATCCACAACGACGTTCCTCGCGAGGCTGAATAGCACAAGAAATCCGCCACGACCATTCCCAGAGGGAAACTCGAACGCACGGCCCGGGATAAAGGGCCCAACCAACTGGGCATCCGGTGGTAAAGAGCCATCTTTCAGTGCAACCGAAGTCCAGTACACAAGCAGATCGGGCGCGTCCACCGGGTTGAACGGAACTAAGACCAAATACCGCCGCTGCGGTTGTATCGAGTCGCCATAGAATCGCGTTTGGATTCGGTGACGTTGCCACATGTCGTCTGATTGCTTAACCAGATAAGTAGAAGCCGGAACCTGTGACGCGAGAGGTGATGAAGATGTTGCGTTGCTGCGGCGAGCTGACACGCCCGCGACGACAATACAGGGCAAGACCAATGCCAGAGCTATGAATACTCGACGATGCACGGTCCTGAGAGGCTGAATCATTGGACACCCTGTTGTCGAAAACCTGTCTTGATACCGCCGCTGGATCGTGCCCGTGCCCACCGAAGTAGCAGCATTGGCCAGAATGCGGCTGCTCCCGGCAAGATCAGAAGTCGGAAACCGATGCCGGAACCTCGCGCTGCGGGGTCAAGAAGCTGGATGCCCGCCGAGACGAAGGGAACGGCGAACACAAGGCCGAGGGCCGTATAGGCTCCCAGTGCAACCACAAACGTGTTTGCGAGTGTTTCAAACATTGGAGCCGTAGATAGGAATGGCCGCGCCGTTCACTTCTTTGCCGGCATCACTGGCGAGCCAAACCATGAGCTGTGCGATCGCGGTCGGCGGGACCCATTTCGAGAAGTCTGCGTCGGGCATCGACTTTCGGTTTGCAGCCGTGTCAATGGTTCCGGGCAGGAGTACGTTCGCGGAGATGCCAGCTTCCTTGTTCTCCGCAGCCACGGTTTTGACCAGAGAGACCATGGCGGCCTTGGAAGCGGCATAGGCGCCGACGCTGGTTCCCGGCTCAACTGCAGCGCGACTTCCGACCGCGATGATTCTGCCGCCGGTCTTCCTCATTAATGGCAGTACTGCGCGCAACAGGTAAAACGTGGAATTGAGATTGAGGTCGAGCATGCTTTGGAAAGTAGCGTCGTCCGTTTCGGCCACCGTCTGCCCACCCGCGAATCCCCCTACCGTGTGCGCCAGAACGTCAAGCCTGCCGAAACGGGATTCGACCTGATCTAGAAGCGCCTTGGCACCGCTCCCCGTCGAGATCTCGGCAGCCACTGCCGTGAAATTGGGATTAGGAAAAGCCGACTGCTGAATCTTTCGAGAAGTGCCCACCACGCTGGCGCCAGCTTCCAGAAAGGCCTGTGTCACGTGCGCACCGAGCCCGCCACTTGCGCCTGTTACGAGTACGATTTTGCCTTTCATTCGAGACTCCTGTGGTTCAGGCCTTCCCGGTCGATTGAGATGCTGCGCGACTCTGATTCGCGTGACCGTTCGATGCCGCAACCTTCAAAAGGTTACGGGAAGTTGGGCCGTTCTAGCGAGGCGTGACCTGGGGTCCCAGCCCGGGCCCATTCGGCCACTGATTGTTGAATCGAAGACTGGCTGGCATAATCCAATATCTAACGTGCGGGGTGTTTGGTAGTAGGGGAATGCCTTCGTAGCATAGGGGAGCACATGAAAATTGCCAACGATGTAACTGAGCTTATCGGGCGAACGCCGCTCGTGCGACTGAATCATGTCACTCAGGGTTGCGTAGCCGAGGTCGCGGCAAAGCTGGAAAGCCAAAATCCGGCCGCCAGCGTGAAGGATCGAATAGGTGTGAGCATGATTGCCGATGCGGAACGCGCAGGCAAGATTGTGCCTGGCAAAACGGTTTTGATCGAGCCCACCAGTGGGAATACAGGGATCGCCTTGGCTTTTGTAGCGGCCGTTAAGGGCTACAAACTGATCCTCGTTATGCCCGAGACGATGAGCATGGAGCGACGGATTCTGTTGCTCGCTTACGGGGCACAGATCGTTCTCACGCCCGGTCCCCGAGGCATGAAGGGCGCGATCCTGAAGGCCGAGGAGTTGCTCGCCTCGACGCCGAACGCGTATATGCTGCAGCAATTCGACAATCCTGCCAATCCCAAGATCCACTTCGAGACCACCGGTCCCGAGATCTGGGAGGACACCGATGGGCGCATTGATTTTCTGGTCTCCGGCGTTGGTACGGGCGGGACAATCACGGGTATCAGCGAGTTTATTAGGCCGAAGAAACCGTCATTCAAGGCAATCGCGGTGGAACCGACGGATAGTGCGGTGCTCTCGGGCGGCAAGCCGGGGCCTCATAAGATTCAGGGGATCGGAGGGGGATTCATTCCCAGCATTCTGCGGCGCGACTACATCGACGAAGTCATCACGGTCACCAACGATGAAGCCATAAACATGGCCCGCCGGTTGCCGTTAGAAGAAGGACTGCTGGTTGGGATCTCGTCGGGTGCCGCAGTGGAAGCCGCGTTGCGGGTGGCACGGCGACAGGAAAATGCAGGGAAATTGATTGTCGTGATTCTGCCGTCATTCGGCGAACGGTACCTGAGTAGTATCCTTTTTGAAGGGTTCCGGAATCAGGCGATGCAGTTGCCGACTGCGGTTCTCCCGGGATAGGGAATGCCCCACCTGCTAGCTCACATCCGCGAAGACGTTGCCACCGTGTTCGAACGCGACCCAGCAGCTCGCTCGCGACTGGAAATATTCCTTTGCTATGCCGGCCTGCACGCAGTCTGGTTCCAGCGCATCACCCATTGGCTCTGGAACCACAGATTCTTTCTGGCAGCGCGTTGGCTTTCGCAGGTTGCGCGGTTGCTTACGGGAATTGAGATTCATCCCGCCGCTCTGATCGGCCGCCGAGTCTTTATTGATCACGGCATGGGGGTCGTGATTGGAGAGACCGCGATTGTGGGCGATGACGTCACGCTGTTCCAGGGCGTCACGCTGGGCGGAACCGGCAAAGAACACGGGAAACGCCATCCAACCCTGTTGGAGGGTGTTGTTGTGGGCGGCGGCGCAAAGATATTGGGCAATATCACCGTCGGCCGAAACTGCAGGATTGGTGCGGGTTCCGTGGTTCTTCGCAGCGTCCCCGATGATTCAACGGTCGTCGGCGTGCCCGGACACATCGTGCTCCGCGAGGGCAAACGCGTCGTCATTACCGATCCCAAACAGATCAACGATCCGCTATCGGAGGCGCTCTCCGCCGTAGCGGCGGAAGTGGGCAAGTTGCGCGATCGCGTACAGCAGTTGGAAGGCTCAGAGTCGCAGCACGAACCCATGGCGCCTTCTTTGCAGCGGTTCATGGAGGACCCGGATTATCAGATCTAACGCGTGCGCGTTTGTAACTTCGTGCATGTAGAATGGAAACATGTCGGCGCCAGCGAATTCCAATTTCAAGAAACGAACGCCACCTCCGGATGAGACCTTCGAGGAAGCGGCTTATCTGAAGTCGTTGGGCGAAAAGCAGAAGATTGTCAGTTTGAAGCTGGCGGATGGCGAAGTTGTCCGGGGTTGGATCGAGTATTACGACAAGAATATGGTTCGCGTAACGCGCGAGGATGGCCCGAACCTCTTCATTTTTAAGCACGAGATTGTGTATATCGCTGACGACCCGCGGAAGAAATAGATTAAAAGTCTCAGACGGCCTCCCAAAGCATGAATTCCAACCATCCCGCTGAATTGCTTTCCACAATGCAGGCCATAGCCCGTGAGGCTGGCACGCTACTCATGGAGCACTTTCGACGCCGGGTTAAGATTGAATACAAAGGTGACGCGGATCTGGTGACGATCGCGGACCGGCAGTCCGAAGCCTTGATCCTCAGCCATATTCGCAGCCACTTTCCAACTCACGACGTGATGGGCGAAGAGGGCACGCGGATCGAAACCGGAAGCGACTATAAGTGGTATGTGGATCCCCTCGACGGGACAACGAACTTTGCCCATGGCTACCCGGTGTTTTGTGTTTCGTTGGCCGTCGAATTTCGGGGACAACGCATTGCAGGTGTTGTGTATGATCCAACCCGCGATGAATTGTTTGCCGCAGAGAAGTTGAAAGGGGCTCAACTCAACGGTGAGCCTATGCACGTCTCTTCGACAGCGAAGCTCGCGGACAGCCTGATCGCCACCGGTTTCCCCAGTCACAAGCGGCACAAGAATCCGAACATTCACTTCTACCACCAGATCACACTGCGCTCCCACGGAGTACGGCGGGCCGGTTCGGCTGCTCTTGACCTTTGCAATGTCGCTGCCGGTCGTTACGACGGATTCTGGGAGTTCAACCTCAACCCCTGGGACACGGCGGCAGGGGTGCTCATTGTGGAAGAGGCAAGGGGTAGAGTCACGGATTTTTCGGGTGGTCCATTTCAGATCGCGAGTCGTGAAACTTTGGCCTCCAACGGGCAGATCCACGATGCGTTGCTAAATGAATTCCAGGCAATTTTCGCCGGACGGGGTCTGGAAGAACTCCCAAGCGCAGCGGCTTACGCCAGGGAACAAAAATCGTAAGTTGCCCACACGACACTCATTTGTTTGAGAAATAGCACAATCGGGACCTGTGTCGATGTACACTGCTTGCTACGTTTTCAGCTATAGAAGTTTCATCACCACTCAAATGCGCGAGGAGTAGCCGCCGTTCTGGCGACGCTGATTTCTTTCCCCGCGAGGAAGCACGCACTAAAGCGTTTTGCGGAATCGCGAAAGGAAATCGTGAAAATTCTCCTCTATAACCCCGACAACGGTGTAACTCGCAATTTCATGCCGCACCTCTGGATGTTCCTGCTTCAGGCGCTGACCCCATCTGGCCATGAGGTGTTGTTGATGGATGGCAATGCGCAGCCGATTGACGAGGCAGGAATCGCGAAATACGTGCGCGATAACAAGATCGACTTGGTTGGCATCGGAGCCATGACGCGCATGATCGCCAAGGCTTATCGCATGGCAGACGCGGTCCGATCCACAGGTGTCAAGGTTGTCATGGGTGGTCCCCACGTTACGGAGATGGCCGATGAAGCCTTAGGGCGAGATGGTGGGCCTCGTCATGCTGATGCCGTTGCATTGGGAGAGGCGGACGCGACATGGCCGGTGATCGTAGCGGATGCCGAGCGTGGCCAACTGAAAGACGTGTACGAACCGGTGGACGCCTTCGGGCAGGAGAGCAAGCCGTCGCTTAAGGAATATCCTGCAATTCCGTGGCAGACAATTGACCTCGATCAGTTCAATCTGGTGCCGAAAGCGGCACGGAAGACACTCGGAAAGATCGGCGAAGGCTGGGGAACGTTTCGGATTGTGCCAGTGGAATCCGGGCGTGGATGTCCTTATGGGTGCGAATTCTGTACGGTGACGGGATTCTTCGGCGACTCGATTCGGTTTCGCACAAATGAAAGCGTTGTAAACGAACTGCTTGCTTTGAAGGCTCGCGCTCGCAGTGAGAAGGGCCAGATGGCCGTCTTCTTTATAGACGACAACTTCGCCATCAACGTAAAGCGCACGAAGTCGTTGCTGCGAGACATTATCGCCGCCGGTGCTCAGGTGCATTGGGTGGCGCAGATCAGCGCCAATTTGTTGCGCGACGAAGAACTGGTGGACTTGATTGCGGCTTCGGGAGGGAAGTGGATCTTCATCGGCATGGAGTCGATCGATCCGGCCAATCTGAAGGACGTCAACAAGGGCTTCAATAAGCCCGGCGAGTATGCGGCCGTGCTGGAACGCCTGGCGGCGCGCAACGTCTACGCCATCACGTCGTTTATTTTTGGCATGGATAACGACACCGTCGGAGCTGCCGAACGAACGCTGGAGCAGGTTCGGACCTGGCCACCGGGACTGCCCATCTTTGGCCTGCTGACCCCATTGCCCGCTACACCGCTCTACAAGAGACTGGAAAAGGCCGGGCGCCTTACGCGTCCCAAACACTGGCAGGAGTTCATTCCGTTTGCCATGGCGCACACGCCTCTGAAGATGACCATCGAAGAAGCGCATGCCGAGGTCAACTATGGCTGGGAAGAGGCATATAGCGCGAAGGCGCTCGCAGCCGCGGTCGATTCGTTGAGCGATCAACCGCTGGGGTATCGCATCAATATCTTTATCGCGCGGATGTGTTTCCGAGGCATTTATTTCCCGATGATGGGAAAAATGTCTTGGGTGAAGGTGATTGCGCAAAATCGGCGAACGATCCTCAAGCTGGTCAGGGACGGATTCAAAGCCAACGCCTGGCGGGGTGCGCCGGCGCGGATTCCGGTTGCGATTGCGCAGCCGATTCAGCCGATCGATACAGGCGAAGCGGCGGCGCAGGTAGCGGAGGGCTAAGCGGAGCTAGACGGACAATGCCAGCCGTCGATTGAAAGTCCATTGGGCTCCTTTCGACCTTCGAAAGCTGCCGTCGAGTGGTTGCTGCCTGTACCGATAGCTGTGTTCTTGCTAGAATTACGGGTTCAAACATGCTCTGTACGGCAGAGGAGCCCTAAACAGTTATGGCATACGTGATCGCTGAGCCCTGCATTGGAACCAAAGACACCGCGTGCGTGGACGCTTGTCCCGTCGATTGCATCCACCCCAAGAAGGACTCGGACAAATACGCCGCCGAAGAAATGCTGTACATCGACCCGGTTGAATGTATTGACTGCGGCGCCTGCGTGCCCGTCTGCCCTGTGTCTGCGATTTTTGCGCTCGACGATCTTCCGGAAAAGTGGAACGCGTTCACCGAGCGCAACGCGAAGTATTTTGGGAGATAGCTGTCAGCCATCAGCCCTCAGGTAAACCGATTCTTTTAAGTCCCGAGGCGTAGCCCAATCAGGCTGCGTCTTTGTTGTTTGTCGAAACAGGCGAATCGCGTTCTCTCGTTATTAGGGAGGTTCGTTCCCGCACGCTTTTCCTGAAGGCTGACGGCTGAAGGCTGACGGCTACTCATTCCTTCCATTACAATCATCGTTTAGCTTTGTAGCCCTCCATGGCGCTGAAGGAGTCGGAAGCGATCGTTTTGCGCACGTATCCACTGCGCGAGTCCGACTTGCTGGTCACGCTGTTTACGCGACTGGAAGGTAAAGTAAAGGGTGTAGCCCGCGCGGCGAAGAAGTCGAAACGCCGCTTTGGAGGCGCGCTGGAGCCGCTCACGTATGTGCGGGCGTTTTACGACGACCGCGAGCGGCAAGAGTTGGCCCGGCTTGATTCCTGCGAAGTAATCGAGTCACCGATGACGGGCGAAGTGACCTATGCGCGAGCTACGGCATTGGCGCATATCGCGGAGTTGCTCGATCAGTTGATGCCGGATCGCGAGGCTAGCGACGCGGTCTTTCGGTTGAGTCTGGCAGTTGTTCAGGAGTTGCGGGGTTCGGCGCTCTGGATGCCGGTCACGTACTTCGAGCTGTGGATGACGCGACTCATGGGTTTTTTGCCGGAGCTGTCCGAGTGCATCGTTTGTGGCCGTGCGCTCGATGGGGAACGAGCTTTCTGGCATGCACTCGCGGATGGGTTGACGTGCTCGGGCGACAAGCGGTTGGCGTCGTCGGAGCTTTCGCCAGAGGCGCGAAAGATTGCGGCCCAGATGCTGAAGTCGCGTGTTTCAGAATTCTCCGGCCTTGATTGGCCGAAAGTTTTGGGATCGGATTTGCGGAAGTTTTTGATCCAGATTCTCGAGCGGCACATTGAGAAGAAGTTGGTGACGGCGGGAATGCTGGAGAAGATCTAGCTTCGAGTTGCGAGCCGCGAGCAAGCACTTCGATTGACTAGGTTGCTTGCTCGCGGCCCATAGCCCGAGACTCACGACGTTCAAGACGATTCATGAGTATTTCGAAATCCAATTCGCTAACCTTTCAGGAGCTCATTCTTAAGCTCCAGGCTTTTTATGCGGCGCGCGCGGCCGTCATTCAGCAGCCCTACGATGTGGAAGTTGGCGCGGGAACGATGGCGCCTGAGACTTTCCTGCGCGTTCTTGGCCCGAATCCCTACAAGGTCGCGTACGTCCAGCCATCGCGCCGTCCGGCGGATGGTCGCTACGGTGAAAATCCGAACCGCTTGTTTAAGCACATGCAGTTGCAGGTAATTCTTAAACCTCCGCCTGAGAATGTGCAGGAACTGTATCTAGAGTCGCTTGCGGCCATCGGAATTGATCTGCGGCAGCACGACATCAAGTTCGAAGAGGACAATTGGGAGTCGCCGACGCTGGGCGCGTGGGGCATCGGTTGGCAGGTGATGCTCGACGGGCTTGAGGTCACGCAGTTCACGTATTTCCAGCAGTGCGGCGGCGTGGATCTCGATCCGATTTGCGCCGAGTTGACGTATGGACTGGAACGTCTTTGCGCATTCTTGCAGGATGTGGATTCGATCTACGAGATCGTGTGGGCACGCGATCCGGACACCGGCAGGGAAGTGAAGTACGGCGACGTTCGGCTAACCGATGAGCGGCAGTTCTCGGTCTACAACTTCGAGGCGGCGGATGTGGCCAGTACCTGGAAGCACTTCGAATTGTGCGAAGCCGAGTGTCGCGGTTTGTTGGATCGCTACGCCGCTTTGGGCAAAGACAAGTCAGAGGGCGATGGTGCAGCCCGTGAAAAGTCCCGTTTCCCGCTTCTGGGGGCCTACGACTTGTGTCTGAAGTGCTCCCACGCGTTCAACATTCTCGATGCACGCGGCGCGATTTCCGTAACGGAACGCGTCGGCGTGATTGCTCGGGTGCGTGCATTGGCCGTTGGCATCGCGAAGGCTTGGGTGGATCAGCAGGGCTGGGCGGAAAAGAAGAGCGATAGCAAAGTTCAAGACACAAGACCGGCTGCGAAGAACAAGAAAGACAAGTTGGCGCCGGTGGGATAGCGCCCGATACTCGCGGTTCGCTGTGATCCGGCTCACATTCACAACGTTGTAATTCTGAGAACATAGACTAACTTCCTAATGCCAGATTTTCTGCTCGAGATCGGTTGTGAAGAAATTCCGGCGCGCATGATCGATGGCGCGTCGCGAGAGTTGCGTGAGCGCCTGGGCGCTCTTCTCCAAAGGGAGCGGCTGGAACCTGCTTCCGAAATCACATTTCTCGATACCCCGCGTCGGCTCGCCGTCATTGCACCCGGTATTCCTGCGGCGCAACCTGATGTGACAGAGCAGTTGACGGGGCCGTCGGCACAGATCGCGTTCAAAGATGGTCAGCCCACTCCCGCTGCGCATGCGTTCGCCAAGAAAGCCGGTGTGGACGTCAGCCAACTTGAGAGGGTTACTACTCCGAAGGGCGAGTATCTGGGTGCGACCGTACAACGCAAAGGGCGGACGGCGGCTGAAATTCTGGCCGAGGCGTTGCCCAAGGAGATCGCCGGACTCTACTGGCCGAAGAATATGTACTGGCGCAAGCGCGGCGAAGTTTTTGTGCGCCCCGTGCGCTGGTTGGTCGCCATGCTGGATGAGCAAGTGATTCCGCTGGAAGTGTTTGGAATTACCGCCGCGAAAACTTCGCGCGGACATCGGCTACTTGGCTCAGAGACCACAACCATTGCGAGGCCGTCCGCTTACGTAGAGGCGTTGCGTGCAGCAAAAATTCTAGGTTCCGCGGAACGCGAGCATGTAATCCGCAAAGCCCTGGATGCTGCGACGCGCACGATTCCTGGCGCGCGTTGGCGAGAAGACAAGCCGCTGGTCGCAGCCGTCGTAAACCTGACGGAATTCCCCTCGGTCATTCTGGGAAGTTTTGATCCCGAATTTCTCGCGCTGCCGGAAGAAGTGCTGGTCACGGTGATGCGCGATCATCAGAAGTATTTCGCGCTAGAAGATGCCAGCGGCAAATTGTTATCGCATTTTCTTGCGGTGCTGAATACGGCCGGGGACGCGGATGGCTTGATCCGTCACGGCAATGAGCGCGTGCTGCGGGCGCGGTTCAATGACGCTCGCTTCTTCTGGCAAACCGATCAGAAGCAGACTCTGCGCCAGCGTGTTGAATGGCTGAAGAACGTTACGTTTCAGAAGGACCTCGGTAGCTATTACGAGAAGACGTTGCGGGTGCAGCGACTGTCGAGTTGGCTGGCGGAAACGGTCAAGCAAAGTGGCATGGCGATTCGCCCAGGCGTGGTGCACAAGGCTGCGCTACTGGCGAAGACCGATCTGACCACGGAGTTGGTGAAGGAATTCACCGAACTGCAGGGCATCGTTGGCGGTCTCTATGCTGCGGTCCAAGAACTCGATGAAGATCTGAAACCTGAAGTGCAGGCAGAGGTCTCCAAGGCGATCTACGACCACTACAAACCGGAGTCCATGGATGACGAGGTCCCGCGCACCGTGGAAGGCGCAGTGCTCTCGATCGCGGATAAAGCCGATTCCATTGCTGGCATGTTTGCGCTGGGATTGATTCCAAGCGGGTCGAAAGATCCGTTTGCGTTGCGGCGTCAGGCCAACGGCATCGTGAGGACGATTGCCGAGCACAAACTGCCTTTCCGTCTCTCCGACGTCATGAACGACGCGCGCTCGCACTATCACGGAGCCGAGGCGGAGAAGAAGTTTTCGAATCCCGACTACACGACATCTGTGAAGCACTTCTTCCGCGAGCGGTTGGAGTTTTACCTGAAGGATGCGCGCGGAAACGCGTATGACGCGGTGAGCGCTGTTTTGGCGGCCGATGCCGAAGACATTGTGGATGCAACTGCGCGCGTCGAGGCCGTGAGTAAGGTGCGTGGCTCAGAAGATTTCGCATCGATCTCTGTTGCGTTCAAGCGCATGAAGAACATCTTGCGGCAGGCGGAAGAGAAGAAGCTGCGAGTTGCAACGCGTCTTGATATAGCGGCGCTTGCCGAAGAAGCGGAAAAGGAACTGGCGGCGCTGATTCCCGGTACAGCAAGTTCCGTCGAAAGACTGCGGACTACTCGCAACTACGATCAGGCGCTGCTGGAAGTCGCTAAACTGCGCCCGGCGATAGACAAGTTTTTCGACAAGGTCATGGTGATGGTGGACGACGATAATCTTCGCGCCAATCGCCTGGCTCTGCTGCAAACGCTGGTAAAAGAATTTTCTACGATCGCGGATTTTTCCGAGATTGTTACCGAAGGCAAAGAATCCCTGAAATAAAAAAGGACTCATCATGGCAACCACGACACTCCCCGAAGCAGAAGTTGCAGAACGCAAAACCTCCACAACCAAATACGTGTACTCGTTCGGCGGCGGCAAGGCCGATGGCCACGGCAAGATGAAGGACGTTCTCGGCGGCAAAGGTGCAGGCCTGGCCGAGATGACCAACGCCGGACTCCCCGTGCCTCCGGGTTTCACGATTCAGACCGAAGCCTGCCGCGAATACATGAAGCGCAGCGCGGTCTCGAAAGAAGTTGAAACGCAGATGGACGCGGCGCTGGCGAAGCTGGAAGCGCTCCAAGGGCAAACGCTCGGCAAGGGTGACAACCCGCTGTTGGTCAGCGTCCGCTCAGGCGCGAAATTTTCGATGCCGGGCATGATGGACACGATCCTGAACCTTGGCCTCAACGACCAGAGCGTGGAAGCGCTGGCGAAGCGCTCGAACAACCCCCGTTTCGCGTACGATTCCTATCGCCGGTTGATCCAGATGTTCGGCAACGTCGTACTTGAAATTGAGAAGGCGGAATTCGAAGAGATTTTTGACGGAAAGAAGAAGCAGCGGAAAGTGAAGCTCGACACAGACCTTGATGCCAAGGCGCTGAAGGAAGTTATCGAAGAATACAAGAAGCTGGTGAAGAAGCATGCCAAGCGCGATTTCCCGCAGGACGCGCACGAGCAGCTAGTGATGTCGCGCGATGCGGTGTTCCGCTCATGGGGCAACGATCGTGCCAAGCACTATCGCCGCATTAACAATATCGACGACATGCTGGGTACAGCGGTGAACGTGCAGGCCATGGTGTACGGCAATCTGGGAGAGACTTCGGGAACGGGCGTTGGTTTCACGCGGAATCCTGCAATCGGCACAAAAGAGTTCTACGGCGAATTCCTGCTGAATGCGCAGGGCGAAGACGTAGTGTCCGGCGTGCGCACCCCGGTCCACATTCTTGAACTCGAAAAGATCATGCCTGATGTTTACAACCAGCTTCGCGACATCACGACCCGCCTGGAAAAGCATTATAAGGACATGCAGGATTTCGAGTTCACCATCCAGGATGGCAAGCTCTACATGCTGCAGACCCGCAATGGTAAGCGCACTGGCTTAGCTGCTGTGCGCGTTGCATTGCAGATGGTCGAGGAAGGACTGATCACCAAGGAAGAAGCGATTTTTCGCGTTGAGCCGAACCAGCTTTATGACTTCCTGGTTCCACGTCTCGATGAAAAGGGTCAGAAGATTGAAGTGCTGGCGAAAGGCTTGCCGGCATCGCCGGGCGCGGCTGTCGGCATTATCGTATTTACTGCCGATGCAGCGGTAGCTGCCGTACGCAAGGACAGTAAAGCGTCGGTGATTCTCGTCCGCGGCGAAACCACTCCCGAAGATATTCACGGCATGGAAGTGGCGAAGGGCATCCTGACTTCGCGTGGCGGCATGACAAGCCACGCGGCGGTCGTCACGCGCGGCATGGGTAAGTGCTGCGTGGCGGGCGCGGGAGATGTGGACGTCAACGAGAAGACTCGCGAAATGCGGGTCAAGGGTCAGGTGTTCAAGGAAGGCGATTGGCTTTCGCTCGACGGCACGACCGGTCGAGTGATCAAGGGCAAGCTGAACACGCTCGACCCGTCGCCGGACGATCCAGAGTTGCAGAAGTTCATGAGCTGGGCCGATCCGTACCGCACGATGAAGGTTCGGGCAAACGCCGATATCCCGCGCGATGCCGTTCAAGCGCGTACGTTTGGCGCGGAGGGCATCGGTCTTTGCCGCACTGAGCACATGTTCTTTGGCCAGGAGAAGATTCCCCACATGCGGGCGATGATTCTGGCTGACACGGAACAAGGCCGTCGTGCAGCGCTGAAGAAACTGCTTCCGCTCCAGCGCAATGACTTTGCTGGAGTTTTCAAGGCAATGGACGGATTCCCCGTCACGATTCGCACGCTGGATCCGCCACTGCACGAGTTCCTGCCACGCCGCGAAGAGTTGATGGTGGACATCGCGACCCACTCGATTCTTAGCACCAAGGAGAAGAAGGAACTCATCAACAAGTACAAAGACTACGGCGTCAAATCAGTAGGCGATCTGAAGAAGGTGCTGCCTGGTTTGCTAGCCCGCGTTGAGCAGTTGCACGAGTTCAACCCGATGCTCGGCCATCGTGGCTGCCGTCTCGGCATCACTTATCCCGAGATCACCGAAATGCAGGCGCGCGCGATCTTCGAAGCGGCTGTTGCCGTGGCGAAAAAAGGCGTGAAGGTGTTTCCGGAAGTGATGATCCCGCTGACAACCGGACTCAAAGAAATGCAGCACCAGTCTGAGATCGTTCATCGCGTTGCCAAGGAAGTGTTCAAGGAAAAGGACACGACCGTGGAATATATGGTGGGCACGATGATCGAGTTGCCGCGCGCGGCTCTGGTCGCTGATGAGATCGCAAAAGAAGCGCAGTTCTTCTCGTTCGGCACCAACGACCTCACACAGACTACATGGGGCTTCTCGCGCGACGACGTCAATAAGATTCTGCCGACGTATCTTGAACTGGGAATCATCAAGCAGGATCCGTTTGCGGTGCTGGATCGCGAAGGCGTAGGGCAACTCGTCAAGATGGCGACCGAGCGCGGACGTAAGACCCGTCCGGGTCTGAAAGTCGGCATCTGCGGCGAGCACGGCGGCGAACCATCGTCGGTCGAGTTCTGCTACCAGACCGGATTGAACTACGTGTCTTGCTCACCGTTCCGCGTTCTGACGGCACGCTTGGCGGCAGCTCAGGCTGCAGCTAGCGAGAAGCTGGGTGTGGAGGGCGGACGCACAAAGTAGTTGACCGCGATTGCCACGGAGTATGAAGCAAGTCAAAAACGGACGCCTCGAAATAGGCGTCCGCTTTCTTTGGGATTCAGCAGCGAAAAAACTTCCGGCGCCGCTGGTAGGCTGACGGCGCCGGAAAGACGAACGGCGGTATCGCAACCCGTTCGGTTACGGTGTGTAAATTTCCGCGCTCATGATCTGATAGCTGATGCTGCCATCCGTGACCAGGACGCGCCCGTCGGAAAGAAGTGATTGAGCAAAGCCAAAGCGGGTACTGTTGAGTGTGCCCGTTGCTGACCATGTGCCGGAAAATGGGTCATACAGTTCGGACTGCCCCGCTGGACCGCCCACCATCAGCACCTTGCCATTGGTCAACAAGGTTGCCGTGTTGTAACCATAGAGATTCGCGGGGTTGCCGGTCACACTGAATGTGTTGGTTGCCGGATCGTAGAGCTCCGCAGGAATCGTGGCGCCAGCAAGTAGCACTTTGCCGTTGTTCAGCAGTACCGCAGAGCCGGCGTGCGCGGCGTTCATCGTGCCCGCCGAGGACCAGCTATTCGTAGAGGGATCGTAGAGTTCGGCATCGCTGCCTCCCACCACTAGAACCTTGCCGCTTGGTAGAAGCACGGCGTTGTGGCCACAGTGGACCACCGCCATCGCGCCTGCGGAAGCGAAAGTGTCGGTGGCAGGGTCGTAGAGCTCGGCAAGATTCGTGCACGATCCCCATCGAATGCGTGGAACCATGACGTTCATTCCGCCAGCGATCAATACCTTGCCGTTCGGCAACAGCGTTGCGGTGTGATTGGCTCGGGGTGTGGTCATTTTCGCCCCGGAAAGTGCGAACGTTCCGGAGGCCGGGTTGTAAAACTCCGCCGTCTTCAGAATGACGAGATTGTCTCCGCTCAGCTTGCCGTTACTTCCACCGACCAGCATCACTCGGCCATCGGGAATCATCGTCCCTGTAGGCCAGTTACGGCCAGATTTCATATTGGGAGTTGCCTTCCAGGTGTTAGCAACTGGGTCGTACACCTGTGCCCAAGGAAAGACCGCACCGATTCCGCCGATATTTCCGCCAGCAACTAGAACCTTTCCGTTCTGCATGAGGGTGGAACTAGCATTGGACGCGGCCTTGGCCACGGAACCAGTGAACGCCCATGTTCCAGACTGGGCAAACGCCGCCAGCGATAGAGAGAGAAAGCAGACCAACAAGAGAAGCATGCGAACGCGTGAATTCATACTGACCTCATATTTCCTTCTTGAATATTTGTGAATTGCGAGACCAACTAAGAATGTTCCGTCAGCGAACCTTGCGAACGATCTTGACGACACTAAAGAAAGCACGCTGCATGCCAAACGGACTGGTGCCTCAAGTTCGTTTATCGACGGAAAAGACAACAAGAATGTTGCAAAAAGCAATAGAAGAAGGCTCTGACAAAAAAGATGTTGGGGTGGGTGGGTCAGACAGGAACAAAAAGTGGGTGAACAAGCTCCGCGCGACCTTCGCGAGTTTCTGTAACGACCTCGGTCAGTTGGTTTTCTGAAGTCTGGCGATCAGCTTCTGCGCGAGGTTTTCTTCCGACTCAGACCAAAGAAGTCGCGCCGTGGCTCCGGCATTCTTCTCTACCAGCGCGGTGAAGGCGACCAAGCGCTGCACGTTGATGCGCACGCGCTGCTCAGTGTCTCCCGTCAATTCGACTTCTTCATGAAGAAAGTTGGTATCAAGACCGAAATTGACCTGGATGTGCCCGCTCGCGGAAGCGGCGTCCTCTTCAAACTGCGGCCCTTGGGCTACGACCTGTACAAGCGCTGGAGCGAGTCGCCAATTCTGCTGTCCGTCTACCGGTGTCCACAGATCCCAGTAGGCTTCGAACGCAAATGCATAGTCCTCGTGCAGAAATTCTTCGACCACGCCCACTGCCTCTTCCGGAGAAATACCAGGTACGAAACGCCGCTCAAGAACCGTAGGTTCCGCCCACGACACAGGATGAACCGCGGCATACGTAACGCCAGATCGCTCGGCAGAGAAGGGAAGCTGTCGCAGAACGCTGACCGTGCGCGGGAAAATGTCCGGCAGTTCGAAAGTGGGGAACCAAAGGCTAAGGTAGAGCGAGTCGGCCATCGATCTATCTTAATAGCTTTTGCTGGACTACTGTGGGCGGCGCGCAATACCGCGGAGAACGGTGCAAAGACGGACGCAAGCGGCAGCAGTATGTGCATCTTTGCGAGCGCGAACTTTGACAATGCGAAAACCGCACTGTTACCATATCCTATTGCAGTTGTCGCTGACCTCGCTCCACACCAGTCAGCTCGTCCCCGTCGTCTAGCCTGGCCTAGGACATCGCCCTTTCACGGCGCAAACGCGGGTTCAAATCCCGCCGGGGACGCCAAATCAACACCTTACAGGAGAACTGTCTACTCTCTGTTTAACAAGAGGGTAGGAACTCCTGGGTTCCGTGAACCTTGATGATTGATGGTCGATGAGATACAGAGGCATCAAGATGTCACCTGACACTCCGGAACAGCACGCGATCCTGTTTCCTCGTCTAAATGAAGGACACGTTTCCGAACTATGCAGCGTAGAAGTGAAGCAAGAAGCAAGTAATCTCACCACAAATTCGCTCCCTGGACTTCCGCTAGCCTCCGCATGGTTCGAGCGCGCATTGCTCTCGTTCAAAACCTTGGCGACGCCCGCTTGAACCCGGTTGTTCGCAAGCGCTAACGACAAAAGTTCAGTGGATTAGGTGGATCGCAGAACGTCCCCGAGTTTATTGCGGACGCCCAGTTGTTGGTCGTGCATACAGTATCGCTTGGCTCCGAAGAGTTTGGGTAGGACTGCCACCGAGCAGGGCATCGGGGGCAAACAACAGCCGGCGCTCAGAAGTTCTAAGAAATACTGTCGCCTCAGACCCGCCATGCATCTCCGGGTATTACTGTTTGCAGGCCCAACTGGTACTCACCGGCTCCTTTTAGAGACTTGATCCATACCACCCTAAATTCCACCCTTCGATGGCGATGCTTGAGCACAACCACGTCCTGCGCTCGGATCCTATGGTGAATCGCACCAACGCGGGCGCCGTTCGACGTTATGTCGAGCGTATGAGCGACTTCATGAAACGGGCAGCCATGCTCGTCTGTGCCCGAGATGATCACGGGTAAAACGCCCTTTGTGCGGTCGTGGCGACGCTTGGTCATTAAATCCCGAGGGGCGGACGCGAAGAAGGCAACTGCAAGACCATTGCAGCGCCGAACAGATCACCAAAACGAAAACGTCCTAGACTCTTTCGAGTCAGGGACGTTTCGCTGAACAGCCCTCCCCCAGAACTGCTCAAATTCAAGCTTAAACACGATTGCAGGAGCGGAGAATAGCACTAGCGTGCCCGTTACGTGCGCGCGTTACCAAGGTGCTCGCCTCTGCGCGCGTGATTCAGTTCATTCGGGGAAAGGCTACCGGAAGGGAACTCTGGTTCTTCCCAATAGAAGCCCGGCCGTAGACTGGTTTCTGTTGACATTGAGCGTCTCCGGCGGGACAATCACGCCGTCTCTGCCTTGGGGCGGCGGGGCTGCCCTAGCCCTGAGCATGAGACCACAGCCCATGGGGAATTCATTCCAAAAACTGGCGAGACTCTTAGCCGACGATCAAGGTCAAGACATTGCTGAGTACGCAGTCATGCTGGCTGTCATCCTCGTGCTAGTCGTTGGTACGATTCGACTAGTAGGCTCCAACGCTAACAACGCATTCTCGTCCGTAGCCAGTTCACTTCAATAGGATGCGGGTGTCGTCAAGTGGCGTCACGAACCGGAGACGGCCCCGCTCTGCTTGAAGGTTACGAACATGTTCAAGACATTTTCGTTCAGGACCGAGACAATCTTCTTAGCCTGCTCCAGAGTCGTCCCGCCTAGTAGGTCGAATCCCGACACGGTGTTGTTCAAGACAGAGATTGATTGATGGTACCGCTCGACGATGATTTGAGGTTTGCCATCGGAGGTCTGTTTAATCACGAAACGGCAGTTAGCGCGTTCCGTTTTTTCTTCGGTCATGCGAGGCAGTATAGACCGTCCCTTGAGCCTCGGCCAGACGCAAAACAAGCCGCCGTTTGTAGGCAGAGGCTAGAACCGGGTCTGACAACCCTATCCCGCACGACACGCAGCCTCTATCGTGGCTTTGGCACCATTCAATGTTGCCTGGGTCTCGCGGGCGATCTTGCCTTTTGCGATTAAGTTGAGGAACTTGGCTTTCAGAGTTATCGTCGAGTAATAATGGCTGATTTCCACCTTGGTTGACTGGTAGCCGAGCGTTTGGAACGTCGTCTCCACCCTGTAATCACTGAGAATCTTGCTGATGCCGAATGTGTCCTCCGGCAACACAGTGACGATCTTCTGCAGCGGGATAATTTCGATGTCCTTCTCGGTGCACGTGTGCTTCCCGCCCGGAAGATGACATCGATAGGACGCGCCTGGCTCGCGGAGGGTCTTGCCAGAAAGAAGATCAACCTTGACCAGGCGCGGATGAAACTCCGGGATATTCGTGAGATCCATGCTGTACGCCCACACCGCTTCCAAAGGCGCGTTGATGAACGCTGCCCTGTCAACGACTCCCCAGCACGTAATGAATCAGGCATCCGTGGTTCCGGCTGGTAATTCTCTCCTACATTTGCACCGACTGCTGCGCTCAAAAGTGAAGCCGGAACGATTTCCCCTCAAGGTCACGAGCAGTCATCGCCTCTCGCAAGGTTTACTTGGTTGGAACGCCCGCCTGTCACGCAGGAGTCCGCTGGTTCGATCCCCGTCGCTCCGCCATTCCGATTCAACCGTGAAGCTGCAACTCGAAGAATTTCCATTGGGCTCTTCGAGCGGTCTTTCATGGACCTTTCAGTTAACGTCCCAGTTCAGATCCAGTTTTTTCGCAGTAGCCACATCTTCACGATCTGCGTAAGACCCATGTATGCGAGCAGTGTGAGCATGAGGATTGGCCAGTACATCCTCGGCAGATGGGTGAAGCCCAGAGAGGAGGCCAACGGGGAATAGGGCAGCCACACACCAACGGCTATGATGGCGGCCGTGGTAGCTGTCAGCACCCAACTCGCTCGGCTCTGCAGAAAGGGAATCTTGTTGGTGCGAATGACGTGGATGATGAGAGTCTGCGTCATCAGCGACTCGACGAACCAACCGGTCTGAAAAAGCGACGCGTGGGAGGGATCCCAGCAGTTGAAGATGTAGAGCATGACGAAAAAAGTCGTATAGTCAAAAATCGAGCTGATAGGGCCGATGAAGAGGATGAACCGCTTGAGTTCTGCAATGTTCCAGGGACGTGGTCGAGTGACTTGATCGTCGTCCACGGAATCGGCTGGAATCGGGACTTGCGAAAAGTCGTACAGCAGGTTGTTGGTCAACACCTGGATGGGAGCCATCGGAAGAAACGAGAGGAAAGCGCTCGCGCCCACTACGCTGAACATGTTGCCGAAGCTGGAACTCGCTCCCATGCGAATGTATTTGACGATGTTGGCGAAGACTTTGCGGCCTTCAATCACGCCTCCTTCGAGCACCATCAGGTCCTTCTCCAGTAAGATCAGATCAGCCGATTCCTTGGCGACATCGGTGGCCGTGTCCACGGAGATACCGACGTCCGCCGCTCGCAACGCGGGAGCGTCGTTGATTCCGTCGCCCATGAATCCGACCACGTGTCCTTTGTCGCGCAGCATGCGAATGACCCGCTCTTTGTCGGCGGGAGAGAGGCGAACGAACAGGGTTGCCTTCTCCGCAGCCTCGGCGAGTTCGGCGTCGGTCATTCTCTCCACATCGCCACCCAGCAACATAGGGTCGGCTGACAGGCCCACGTCTTTGCACACTTTGCGGCTGACTAGCGGGTTATCCCCGGTGAGGATTTTTACCGCCACGCCATGTTTGTTCAAAGCGGCAAGTGCGTTCGCCGCGGTATTCTTGGGCGGATCCAAAAACGCGACGTACCCTCGGAGAACGAGGTCGCGTTCGTCGTCTTTCGCGCACAATTGTTTTCCAGACAGATCCTTGGTGGCTACCGCCAGCACGCGGAAGCCGTCGTTGCTGAGGCTGTCATATTCCGCTTTGAGTCCCACCATCCGATCGGGTTCCATCGGGGACAACTGGCCATCCAGTTCGAACTGCGAGCAGCGGTGGAAGACATCCTCCGGGGCTCCCTTGGTCAGCAGGATCGGCTTGCCGTCCGGGTCCGCTACCAGGACCGACATCATGCGGCGAGTGAAGTCGAAGGGCAGTTCATCCAGCTTCTTGTACTTCTCGACTATCGCCTTCCCGTGGAAATCGGCACTGTCCAGAATCGCGCGATCGAGCAGATTCTTGAGACCCGTCTGGAAATAGCTGATCAGGTATCCGTTCATGAGCACGTCTTCGGTTTCACGCCCTGCAACGTTGCAATGCCGCATCAGCACTACGCGGTCCTCCGTGAGCGTACCGGTCTTGTCGGTGCAGAGCACATCCATCCCGCCGAAATTCTGAATTGAGTTCAGCCGCTTGACGATCACTCGCTTGCGGCTCATGGAAAGCGCGCCATTGGACAGGCACACCGAGACGATCATCGGCAGCATTTCCGGAGTGAGACCTACCGCCACGGCCATCGCGAAGAAGAACGCCGCCTTCCAGTCATGCTTGGTGAAACCGTTGATCAGGAAAACCAGCGGCACCATCACGACCATAAGCTTCATCATGAGCCAGGTGAAGCGTTCGAGTCCCTGGTCGAAGCTCGTTAGCTCTCGCTCCCCGGTGATCGAACTGGCCATACTTCCGAGGTAGGTTTGCACTCCTGTTGTCACGACCACGGCCGTGGCCGTGCCGCTCTCGATGCTGGTTCCCATAAAGCATGTGTTCTTGAGTTCTGTGGGTGAGCTCTCCTCTTTTGTTTCCGGGTCGTGGAACTTTTCGACGGGGAGGGATTCTCCTGTGAGGCTGCCTTGACTCACGAAGACGTCTTTCGAAGACAGCAGGCGTAGGTCGCCGGGAATCATATCGCCGGCGGCCAACTTGATGATGTCACCGGGCACTAAGTCGCGGAGGGGAATCTCTCTTGCCGTCCCGTCCCGAACGACGGTCGCAGTCACGTGAATCATGGCCTTCAGCTTCTGCGCGGCGGTGTCCGCCCGGGCTTCCTGCCAAAATCGTAGGCCTACACTCAGCGCCACCATGCCCACCATCACCGAGCCGGCACGCACGTCGCCGGTTGCGAAGGAGACTGTCGCCAGTACCGACAGCAAGATCACCAACGGGTTGCGGATGAGTTTCAGAAACCGGATGAACCAGTGTTGCTGCCGTTCCTGCGCGATTTCATTGGGACCCGTCGTGCGCGCCCGTGCTTCGGCATCGGCTTGGTTCAGGCCATTCAGCGATGTTCGCAGATCCCGCAGCAACTGTTCGCTGTCCTTCTTGGATGCGTCGAGGACAGCAGGCGAAACACGGATATTCTGGCTTTTCGTGCTTGGGGGAACCAACGGCGGCTTCACGGGAACCTCTGGGGCCACAAGACGAGGGCCCGCCTCTCCAGTGTCGCCAATAAGATGCGGTACCGCGCTATTCGAATTCAAGGTTGTCATCGTTCCGTGACAGCTCTATGGCTAACGCTCGAAAAGGGTTAGAAAACGACCGCCAAATGCAGCTTTCGCAACAGCGAATTCTTCTTTTCATGGTGAGGCTGCATGCGCTCCAGAATGTCGCTCAGAATGCGAACGGCGGTCACTGTGTACCGGCCTTTGTTGAGCATGACGCACTCGGCGCGCTCTCCCATGGCGGCATCGGTGACC
>Ga0302321_100000793_pt1 | contig 27278 bp, 23 predicted proteins | sample Fen_T0_1_FD_202505 | JGI IMG/M metagenome (GOLD analysis project Ga0302321, IMG submission 202505) | Peat permafrost microbial communities from Stordalen Mire near Abisko, Sweden - Fen_T0_1 | ecosystem: Environmental > Terrestrial > Soil > Wetlands > Permafrost | place: Sweden: Abisko... | reverse complement strand
TTATAAACCTAAGATTTTGCTTTATCCGCTTGTTTTGCCCCGGAGCCCGGCGGTTCGCGGACTGGTGTGCCCCCGCCACACGGTTCGACAAGTTCCCCAAACACGGCCCGCCCCGCTTCCAACGCATGCTTCAACCGCAGCATCGGCTCCGCAATAGCCCGCGCCGCAGGCCCTGCCAGCCGCACCACGCCAATCCCTCCGCGTCCCGGAGGAGTCGCAATCGCGACAATCGTGTCATCAAGATTCATATCTGCGCAGAAACGTCAGTCCACAATAAACAGCCGCGTCGCCACCCGCGTCGAAGACCGGTGTCCCGGCGCTCCATCCCCCGCCTGGTAGCTCTCCCCCGGCTTCAAAGTGAAGCGCCTACCATCGGCCAACTCCGTCTTCAGTTCGCCATCAAGACAAAGAATGACATGCCCCTTCTCGCACCAATGATCCGCCAGATACCCAGCCGAATATTCCACCATCCGCACCCGAATCTCGCCAAAGTTCCGAGTCCGCCAAGTCGCCGTCCCCGTCTCCCCGGGATGCTCGGTAGCGGGAACCTGTGTCCAATCTGTAGTGGTAAAAGGGAAGCCGCTCATCTTCATGAGTGGAGTATAGCCAGAACCAACTCACCCATGTCCGTTGCCGGGTTGGAGTCAGCAGCGGGTCAAACGTCTAACGCTCCCGGAAGGAATGCCGAGTAGGCATTGCAGTTAGTCAATTGGGGATCTTACGACAGTTACCGATGCGCGTTGCCCAAGAGACTCAGTTGCGAGTGGCCCGCTTTCCTTTCTGCCAATCCAAAAGCTTCTTGATACCGTCATAGTCAGAGCGGGGAATCAAGATAGCTCCATTCTGCAAGTAAATCCATTGTTCACCGCCGTCATCTTGATTGCGTCGTATTTTGAGATCGTCCGCAGACGTCGGCCCCTTGCCCTCGTACGGGAGAAAAACATCATCGTACAGTTTGTCTCCTCTCTTGTTGAAGATCCGACAGTGACTCGCGTTGTCCTTCTCGTCAAACCAACAGTAGTCCCAGTCATAGCCCCAGAGCATCGAGACAGGCGTAGCATCCTTGGGAACATTTGGCGGTCGATGGGGTAGAACCTTAAAGAATACCCATAGTGCAACGACCCCTACCGCCAGGGACAGCGCGACAACTAAACGTCTCATTGTTCGTTTATAGACCCTTGCCCTGTCTCCGCGCAGCAGGCTCGTTGACGAAAATCGGGGATTTCCCTAAGTGCGCCCCCAGTCCGTCTGGGTTCAGTTAGCGCAACCCTTAACGATTCGAAGCGAGCCCGGGGTTGGAAAGCGCAAAGCATCCACGAGAGCGAAATGGCGCTCTTCTCCGAGTGCATGCAGTCGTGTGCTCGAAAAACGCTTGACACCGCCGACATTGCAAGAGATGGGGATTTTTCGCCAACTACTGATTCACGCTCGCAACTAACTTGCTGGTCTTGTGTCCAGAGTGAGTATCGGGCGTGGCCGTGAGCAAGACGACATCCGCGTGAAGACCTTCGACGAGGTCAATCACATTTGCCACGTCCGCCCACGGCACGTTGCTTTCTGCTTCCAAGTACGCAATGTGCCGCTCACGCTTTTCTAGCTCCATTCGGATTGTACTGTCGAGTTCGTCCCTAGGCGTCTTCTTTGAGTTCACATAGACAGCGGCTGAACCTTTACTGCTGCTGCCTACTACTCCAAGCACGAGCGGCGGCTGGACCAAGAGATGATCCTTGCTAATTAGCCAATAGGGTCTCAGGATGCTGACGTACAAACCCGTTCGAGGATGGAAGGACGAGAGGATCACAAAAGGCGGAATGACAAGGGCTAGTACCGACGCCGCAATCACTGCGAATGGAAGCTTTGAGAATCGCGCCGCCAGCGGAAGCCTCTGCGCGACTTGAATGCCGCGACTCCTTCGCTCGAACGCCCTACTGGACACTCCGCTTTCGAGCAGGTCTATACGCGTGCGGAGAAAGTTGTGGGACCATATCGCTGGAACAGCCACAAGGAGCCCTGTAGCCATTGGGATGAGCGCTGCGGCTAAGTCTGAGGCCCCCCGAACAGCCCACGCCTGCGGGGGGCCAGAGCCACCCCTAAACGCGTTCAGGACACCGATGCATGTGCCCACAAGTCCCAAGAATGGGGCAGTAGAGGCAATTGATTTTAGACTGCTGACCTTGAGGTTCAAGTCGGCAACCAGTTTTCGTCGACCGCGCTGAAATACCACACTGGCGTTATCGGTGGCCTCCGCAAGACGAGCGAAGTGGCAGCGGTGGGAAACGCGGATGAGAAGAACGGCGACATGAACGAGCATGAGCACAAGCACGAAGACATCCAAGTGCTGCAACCAGTTCATCCACCGCCACAGGTATCGGAAACCCCATTCGTACCCGTACATTTGCCACCTTTGGGAGACAGACTAACGGCATCAGTAGAAATGTAACTCTCAAGGCTGATGCCTTCATGAGGTGGAGACACCACACCACCGCCTCAGGTTCCCAATTGTTGTAAACTTGCTGCTTCGTCGTGTCTTTCAGGATTCAGATAGCCGTTCCGACTATCGCCACGGTAGCGACGAGAACCGCGAATTGTCGCTATCAACCTCGGCCCCCACATCCTGTTCCCGGCTGTCATGTCCCTTCCCACCAGCCATTTGACAGTTTCTTTCGCAATTAGGGACCCCGAATAGGAACTTCGTACGTCCAATTCTCGTAGCTTAATGTATGCGGCGCTTTGTAGACAGCTTCGGCCAGGTCCTGGCGGCCATGTGGGCCCACAAACTCCGCTCCTTCCTCACCATGTTCGGAATCGCCTGGGGCGTCGGATCCCTGCTGCTCCTGATTGGATTAGGGGAAGGTTTTCGCGCGGGCACCGCGAAGAATCTGGCGAGCTTCCTCGGCGAAGATTACATGCAGATCTACAACGGCCGCGTGCCGGCCGTAGGCAGCAGCCAGCTTTCGTCTCGCCAGTACTACCTGAACTACCAGGATTTTCTCGACATTCGCAGCTCCCCCTACGTGCGCGACGCCACACCGGTCATCTACCGCGGCGACCTTCGTCTGGTCAGCGACTACGGCAGCAGCAACGGCTACGTCGATGGCGCCGAACCGCAGTTCTACGATATTCGCTACCAGCCGATCGAGCAGGGGCGCTGGTTGAACTGGAGCGACGAACAGCAGCGCAACAATGTCTGCGTCATCGGCAGCGAATTCGTTCGCATCCTGTTTCCCGGCAGGCCGGTGATCGGCGGCAGGCTGCTGGTCAACGGCGTGCCCTTCCAGGTAATTGGAACCTTCCAGAAGGTCGGCCACGGCAACAACAATGACCAGAACATGCGCTTAGTGATGCCCTTCAGCACCATGGCCATCTATTTCCCGATGCAGGGAGCGGGCAATGCCAAGGCGCTCAAATATGTTGCCTACCAGCCCAGCACGCGCAAGCAGCACGATCTAGCCAGAGATGCGGTCCACCGCATCGTGGCCAGAAATCACGCTTTCGATCCCAAAACGCCGGATGCGTTTGACGACCTGGACACCATCGCCATCGTCGAAATGGTCGGCAAAATCTCCGACGCCATGGATGGATTTCTGGGAGCCGTCGGCCTGGTCACGCTCGCTTTGGGGGCCATGGGGGTCGTGAACATCATGCTGGTCTCGGTTGCGGAGCGTACACGTGAGATCGGTCTGCGCAAAGCCCTGGGCGCCACGCGGCGCAACATCCTGTTCCAGTTCTTTCTGGAAGGCCTCATGCTTACGGCCATCAGCGGTGGTATTGGTGTGGCCGGAGCCTACGCGGTGACCAAGCTCCTCGGACTTGCGCCACCCATCGATGGGTTCGAATTGCCTCACATCTACCCGGCGAGCGCTGCCCTTGCCATGGGAACTCTGGCCGCGGCCGGTATTATCGCGGGCCTGTACCCCGCACAAAAGGCAGCGTTGCTCACACCGGTCGAAGCGCTTCGCCAGGAGTAATCCCAGGAGTAATCGATGATCCGTGCGAAAGATGTGTTCTCGGAAGCTTACGGCGCACTTCGGCAAAATCGCCAGCGCACCGCGATCACCATGCTCGGCATGGCCTGGGGCATCGCCACGGTGGTCCTCTTATTGGCCTATGGCACGGGTTTCTCGACCGCCATCGTCAACATCTTCAGGTCCTTTGCCAGCATGCAGTCGGCTGGCATTGCCGGCGGCCGGACCTCGATGCAGGCCGGCGGGAGCAAAGCGGGGGCCGATGTCCGATTGACCCGGGATGACCTGGACCGCCTCGTGGCCAACGTGCCGCAAGTCACCCGCATCGCGCCGGAATCGTTTCTCCAGGCCCTCATCAGCTACGAAGGCCGTTCGTACACCTGGAATGTCTCGGCCAGCACGCCCGTGATGCCCGACATTCAGAACCTGAAGCTAGATGTCGGGCGTTTCTACAATGCCGAAGACATGCAGTTGCGCGGCCGCGTCTGTGCGTTGGGTTCGGAAGCCAAGGAGAAACTGTTCTCCGGCCGCTACCCCATTGGCGAGAGGATTCGGATCAACGGCATTCCCTACGAGGTGGTCGGTGTGATGAAAGCGCGGCCGCAGGAAGGAAATGACAACACCATCAACCGCGTTGTCTACATTCCCTTTCCGACCCTGAGCGACTTCCGCGACACGCGCTTTGTCGACATGATCTGGGTAGATTTTCTGGGCTCCGACTACCAGGCGGTGAAGAGGTCGATCCGAAATACGCTGGCCACGGCCCACAATTTTCGTCCTGACGATGAGCGCGCTCTGCGGGTTTTCATCCTGATGGAACAACTCTCGCAATTCGGAATGATCAGCATGGCTTTGCAGGTGCTCCTCGCCTTTATTGGCACGTTGACGCTGGGCATCGGCGGTGTGGGGTTGATGAACATCATGCTGGTGAGCGTGACGCAGCGCACGCGCGAGATCGGTGTGGAAAAAGCTGTAGGCGCACGCCGCTTTGACATTCTCATGCAGTTCCTGTCGGAGGCGCTGGCCATCACCTTTCTGGGCGGCGTGTTAGGGATTGCGCTTGCCTACCTCGTTTCGTACTCGGCAGGAACCCTCACCTTCTACAGCGCTCTCGCTCAGCACGGCGAGATGGGCGACATTCGACTCATCATTTCACCCGCCAGCGTGCTGGTTTCGACCGCCATCCTGGTGCTGGTCGGCTTGATTAGCGGCATGATCCCAGCGGTCCGTGCGTCCCGTCTCGATCCAATCGAGGCGTTGCGCTACGAATAGCCCCAGCCGAAGGCTGTGGTTTATATTTTGTTCATGAACCAAGGGCACATTTATTTTGAAATTCAGGCCGACGATCCTGCTCGTGCCATCCGCTTTTACTCACAGGTCTTCGGGTGGAAGTTCGACGAAGTGAAAGGCCTCCCAATTCCTTACTGGCGCATCGAGACCGGAGGGTCGCGCGGCGGATTGCTACAGCGCCCTGTAAAAACACCACCCCCACAGTGCGGCACGAACGCCTTTGTCTGTTCGCTGGAAGTGGAAGACTTCGATCAGACAGCGAAAGTAATCGAGCAACTCGGAGGCGTGGTGGCATTGCCCAAATTCGCAGTCCCGAAGACTTGCTGGCAGGGATATTTCCTCGACGCCGAAGGAAACACGTTCGGCATCTTCCAAGTGGACGCCAACGCGAAATAAGAAGCACGCGTCGGGTCGGATAGTGAGTGTGGAGTCTTACCCCTGGAGTCCGTCCCATGACCAGCGTGGGATTTTTAGGCCGCTAGGCACATCATCGGCAGACTGGTGGTAGCGAGCCATCGTTGTCGTGGTCGCCCAAGCGAAGTAATCGTGCAGCACTTGTCGCAGCGCGCCATCGGCGGCGAGTCCGACATCCGCAAGCGCTTGATCAAAGCAGGCAATCGCACGCCGATCCATTTCCTCGTGCTCGCCCTTGCCACTGTGCATCTTGACGACGGTGGTCTCTTCACCATAGGAATCGGAGTACGCGCTGGGACCACCAAGCGCCTCGGCCCAATACGCGGCGAGTCGCTCGACATGCTGAGGGTGGAAACCGTGACTGAACGCATGGCTGACCACGTCGTCAGCCATCACCCGATGATGCCAGGCACTGGCAAGACGCCGCATCCCGTCCATCCCACCCGCCGCCTCGAAGACAGTTTCCACGATCTCCATAATGACAATCATCCCGCGCCATTGCAAGAATGTGCGCAACCCCGGGACTTCACTGTTGTGAACAGGCGAACAGGCGTTACTCGGAACCCTTAGTTAGTGCAATGGAGATTCTTCAACAACACTACGGTGGGGGAGTTGGCAGTACCGATTACGTAATTGCTTCATTTGAGAGCCTGTCCAACAAGCCCCGTACGCGGTCGGATAGTGTGGCTGCGTTTTCGACGAATGTGTCAGCTTGCAGTCCCCTTGACGAGACTGTCATCTTGCCTTGGTAGATATGAAATCCGATGCTCGGCTGTTCCGGCCGCATCCCGTGTTTTCGCGAGCGTGAGACCACGAAAATGTCTAGAGATTGTCCTGCACGCAGCTTTCGGTCATAACCGGTGAGGCGAAGCGTTGCAATGAACTCCACTACGTCAGGACTCTTGGGCCAGATTTCTCCCGAACCAAAGAACCACTCCATGCCGTTCCAACTTTCAAGAAAGTCCTGCTCAATCACATCGTCCATTGCGAACTTCTCCGGCGGGTGGCCGACATCTCCATGGCCAAGTATAACGTTCATGGCTTAGCGCTGGCACCGAACAAACTGTGGGGTGCCCTGCTTCTCGCGGTTCGAGAAGCAGGCTTCCCCTGCTGTCAATCCCCAGGTCTTTGAGAACTGTTCCATCACCACCGAGCCGTGTGCCAGATCACTGCGTCAGCGCTATGACTGGACGGTGCTGAGGTTGAAAACTCGATCACCGGCGGCGTAATAGCAAAGGCCCTCGGTGTGGGTAGTCGGAAAGCTTGCTTCTCCGGCCCCCCCGTGCCAAGTGCCCAACAAAATATTAGTTCCCGTCTGTGTTAAGCGCTAAAATGCGGTCAATCTAGAGGTGGCTTGCGGAGATGGACAACTTGACAGCCTGTCGTCTTTGTCTCGCGGCCCTCGCAGTCCTGCAGATAGTCTTCATAGGGCCCGTGTGCGCGCAGGAGTATCAGATTCCTGCGACTGGAACCGTCGACGATTGGACCCATCACCATCTCGTTTTTTCGAACCCCGGTACCGAGCAGGATGCAATCAGAAATGGCAGTCACGAAGCATGGTTGGGAACCGTAACGGACGATCGCTATCGGATACAGTGGTTGAAACGCTACGGTGCGGCGAATCGAGTCGATGTTGCATCCTCCAGCACCACTGCCCAAACGTCTTCGTTGTCGGGAGATGGACGCAAGATCGACCGCCCAGGCTCTTGGATCAAGAGGATCCACGGGGACTGGGCGGTAACGCTGGCGGGAGGAGCAGGATTTGGCCCTGCTCCCGATATGTATCCTGCCAAGTACACATTTAGTCCTATCGGCAATCCCAGTTGCACTGACTTCGTGGTCTTCCAGGTAAACACGAATGGTGCGGTGAATCAGGCGAATCTCATCGGCGTGAACAGTCTTTACAAGACAACCTGTTCGGGGTCGGTGCCGGCGACGCTGTTTTACTACAATGTCGGCAGCGGTTCGATTAAGACTTCCCCCGTTCTCTCCACTGACGGCACGAAAGTAGCTTTTGTCGAAACTGTCACAAACGGGTCCGTGTTTCACGTGCTTACGATCGGTACGACCGGGAACAATGGAACATCCTTCAATAGCCCTGCGGTTCCTGGCTCCAGCAATAATGCGGTCAATGTGACCATCACGATGAACGGGAACGTCACCGTGACCCGCTCGTCGCCTTTTGTCGACTATAAGAACGATAACGCTTATGTGGGCGACGACGGCGGGAAGTTACACAAGTTCCACCCCGTCTTCAGCGGAACTCCGGCCGAGGTTACCACCGCACCATGGCCGTTCACGGTTGCCAGTAGCGTCATTCTTACCGGCCCTGTCTTCGACGGTGGCTCTAGTCAGAACATTTTCGTCGGCGGCAGCGATGGCAATCTCTACTGCGTAACCTCGGCAGGCGCGCATTGCGCCACGTCCAGTGTGTCGGTGGCCTCGGGGGCGAGTCCAGGCGTCGTGCTGGACGCGCCGATTGTCGACAGCACAAACCAGACCGTCTTTGCCACCGCCAGCAATAGCACCAACTCGATTCTGATGCAGGCCAAGACGTCGTTAGCCTCTCCCGTAAGAGCGACCATGGGAGCAAATGGAACGGATCTTTACGCTGGGGCCTTCGACAATGCTTACTTCACCAGCGTCGGCACCGGACATATGTACTTTTGCGGAAACCTCGCCGGTGCCGCTACCCCGACGCTCTACCGGGTTACCTTTAACGGAAGCGGCACGATGAGCGGAACAAATGACGGCAACTCTTTCCAGTTGGTTCTGACTGGCAACACAGGCTCGACCGTTGACTGCACGCCGCTTACCGAAGTGCTCAACGGCAGCACGGACTACCTGTTCCTGGGAGTGTTTAATCACGGATTCACCTCCGGCTCACCAAACTGCGGCAACCAGACCTGCATGATGAGTTTTGTCATCACATCCTCATTCCCTTCAGCGGCCAACGCGATAACAACCTCCGGTCTGGGAAGTCTAGGAATGAGCGGAATTATCATTGACAATGTGTCTGGCGTCGCCGGTGCCTCGCAAATCTACTTCGGCGGTCTGCAGAACAATACCGGTGTGCAGGCCTCGCAATCGGCGCTGCAGTGAACAGGCATGACTGACCCAGGGGAAACTAAGCGCTCGCTTTCACAACCAACAAACGGGGGGGCGTCTCGCACAAGAAAGCCCTACCGCAAACCCGACTTTCGCTTCGAGCGCATATTTGAAACTCAGGCACTGAGCTGTGGAAAGATCTCTATTACCCAGGGGCAATGCAAGCACAACTTGCGGGCTTCCTGACAATCGCATCACGACAGGCAGGTCCTGCACTCGTCTCAGAGTTCCGGTGAAAACCTCCGTAAGACCCTTCGACAGGAGTAGGCGGCTGTCTACTCTAAGATCCTGGGTTGTTAGTGCAATGGGCTCCCGATCCTCTCCCGAGTCTGCCCGATTTCCCGAAAACCAGGGTGGAGCCGTCCCCCGCCGCCCCGCCCTCCCCACTTCCGTTTGCCGCCTGTGCATAACCTCATTTATACTTACGGTTTGTCTAAAGCCAGCTGATTCACTTAGGGAGCAGGGATTTTCGATGCCGAAACGTACATTTCAACCCAACCGGCGCAAGCGCTCAAAAAAGCACGGGTTCCGGACTCGCATGAAGACCAAAAGCGGGGCCGCAGTGCTTTCACGCCGCCGTGCCAAGGGACGCAAGCGCGTCTCCGTAAAACCAGGATTCCGCGAGTAGTTTCCCCCCGGGCAAGCAAGGGTCAACATTTGTGCAGGAATGTGGGGTTGTGAGCGCCGACGCTCTGAGCCACGGTGAAGAACAGCCCGCATTGCAGGCGCGGGCCACTTTTCCCAAGGCTGCGCGGCTGCTGAAACATTCCGACTTTGATCGCGTATATAAACAGGGGCGGAGGCATTTCTCCGCGCACATGACTGTCTTTTATCTGCGGCAGCCCGAAGGCAGCCCGCGCATCGGCTTTACCGTCGGCCGCGTGCTCGGCGGCGCCGTCCAGCGCAATCGCATCAAGCGCCGTTTGCGCGCAGCAGTCAGAGGACAGCGTTTCATGCTCAAGGCCGCGGTGGATGTGGTGATCAATCCGAAAAAGTCCGTCCTGACGATTGCGTACCCGATCGTGGTCGAAGAAGTCAGGCGTGCTTTCGAGACCATCGCCAAGAAACTGGTGGAGAAATGAAGTCATTCGCTCTCTGGCTGCTCGGGACCTACAAGCGCTGGATCTCTCCATCGCTGCCGCCCTCGTGCCGCTATGTGCCCACCTGCTCCGAGTACGCCGCGGAAGCCGTCGAACGCTATGGCGTGTTGCGCGGCAGCATGATGGCCACGTGGCGCGTTATACGATGCCATCCATTTGTGAAGGGCGGATATGACCCGGTGGTAAAAGAAAACTTTCATTGCGAGCACGCAGGCCTGAGCCACGCCGCCTATGCTGCCCTAACGACGAACGACCAACGACTACCGACGAGCAACTAATTTGGCCGACTTTCAAAATCCTCAGCAAGAACCGGGCATGGAGCGCAGACTGCTTCTCGTCTTTGCGCTGACCTTCCTGGTCATTATGTTGTTCCAGCCGCTCTTCAAAAAGTTCGGCCCGCAACCGCCCGCAACCCCACCCAGTTCTCAAGCGCAGCAGACTGCGAATGCAACACCGCCGCCCGCCGGCGCCACCGCCTCTGCCGTTGTCGCCGCTACGCCAGCCACCAGCACGGCCGCGATCCCCGTCAAGCTAGCGAACGCAGAAGCCGACACCGTCATTGAAAACGGCCTCTACCGCATCGTCTTCACCAATCGTGGCGCACGCGTGAAATCCTGGGTTCTAAAGAAGTGGGACGACGAAAAAGGCAATCCCCTCGACCTCGTCAACCAGGCTGCCGCCGAAAAATACGGCTACCCGCTCTCCCTGTGGACCTACGATCCTGCCCTTCGCGACAAACTGAATTCGGCACTGTTTGTAGCTACGAGCACCGGTTCCACTGCTCCCGCGGACATCTCCTTTGAGTTTTCCGATGGCGACATCGCCGTCAAAAAGACATTCAAGTTCGACCACAGCTACGTCGTTGACGTGCAAACTTCCGTCCTGCAAAAAGGCTCCGTAGTCACAGCGTTCCCCATGTGGCCCTCCGGCTTCGGCGGCGAGCTGACCGCTCCTTCTTATGCTGCCGGTCAGGTCGCCTATCAGTACGACGCCAAAGTCGAGCGTCTCGCCATTAAGAAGATCAGCGGCAGCAATACGCTCCCGGGACCGTTCCACTGGGCCGGCATTTCCGATCAGTACTTCGCTGCCGTCTTCCTGCCCAGCGACCCGCAGAACTCAGCGTTCGTTACATTGCGGAATTCCGTCGAGATTCCCCACCCTGGCTCGGACTCGAACCAGAGAGATAAGGTAGACGTCCTCGGCGCCGCCGTCGGCAGCCTTAAAGGCCCGACCAACGCGCGCCTCTACGTCGGACCCAAAACTCTGCCCGACCTGGAGTCGGTGCATATCCCCGCCATCACCGGCGCCGACCCCGACCTTCGGCAGATCGTGGACTTCGGCTGGCTCGGCCTGATCGCGCGTCCACTCTTCCTCTGGCTCAAGTGGACCTACACCCACGTTGTCGCCAACTGGGGCTGGGCGATCCTGTTCCAAACGGTCATCATCAACCTGGCCTTGCTGCCCCTGCGCCTCTCTCAGATGAAGTCCATGCTGAAGATGCAGCGTGTCGCGCCGCAGATCAAAGCCATCCAGGAAAAATATAAGAAGTACAGCCTGCGTGATCCAAAGAAGGCCGAGATGAACCAGGAGATCTCAGCCATCTATCAGAAGGAAGGCGTAAACCCTGTCGGCGGATGTCTGCCGCTTCTGATCCAGATGCCGTTCCTGTTCGCCTACTACCGCATGCTCGGCGTCGCCATTGACCTCCGGCACGCGCCCTGGCTCTGGATTCACGATCTGGCCTCGCCAGACCCGCTGCACATTCTGCCCGTCGCGATCGTGGTCACCATGTTCCTGATGCAGCGCATGACGCCGCAGGCGGGCATGGACCCGGCACAGCAGCGCATGATGAATTTCATGATGCCCGGCATGATGGGCGTCATCAGTTGGAATCTGCCCGCTGGCCTCGGAGTCTACTGGGCCGCCGGACAATTAATCAGCATCGCGCAGCAATCCGTAATGAACCGCACCTCGCTAGGCCGCGAGATGCGCGAGATGATGGAAAAGCGCGCAAGAAAAAAAGATAAATAGTCGTCAGTAATCAGTCAGCCATCAGGGTTCAGTCTGATCAGCGCTGGCCTTCACTGAGAACTGACTACTGAGAACTGAGAACTGCCCTCATGCCAATCACCGACAAAGTCGCCGCCGCCAAACAAATTGGCGAATTCCTGCAAACCGTAATCACCAATGGTGCGTTCAAGCTGAAATATCGCATCACCGTCGATCCGCCCATCGCCCAGAACCGCGAGTGGGAGCACCCGGAAATTCTCGTCGAGTTCGGCGGCCCAGACTCCGCGATGCTGCTCGAACGCGGCGGCGAGCTTCTCCGCTCATTCGAATTGCTCGCCTTGGAAGTTCTCCATCTGCAGGGCAACGAGCACGAAAAAATCTGGTTCGACTGCAAGAACTTTCGCGCCCTTCGCATCGACGAACTGCAAATGGCCGCGCGCACCGCAGCCGAAAAAGTTCGCCGCACCGGCGAGCCCTATCGTTTCGGCCCGATGTCGTCGCGCGAGCGCCGTATCGTTCACCTCGCCCTCCGCGAACAAAAAGATCTCCGCACAGAGAGCGATGGCGAAGGCGGGCGCCGCTCGGTTGTCGTCTATCCCGCGAGCCACAAGTCCGCGCCCAAATCCGAACACCGCTCCGATCGTCGCAGCGAGTCGTCACGCAATTCGTAACAACCGGTCAGCCGCGAAGAGGCTCGTATCAGGGCATCGCTTTAGCGATGCCACAACTCTCAATTGATGGCAACCCCTTTAGGGGCGGGGGCGCAGTTTCCAATCGTATTTTCGATTCACCAAATGGCCATTGCACCCTTTCCGCGGCAGTTAGTTTCTCGACACTTGACAGCAAGAATTTTTCGCGATGCACTTCATTCATTGCATGCAATTTTTTTCTCCAACAACACGGACGCGGCCATTTTTTTTATGCTAGTATGCCGTTCGTCTCGTATTAATTTTTCACCGGCGACCGGTGCTGCAAAACACTGATCTGCGGTAAAAGTAATTCTTAAATTTCACGTTAGATTTCCCCCCGGCTCGTTGCGCCGGATTGGTTTTCAATAAAAAATGTCAGTCACATCTTCCGCCATCATCCCGAATCCTTGGGCGCGCATTCTTGACGCGCTGGAAAAGAAAATTAACCGCCACTCCTACGACACCTGGCTCAAGCCCACTCGTTTCAGCCACGCCAACGATGGCATTCTCTTCGTCCGCGTTCCCACTGCCGAGTTCCGCCACGTCGGCGACAAGTATGCCGACCTGATTCAGGAAGCCGTGGACAACCTCGGCCTCGGATACGAAGACGTAAAGTTCGTCACTGCCGACGACGATCCTTCGAACACTCCCATTCGCCACAATGGCGGCCTCTCCGCCATGAGCGGTGGCAATTCGCAGTCACAGTCTTCGCCCTCGCAAGGACGCTTCGATTGGGATAGCGCCGCGCAACTGAATCCGCGCTACACCTTTGACGCGTTCGTCATCGGCAGCGGCAACCAGTTTGCCCACGCTGCCTGTCAGGCGGTCGCCGAGCGGCCCTCCAAGGCCTACAACCCGCTCTTCCTTTACGGTGGCGTCGGCATGGGTAAGACGCACCTCATGCAGGCCATCGGGCACGAGATCAAGCGCCGCACGCCTCAGGCTTCGATCTGCTACGTCTCCAGCGAGAAGTTCATGAACGACATGATCAACTCGCTGAAGTACGACCGCATGATCAGCTTCCGCGACAAGTTCCGCACCGTGGATGTGCTCCTGATCGACGACATCCAATTCCTCGTCCAAAAAGAGCGTACCCAGGAAGAGTTCTTCCACACCTTCAACGCCCTCCACGAGTCGCTGAAACAAATCGTCATCGCCAGTGATCGTCCCCCGAAAGAGCTTGCCGAATTCGAAGACCGTCTCCGCAGCCGCTTCGAGTGGGGCCTGATCGCCGACATCCAACCGCCCGATCTCGAAACCAAAGTCGCCATCTTGCAAAAGAAGGCTGACCAGGAACGCGTCACGCTGCCGACCGATGTTGCGCTCTTCATTGCTTCCAACATCCGCTCGAACGTTCGCGAGCTCGAAGGCGCACTCATCCGTTTGGTCGCGCATTCCTCGCTGATCGGCGCCGAGATCACGCTGCCCTACACGCAGCAGGTCCTGAAGAATTTCATCGACTCGCAGGCGCGTAAGGTCACCATTGAGTCCATTCAGAAGGCCGTGGCCGAACAGTTTGGCCTCCGCCTGGTCGAGATCAAGGCGAAAAACAACTCGCGCTCTATCGTCTATCCTCGCCAGATTGCCATGTACCTGGCAAAGCATCTGACGGAAGCTTCGCTCCCCGAAATCGGACGGCAGTTCGGTGGCAAACATCACACCACGGTTCTGCACTCGGTTGAAAAGATCGAAGGGGTCCGCAAGGACGATAAAGATTTAAACAGGCTGCTGAACAAATTGACCGAGCAGTTGGGCGCATAAATCGCGGTTTACGTCCTGTTTTCCACTCTCGCGACTTGTTTTCCTGCGCCAAGCCTGTTCACGAACTGTGGAAGCTGTGCGTGGTAGGGTTGAATTCCAGCCGGGCTGTCCAATTTACCAAGCCCTTAACCCTCGGCAAGCTGTATTCTTCACATGAAGGCTGCACGGGGAAACATCTGAGCCGCTGATACATGGCCCGATTTTCCACTTCTCCGCGTCACCTACTGTTACTACTGGTTTTATTGCTTTTGATTTTGATATAAGAAAAGAACAGAAGTAGTCGGGAGAGATACAATATGCCGGTGGAACTTGCTCCTGCCCCTGCCGCCACTACGACCATGGAAATCACGGTCAGCAAATTCGAACTCCTTCGGGAACTGACGGCCACCCAGGGCGTCGTCGAACGCAAGACGACAATCCCGATTCTCTCGAACTATCTCTTCGAAGCCTCCGGCGACAAACTCTCGATCACCGCTACCGATCTCGATCTCAGTCTTCGCACCTCGTGTCCCGCCAAGGTGAAAAAAGAAGGCTCCTGCACCATCCCGGCCCGCAAGCTTTACGACTACGTAAAACTTCTGCCTGACGCCGAAATCACCATCAAACTGCTCGAGAACCACTGGGTCAGCATTCGCTGCGGACGCTCCAACACCAAGATGGTCGGCATGGCCAAGTCGAATTTCCCGAGCCTGCCCGTGTTTCCAACCGCCGGCGTAATCAAGATCTCGGCCCCAGTCCTGCGCTCGATGATTGCCAAGACCGGATTCGCGATTGCCAACGAAGAATCGCGTTACACGCTGAATGGCGCGCTGATGGTCCTCAAGCCTGAGTCCATCACCATGGTAGCCACAGACGGCCATCGCCTGGCCCACATTGAGCGTGCTGGAGAGAAGTTCGAAGGCGTCTCTGGCGAAATGAAAACGCTGGTCCCGAAGAAAGCGATGGACGAACTGAAATCGCTGCTCGATTCCGACGTCGAGACCATCGACTTCGCGAAAGACGAATCCACGCTCTTCTTCCGCGTCGGACCGCGCCTGCTAACCTCGCGCCAACTCACCGGCCAGTTCCCGAACTACGAAGCCGTTCTTCCGAAAGACATCACCAAGTCCGTGCTCATCCAGGGCGACGAACTCGGCGCAGCCATCTCCCGCGTAGCGCAGTTTGCCGACGAGCGATCCCGCGCTGTCCGCCTGCGCCTCGAAAAAGGCGAACTCAAACTCTCCGCTTCTTCTACCGAAACCGGTGAATCCGAAGACTCCCTCGAAGTCGCCTACACCGGGGACGCCGTAGCCATCGGCTTCAACGCCCAATATCTGATCGACTTCATCAAGGCCACTGGCTCCTGCGAAGTCAAACTCGAACTCAAAGACGCCCAGTCCGCCGGCCAACTCCGCCCCGCCGAAGGCGAAGACTACAAGTACCGCTACATCGTCATGCCCATGCGCATCTGAGGCCCCGGCTCAGACAGATCAGCTGGCATCCGTCAGATTAGTGGCCGCCCGGGCTATGTTGCATCTGCTTTTGGGTGGCGTTTTTGGGTGGCGCAGCGGTTTACCGCTGCGATAGACGCCCTAAATTTCAATGCGGCTTTAGCCGCTGAGGGCCCGCCTCCAGCCGCAAATGCTCTTACGTTCCATGGACAAACCCCTTGACCAAAGCCCACTCGGCATTTACATTGGTCCGCCATCCCTCTAATTGGAGACAAAACACATGTTATCCGGCTTTAAGCAGTTCATATTGCGTGGCAACGTTGTTGACCTCGCCGTCGGCGTCGTCATCGGCGGAGCGTTCGGCACCATCGTGACCGCACTCGTAAAAGACATCATCAACCCCATCATTGCCCTGCTCGTCGGCAAACCCGACTTCACCGGTATCAGCTTCACCATCGGCACCACCGTATTTCCCATCGGCGATTTCATCACCGCCGTCGTCAGCTTCCTGCTCGTCGCCGGCGCCGTGTACTTCTTCGTCGTCACCCCGATCAACGCCCTGATTGCCCGCACCCGCAAAGATCCCGCTCCGGCCGATCCGACCACCAAAAAGTGTCCGGAATGCCTCAGCGAGATTCCCCTTGATGCCCGCCGCTGCGCGCATTGCTCCCAGCCAGTTATGGGGAAGGCTGCCTAAATTAGCGGTCTGAACCCCAAAAGGCCCCGCCACCGTGCGCGGGGCCTTATCTTTTTCGGGGAATTCGCCGAAGAAATACAAGTCCCTTGGCGCGGAGAAGCCTGGAACCGAATCCCTCTCCGTGCCATCTAAATAAACAAGCGGATAACGGACAAGCGGGCGGTGTGCCGTCGTTTGGCACACATAGACTTCCGACAGGAGCGCGATCCCTGCCGGATATGCTACAATTTTTAAGTTTGTGCCCTCCCAGGCACAGCTCCGTTACAACTCCCACCGCTGAATGGTTTGACGTACACGAACCACGTGGCGTCGCGAAGGATAGTCTCAGTTGGCACTTGACGACAAGTTCGACGATATAAAAAAGCTGATCGACGCAGGCAAAGAGAAGGGATATCTGACCTATGATCAGGTCAACGACCTTATCCCGCACGATGTGCACTCTCCTGAAGACCTGGAAGATCTGCTAACCACGATCGGAACGCAAGGTATTGATGTTCTCGAAGGCGGCAAGATGCCTTCGAGCGATCTGGAAAAAAAATTCGAAGAAGTGGATGATGCCTCGGAGGATGTCGAACTCGACCTCACCCCCGGGGCTCTGGAAAAAACCAATGATCCTGTCCGCATGTACCTGCGCGAGATGGGAACCGTTCCCCTGCTTACCCGCGAAGGCGAAGTCGAAATCGCCAAGCGTATCGAGCGTGGGCAAAACCGCGTACTGAAGGCGCTCTCCCGTTCTCCCATTGTGATTCGTGAACTCCTCGCCCTGGGCGAGGACCTCGAAAAAGGCGTCCGCTCCATCAAGGAACTGGTCACCTTCGACGAAGAGGAAATCACTGAGGAAATCGTTGAAAAGCGTCTGAAGGAATTCCTCGGCAAAATTAGCCTGCTCGACAAGGCGTACAAAAAAGTCGCCCCGTTGCAGGAAAAATATGCCGACGTCAACGCGAAAAAACGTCCCAAGGATTTTCGCCGCTACCGCTTCACTCTGGCGCGTGCCGTGGTTCGCACGTCCCAGGCGGTGCGCAAACTCGGCTTCACCAACAACGAACGCAAGCGCCTCATCGAGCGTGTCAATCGCACGGTGGACGGCATGCGTTCGCTGGACCGCCAGATCCAGAACCTGGAAAAGCGGGCCGAAGGCACTCGCAGCGAAGAGCAGCGCAAGGAATACAAGAAGCAGGCGCGCGCGGTTCGCGGTGAACTTGAAAAACTCGAAGTCGAAGCCGGTCTGTTGTACCAGGAGCTCAAGCGCACACAGCGCGAGATCATCCAGGGCGACATGGACGCCGAACATGCGAAGCGGGAGCTCATTGAAGCTAACCTCCGCCTCGTGGTTTCGATTGCGAAAAAGTACACCAACCGTGGTCTCCAGTTCCTCGACCTGATTCAGGAAGGCAACATCGGCCTGATGAAAGCCGTGGACAAGTTCGAATACCGCCGTGGCTACAAGTTCTCTACGTACGCCACCTGGTGGATTCGGCAGGCCATCACGCGTGCCATCGCTGACCAGGCCCGTACGATTCGTATCCCGGTGCACATGATCGAAACGATCAACAAGCTGATTCGCACTTCACGTCAGCTGGTGCAGGAACTGGGACGCGAACCGACGTCGGAAGAAATCGCCAAGCGCATGGACATTCCGGTAGCAAAAGTCCGGAAGGTTCTGAAGATTGCACAAGAGCCCATCTCTCTCGAAACGCCAATTGGCGAAGAGGAAGATTCGCACTTGGGCGACTTCATCGAAGACCGCGCCGTTGTTTCTCCGGCCGAAGCCGTCATCAACGTCAACTTGAAAGACCAGACCTCGCAGGTTCTGCGTACGCTGACTCCGCGCGAGGAAAAAGTCATCAAGATGCGTTTCGGCCTGGAAGATGGCAGTGAGCACACGCTCGAAGAAGTCGGCCAGTCGTTCGCAGTCACTCGCGAACGCATCCGCCAAATCGAAGCGAAGGCCCTGCGCAAACTCCGCCACCCATCGCGTTCGCGCAAACTGCGAGCGTTCATGGATGGAGTAAGAGACTAGCTCATGTAGAGACGGGTCTCTGACCCGTCTAGCGGAGCGAAGCTCCGCAATTGTTCAAGCAGGGCGCGAGCAATCGCGCCCTTTTTCTCTTTCGCCGGCGAGCGCCCAAAGCTAAGGCTCGTACCTGTGGCTCCAAGCAGCCCTTCAGAACCGGGAGATATCACAGTGGACGTGGAGAATCCGATAAGAGCAGCACGGCAGAACGTCGAAGGAGACGAGCGTCAATTGCCGAGCGAAGTTGTACCAGAAGTATGCGCGGAAAACATGAACAGTTGATGGAAAGCTGCCTGTGCCGGTCAACCTTGCTTTTCGCTCCTCGCTGGCCTCCGCCGAATCCCAAGCACGAAATACGATTCCTGGTCTTCTTCGACGAACTGTTTGATCATCGGTGCCGCCGAACGCAATAAGCTCGCTACTTCTACTGCCCTGCAATTGGGAGCCCGCAGCCAAACGAATTTCGGCGGATGCCCGTGCAAAACGCTGCGGTCTTGGAAATCCGAATCCTTGGAAACAATTGTGAACTTGTTCTCTTTGGCGTATTGCCAGATCGTGAAATCGTCTGCGCTTCCTAACCCGCATTCGTTGACGTGAGTGGAATCCGGATAGAGGTCTGCAAGGGCTCGCGGCAGGCGAGGAGATAAGTTCTCGTCAAAAAGCAGCTTCACGCGTTGGAAATTTCCGCTTTGCGCTCACGGTCGGCGGCGTACTCGAGGCAGGCGCGGATATCTTCTTCCGTGAGGTAAGGAAATTCCTTCAAGATGTCAGCATGGCTCATGCCGCTTGCGAGATACTCCAGAACATCATAAACAGTGATCCGCAGACCGCGAATGCACGGTTTCCCGCCCCGCTTCCCAGGCTCAATTGTAATGATGTCGGAGTAGCTCATAGCGCAACTCTACTGGAAAAGGCCACCCACGGCAATGTGATCAAGAAGCGGGGCGGGATCCTTTTATGCCGCCGGCTTTTCAACAATTGGCAGGCTTTTTCCACCGACATTTCAGTCAAACCATTCGATCTCACCAACGTCGCGCGCCCCAATCGCGCTGAGCACCTTACGTAATTCCGCATCGACCACCGCCATCTCCGTCTTGCAGTCCGCTGCTCGGCGCACGTCGGCCCGATACCGATACTCACTCTCCACTCGCTCCGGAAAATCGCAGATCCGAATCCGCACCCCAGCAAACGGCTGGCACGCCACGTAATCCCCATACCAGTGGCTATCACCAATCGTCCACTGCCATCCCCCCAGCGCATTCAGCCGAGTCCGCAGACTTTCGGTGGAAGCGTGCGCGCACAAGAATTGATAGGCTCCAGTCATACCGTGCCAACGATGATACGCAATTTTGTTAATTGGTTTGTCCTTGTATCGCTGACGGTGCAATTAGAGTCGCCCACCCTCTCCGCCGAAATACCGCCTTTGCGCAAAGAGCCCCGGCGAGCGATTCTCACTTAGTGCAAACGCTGATTGCAGCAGGTATCCCGCATCCAGCGCTTCAACGCAGCCGCCACAGTGTGTTGACTTGTACCATCGTGCGATTGTCGGAAAAGGTAAAATGAGGCACTAAAAGTTCGAGTGCGTGAGCGTTGACCCTAACCCCCAAGACCGGGTATCTACCAACATTAGATGGTTGGCGAGCGATCGCTATTGTCGCCGTGTTGCTGGATCATGCTGTCGAATATTCGGGGCTCAGCCACTATCCGAAGTTGGTGCGGTTTTCACATACCGGCCCGAACGGTGTAAGTCTCTTCTTCGCAATTAGTGGCTTCCTGATCTGTTCTCGTCTGCTGGAAGAAGACGGGGCATTTGGGCGGATCAGCCTGCGCGGCTTTTACATTCGACGCGCCTTCCGAATTCTGCCGCCAGCGCTGTTGTACCTGATTGTGATCGGGGCCCTGTCCATGTTCGGACTCATCATTGTCAGTCCTTGGGACTGGTGGAGTTCCGTTCTTTTCTTCCGCAACTATATGCCCCCAAGCTGGATCAGCCGGGGATGGGGCGGGTATACGATTCACTACTGGTCGCTGGCCGTGGAAGAACATTTCTACTTCTTGTGGCCAGCGGCGCTGGTTGCCTTCGGCAAGGCGAGGTCACGATGGTTCGCCATCTCGCTGGCCGTTACCATTGGCCTATGGCGCACCTTGGATCTTCATCACCACTTTTTCGACCGATTGATCCCGGGACTATTGTTCGGTTGCCGCACGGACATACGGCTGGATGCGTTGTTGATGGGCTGTGTGGCCGCTCTTTTTCTGGATAACGACTCGACTCGCGCCGCGTTTATCTATCGCTTCAAGCCGTGGATGTGGTGGCTGTGCGTTGGAGGATATGCGGCGACGCAGTTGATATATCTGTCCCAGCAGTCACGAAGCTACTCGCTGTTCGAATCCGCGCTTTTGCCCTTGGTAGTGGTGGGCACGGTGTATGGACCGAAAACGTTTGTCACGGTACTGCTGGAGTCCGGTGGTATGAAATGGATTGGCCGTCTCTCCTATAGCCTGTACTTGTGGCAGCAGTTGTTTTCGGTTCCCCAATTCGGATCGAACTTCTCGATTCTCCAGAAGCCGCCGCTGGGCACGGCCATGACCTTCCTGTGTGCGTGGTTGAGCTATCACTTTATCGAGCGCCGCTTCATCCGGTGGGGACACCGCCTTGCTCCACCACTGACAGAAGGACGAGATGATCTCGTGAATCAGACACAAAAAAGCTGAACGAAAGGTGTCATTGTTGCAATATCTCCATCTCGCTAACTGTGATTTCACTCGGCATTCCTTCCGGAAGGGTTAGACGTTTTCCCCGTCGCCGGGTGCTGGGTGTCGGGTGCCCCGCCTGTCGCGCTTTTCGAAAGGTGAGATTCCACGGCGCCATGTCTCCCGCCAGCGTTTGCGGTAAGATTCTCGTCTTGCGCTTCGTCGTCGCCGCAGCGCCAGTCTCCGTAACTCCCTGGAGGTACCGATGGGACGCTTTATATTCGGTTGGGTCATCGTGCTCATGGCTGCCGCGTTTCTCAATTGCGGCGGCGGCACCGCAGTCAATGGTGGTGGCGGCGGAGGTGGTGGCGGTGACACCCAGACCGTGACCGACTGCGGTTCTGGAACTCCGACCGCGGCTTCCAACCAGCCTGTCTGGGCGCAGTGGGGAGCGAATCCGCAGCACAGCGGCGACGTCAGCGTCACCGCCCAGCAGCTCGTCAACAAGGCAGCCGACATCGTCTACGATCCCTTCGTCGATCGCGAGAAAGCGGAAACGCAAGGGATTCTCGGCGCGGCCGATCTACTGGCTCACTACCAGGCCCCCATCACCGACGGCAACGACGTCTACCTCATGAAGAAGATGGGCACCTACAAGTCCTGCACCCCCGTTGGCTCGTGGACCACGGGTGCATCGTGTGGACCGAATACCTGGAACATGATGGGCTGGTGCGAAGCTCGATACAGTTGGACCAATGGCTCGCTGACCCAGCAGTGGGCGTTCAAGAGCGACTGGAAACCGGAACCGAACGGCACCTATAACGGTACTCCGGGCTATTCTTCTCCGGGCCTCCAGAACTGGGAGCCCGTATTTCACCCCGCGCTCGCCAATAGCTTTCTGTATGTCCCAGGCGCAGGCGGCACCGTATGGAAGGTCGATAAAAATACGGGAGCATCCGTCTCGCACGTCAATCCGTTCGGCGGAGTCGGCGGTTTCGTCGCCGCGAACGCCTACGTCTCCGGCCCCCTCGCCACCGACGCCAGCGGAAACATCTTCTATAACGTCATTCAGTTTGACGATCCCGCCAAGGGCAATGTCTGGTCAATCGACGTAGCGAATGCCTGGCTCGTCGAAATCGCTCCCGACGACTCCTCGCGAACTGTCGCCTACACATCGCTGGTGTCCGCCGGTGGAAGCAATGGATCACAACGTCCAGGTATCAACGTCGCTCCTGCCATCGCTCCCAACGGAACAATCTTCACCACCAGCCGCGCGCACATGAATGCTTCTCAGAGTTACGTGATCAGCGTAGATCCTCAGACTCTCAGCGCGAATTGGGCTGTGCCCCTGAGCGCTGGCGGAAACGCGGCAATCGTTGACGAGGGTTCTTCTTCGCCCTCCGTTGCTCCGGATGGATCTGTGCTCTACGGTGTTCTGAATGGCACAGGTTTCGGTAAAGGCCACACGGTTCACTTCGACTCGCAGGGTGTGTTTCTGAATTCCTATCCGTGGGGTTGGGACGAAACTCCCGCCATCTGGGCGCATGACGGAACCTATTCCGTGCTCATGAAAGACTCCGATGCCGGTGCGACCAACTTCTACATCACGCAGCTCGACGCCAACTTGAATGTCGAGTGGCAATTCCTGAGCAGCGCGGGATTCGAGTTTTGCGTCAACATGGTCGCGATCGATAGCGCCGGAAATGTTTTCGCCAACAGCGAAGATGGAAACCTGTACGAAATCGGACAGGGGAATTCGGGAATATTTTCCACTCCGCTGGCCAAGATATTCCTGGTTCGCTCGCTCGGCGCAGCTTACACGCCGCTCTCCATTGGACAGGACGGCAAGATCTATACACAAAACGATGGGCACATGATCATCGTGGGAGACTAGCTGACCGGCCGGATGCCCCACCTTTCGTGCCTTTGTAAAGTCTAGGGACACTTTGTAAAGGATGTCCCGTTCCCTTCTCCCGTCATGAGACTGAATAGCTCTCCCGTCATGAGACTGAACAGCCTTTCGAAAGGTGCGAGTCCACGGTCTCGTCTTGCTCTGAATTTCACGAATGTCCGCATCACCGTGGAAGAGCGGCCCTTCAGGGCCGCGTTCCGATGCCCACGCTGAGGCCTTTAGGCCCGTGGTCGCACGCGGAGCGCCCCTGACCCTGCCGAAATGGAACAATTTCGACATGACGACTCTCCTTCCTTCGCCTGCCCGGAAGCGGATGGGACCATAATCATTTCCCATCCGCTGTAAGACGAACATCCGCCTTCTCTCCTGTTTACGGCTCAAGGGTAGCGCCGTACTGGCGGCTGAGCCATGTGATGTAGTGCATCGTCGGATCGTACGGATTGTTTGGATCATTCGACTGGATGATGTTCGGATCGTGCTGGCCGTAGGCGTTGAGCACACCCTGCTTGACCGTCAGGTCCGTGCCACTCACGTTTGCCGGTTTGGCGGCGATGTTGTAGCCGTGATATTCGCGGAACGTGGGCCGGACTCCGTACTTCGCGTAGTAGCCCTCGGTCGCAGCCTTGGCAAACATGCCTGCGAAGAAGTGGTCAGAGTGATCGTAGTTGTAATACTGCGGCGGAACCCCATTAAACCCGCCATCGGTAAACGGCGGATAGTAGATGTAGACGCCGGATACGTCCAAGCCAAAAGTGTCTCCCGCTCCGTAGCGCTGGACGTATTGCGGGTTGTTGAAGTCGATTTCCGCATTCCAGCCCAGAATGTTCTGTGCCTTGTCGTCGAAATACCAGTAATCCGGTGTTGGGCCATCGGGAAGCAACGTGCGGCCCGTGGCATCGGCAGTTCGAATCACAGTAGGCTTGAACCAGCCCATTAACTGAGTCAGAGTTACGACCAGCCCCGGCTTGTTCCACGAGTTGAGATAGAGATCCCCGGGAAGGTCCGTCGGGTCGGCCGGTTGCACATTGTCGTAGAGCGCATCAATCGTCGGTGACGTATTTTGCCAAAGCATGCGCAGGCTTTCGTAGAGCGCGGAATTGCTCGGGTTTCTGTCAAACGACAATCCTGACTCTGAGGTTGCCGGCAAGCGCAGGAATGCCAGGTAGATCGGCGCTTTCCCCTTGGCGCGCTTCATCTGCACAACTTTGATGTCCGGCACACCGGGGACCTGCATTGCGATTGGCGTCCAATTGGAATCGGTGTCAGCGATGCCCGCCATGGTCGCATAGGCCGCGCGCGAGCCGCCTTCCCTCTGGCGCGCCCAGAACTCGGGCCCCAGGCCGGCATCGCCGGCCGTGATGTAAACGGTAAGGATCGCGTGGTTAGCCGCGATCGCGTGCATGATATCGGGATTCATAAAGATGATGTCATCGTCCTCATGAGCAACGATGGTCATATCCCGCTGTGTTCCTGCCAACGCCGTCCCCGTAACAATCGTCAGGAAGGCGGTAAAGATCAGCATGACGGAGAGCGACCGGAGGATTTGTACTCCCCAGTTCCTCCCGCCAGATTCACATTTTCGAAGTGCATTCATTTTGGGTATCCCCCTTTGAGATTCAGATCTCTTGGAATTTGGGCTGTGTGACGCACGTAGGCTTGCCGCTTCGTCCCTGTCGTGTCATTCGCCCCTCATCTCTAAAGCGCCGTCTCGCCGCGGATTCCCTCACGCAGATCATCTTTTTTCAAGGTGTGGCGGGGACCCCAAATCTTCTTATGCACCTCATGAGGGAATCCGCCCGGATTTGCCGCTTAACAAGGTGAGCGCAAGACGGCCTGCACCGCCTAGCTCCCATCCCAAACCAGGAGTTTTCCAATGAACATCCGTGCAAAGTTATTCGTAGTGGCGATGTGCGCGCTTCTCAGCACCGCCGCTTTCGCTGCCATGAATGGACCCACCGGCCTCGCCCTCGATTCCAAGGGCAACCTCTATGTTGCCAACTTCGGATCCAACCAGATTCAGGTTTATGCGACAACTCACAAGCAGGTTAAGAACAAGACGATCACCCAGGGCGTCAGCGGTCCCTTGTCCATTGCGATCGACTCCCAGGACCAGCTCTGGGTCGCCAACTATTCCAGCAACATAGTTTGGGTATATTCCGCGGGGAGGCCGCTCACCAACTACAGCAACGGCGTCTTCAGCCCAACTGCGATTGCCGTTGATCCCGCGGGAACGATCTATCTTGTCGACGCTGCCTCGACCTTGAACATCTACGACCCCTTCTTCAACATCGTGAACGCACTTTCGTACGATCAGGTCGAACCCGGATCGAGTGCCCTCTACGGAGTTGCCGCCTCCCGCACCGGCGCGGTCGCCTTCGGAAGCAACGCAGCCTACTCTCTCACCTACGCTGCTGATGTCGTGGGACAGAGTCACACAGATTATCTCGGAAGGATTCCGGTCGACGGAGGCCGAGCCATAGCGTTTGCCGGCAACGACTTCTACATTGGGCTAGGGAATGGGACCATCATGAAGAACAGCAAATCTCTCATGACTCTCCCCTACATTCCGAGCGGAATGGCGGTAGATGGCGTTCGCGGCTACGTATATCTCTCCAACAACAGCGCAAACAGCGTTGACATGTACTCAGTCACCGGAGCGTACATCGGTACGATCCACTAAGCACTACGATTCGCGGAGTTACTAGGGAACCTCTGAATAAGTGGGCCTCCAGTCGACTTTGAAAGGGCACGGCTTCACAGCTTGCGGAAGAACTCCGCTTCGCGCCGGTTTTGGGAAGGGCACGAGTTCCACTCGTGCCGTAACGGCTTCAAATCAACAGCGGCTTCTAGCCGCTGGGGGCCACTCCGTTGACGCGACGCGTTTCGACCACAAGGACTTGTTAAGAACTTTCCTAGTTAGCAAGTGAAAAAAATCCCCCTTCGCACGCTCCTACGAAGGGGGATTTGAATCAAGCGAACGCGAAGCCCTTTACGCCGCCCGCGTCGCCGGTTTCGGAGCCCGGAACTGCGTCTTGTTGTACTCGTCCGAGATCGTCGTCGCGGCATTTTTCACGATCAACTCTCCCGTCTCGCGAATCGCAGTGCGAGCTTGCTCATTGTTCGTCAGCAGAGCCACCTCGCGCAGCGCCTGCGCCAGCAGAATGTCGTTCATCGCTGGAGTCATGAACTGCTGCCGATACGGTCCCGGATCTGGTCCAGGAATCGGAAAATGATGATGCAGCAGCCACCATAGCCGCCCATTCCCGCACCAGTCATCGCCATCGTCCCACGCTTGCACCATTCCCTTCGATGCCGTGGTTGCGAGCTCCTTCCCAATGTTATGCAGCTTGGTGGATATATCCGACTTCTTCAGGTTCTGCGCGATGTTGCGCACAATTTCGGAAACCAGAAAATCGGCCACCGCTGGCCGAAGCGGTGTTCCGGGCTGGCCAGGACCGCCATCGAACCACTCGGGATGGATCATGTACTTCAACACATCGACGCTTTCCAGAATTATGTGGGTATTCATCGTAGTCTCCTTTCTCAGGCCGAGGATTTACCGCCAAATAGCGGAGCGCGAGCGAGAATGGACTCTCCCCAGCGAGCCGCCGGTGAGCGCTGTGTCACTCAACAAATTTTCCCTTGGGCTAGGACAGTGGACCGTGAATAAGAGCAATTCTCAGGGGGTGTGCTGACTTCGGTTGGGCCAGTGACTGCCGGAGCGCCGCTCGTCGGAGAGAACTGCGACCCTCATTCTCCCGCTGCCTATCTCGCTTGTCAATTTTTTTCAGGAACTCGGACTCTGGTCGCTTGTCTGATTTCCGGACACCACCCCATCATCTTCCCAGTGATGCCCGCACGCCGGGTGGCCCATTTCTGCGCGTTCTTTGCGCAGAAGTGGGATTCCACGAAAGCTTTCACTTTGGGATCTTTGCTCTAAGATCGCACTGACCCGCGAACGGCCATCTTCTCGCCGTGAGCGCGAGAGAACTCCAAAACCTCAAGCGTCATACGGCGTGAAATCCCAGGTTTCGGAAAGCGCGAGATCGGGGTTTAGCGCGATCTTGCGACTCTTGTCAGCATAGTTAGTGCAATGATTCCATAACAATGTCGGCTCCCAGGCCCGAGTAAACTTTGGAGGCGCAAACCAACCAAAGGGCTCGGAGGAAAGGAGCCGAACATGCTGATTAT
>Ga0302321_100000791_pt1 | contig 27313 bp, 19 predicted proteins | sample Fen_T0_1_FD_202505 | JGI IMG/M metagenome (GOLD analysis project Ga0302321, IMG submission 202505) | Peat permafrost microbial communities from Stordalen Mire near Abisko, Sweden - Fen_T0_1 | ecosystem: Environmental > Terrestrial > Soil > Wetlands > Permafrost | place: Sweden: Abisko... | reverse complement strand
GGCAAATTCGAGACGGATCGCGAGTTTGCTGACATGGCCATTCAGCTTTGCGGCCCTGTGCCGATGGATGGGTTAGCGTCATGATTTTAACTCAAGCTCCGCTCAAAGAACATATTCTTCGGCAGGCGCAGAAGCTGCCTGCCTCTCCGCAGATTTTTAGCAAATTATGTCTCCTGTTGGATGACATGAACGCTGATTCCGGACAGGTTGTGGATCTGATCAGTGTCGATGCCGGCCTCTCCTCGCGTGTGCTGCGGCTGAGTAACAGTGTGTTCTTCCGGGGCAGCTTATCGGTGCAATCGTTGGACGAGGCGATTGGGCGTGTGGGTTTTCGGGAGGTTCATAAGATTGTCGGTATTGCGATGGTTGAGCAGGCGTTCAAGGACGGCCTGCCTTCGTACCATCTGAGTGCCAAAGCCATCTTCGAAAATTCTCTATGCTCAGCTCTCGCGATGGAGATTATTGCACGCTGCGCGGGTGAGGACGGGCACGAGGCTTACACGGCCGGGCTGCTGCGGCAGCTGGGCAAGCTCGTGCTCGGGCGTATTCTCGAAAAAGACCATCCCGGCGTGACCTGCCCCGAGGAGGGCGACCTATGCGCATGGGAACGCCAGCAATTCAATATCACCAGCGATGAAGTCACCGCATTGGTGTTGGAGGCGTGGAAGCTGCCTCCCGAATTTTACCATGGAATCCGGCACCATCACCTACCTGAAGCCGACCAGAAGAACGGGCCACTCGGCGCCATGTTGCATCTGTCGTGTTGGGTGGTTCAGATGCTTGGCCACGGGATGAAGTCCGAGGCGGCGGTCTGGGAACTCACGCCGCAGCGGCTTGGCCAGGCTGGCGTATCCGAGGAATACCTACGAGAGTCGGTGGAGGAGACAGGCAACGCCTTTAGGTCGCTCAAAGAGCAGCTCGGCATCGGGTAGGATCGGGTGGAATATTGAATCGTGGAGGTCGCCGAGGCCGCGGAGGAAGGCGGAAAAACGAACGACCTTCATCCGATTCTCCCAGATCCTCGGCGTGCCTTTCCGCTTCTCTGCGGTAAAAGACGGCCATAAAATTCCCTAACGGGCTCACGCAAAGACGCGAAGTCGCAAAGAAAACTTAACGATCTGCAGAGTAGAAAACTTCATCGCGGAAATGCGGAGAGGCGGAAGCCGCGGAACGAATTTCTTCACGTTTCTGTTTTTCGTGTTTCCGCACTTCCGCGTTTCCGCGATCCCTTTGTACGCATGGCGATTCTTTAGGCAGGGCTTGCAACGGAGGGGCGCGCGCGGTTTTTTCAAGAGCCCGCGGGTCTTTGCCAATTAGTGCGTGAAGATTGCCACTTAATACGCAGCAACGTCGGGCGCACTACGGTTTAATTATTCCTCCCCTTACTCACCTATCGTATGAAAACACCTGCTACTCCGCTCAGCACAAACCCGGCCCTGCTCCAATGGGTCGATCAAATCGTCAAGCTCACGAAGCCGGCGGCAATTCACTGGGTCGACGGCTCCCAAGAGGAAAACGAGGCTCTCTGCAATCTGCTCGTTTCGGCCGGCACTTACATCAAGCTCAACGAGAAGCTCTGGCCGGGCTGCTACTACTCGAAGTCCGATCCGGGTGACGTCGCCCGTGTGGAAGAGCGTACCTACATTTGCTCGAAGAACAAAGACGACGCAGGTCCGACCAACAACTGGGCTGACCCGGTCGAAATGAAGGCGAAGCTCAACGGGCTTTTCGCTGGTTCGATGGCCGGCCGCACCCTTTACGTACTCGCCTACTCGATGGGCCCGATCGGCAGCCCGATCAGCCAGATTGGCGTGGAGTTAACGGACTCCGCCTACGTCGTCACCAACATGCGCATCATGGCCCGCATCGGCCTGGCCGTGATCAAGGAAATCGACGCTGGAAAGTCTTTTGTTCCCTGCGTGCACTCGGTTGGCGCTCCGCTCGCCGCCGGTCAGAAGGATGTCACTTGGCCCTGTAACAAGGAAAAGTACATCACTCACTTCCCTGAGACCCGCGAAATTTGGTCCTTTGGTTCTGGTTACGGTGGCAACGCCCTCCTCGGCAAAAAGTGCTATGCGCTGCGCATCGCTTCCACGATGGCCCGTGATGAAGGTTGGATGGCAGAACACATGCTGATTCTCGGCGTCGAGAATCCCCAGGGCGAAAAGACCTACGTCACCGCTGCTTTCCCGAGCGCCTGCGGCAAGACCAACTTCGCCATGCTCATTCCTCCGGCCGCATTCAAGGGCTGGAAGATTTGGACCGTGGGTGACGACATTGCCTGGATCAAGCCCGGCAAAGACGGCCGTCTCTACGCGATCAACCCTGAGGCCGGCTTCTTCGGTGTCGCCCCGGGCACGTCGGACAAGACCAACCCGAACGCGATGATCTCCCTCGCGAAGAACACCATCTTCACCAATGTCGGCCTCACTCCTGAAGGCGGCGTCTGGTGGGAAGGCATGACCGACACACCTCCTGCTGAGCTGACCGATTGGCAGGGCAACAAGTGGACGCCCGAGATCGCGAAGGCCACGGGCGCCAAGGCCGCGCACCCGAACTCCCGCTTTACCGCGCCGGCTTCGCAGTGCCCGACGATCGACCCAGCCTGGGAAAATCCGGAAGGCGTGCCGATCAGCGCCATGATCTTCGGTGGCCGCCGCGCGACCACGATGCCACTCGTGTTCCAGAGCTTCAATTGGACCCACGGTGTTTACCTCGGCGCCACGATGGGCTCCGAAATGACCGCCGCTGCTGCCGGTACCGTCGGCCAGGTCCGCCGCGATCCGATGGCGATGCTGCCCTTCTGCGGTTACAACATGGCCGATTACTTCGGTCACTGGTTGAAGATGCAGAAGAAGGTCAAAACCGTCCCTGCGATCTTCCACGTGAACTGGTTCCGCAAGAGCGCCGATGGCAAGTTCCTCTGGCCGGGCTTCGGCGAAAACACTCGCGTGCTGAAGTGGATCGTCGAGCGCGTCAACGGCCGTGCTGCCGCCGTCGAAACCCCGATCGGTTTCGAACCGCAGTACAAGGATCTCGACTGGTCCGGCGCCAAGTTCTCGAAGGAAGAATTTGAGCAGGTCATGTCGTTCGATCGTGAAGCTTGGACCACCGAAGTCGTCAGCCAGGAAGAACTGTTCTTCAAGCTCCGCGACCGTCTGCCCAAGCAGCTCATCAACGAGCGTCAGCAGTTGATCAACCGCCTCTAATCCGGCTTTAGCATTGTTTTTACGAACCGCCCCTGGCCTGCGCCGGGGGTGGTTTTTTTATTTTCCGGTAATCGCGCTGCACGCACTGCCTTAAGTCGGTGCCAGCCGTGTCGATTGTAAGCGCTGATGACCGTTGTAAAACCTTCTCCGCTCAAGCTGCAGCAGATTGCCCAGCAATTGCCTGCTTCGCCACAGGTTCTGGCGCAACTCAACGAACTGCTGGTCGACGTCAATTCGGGTCTGGATGAAATCGCGGATCTTCTGCGGCGCGACACCGCTCTCGCCGCGCGCATCATTCGAATCAGCAACAGCGTGGCCTATGGCTCAGCCGGTGGCATCGCCTCAATCGAAGAAGCGGTGAATCGCGTGGGATTTTCGGAGGTTTACCGACTGACCGGACTTGCCGCGGCGACGCAGATGATCGATCGCAACCTGACTTTCTACGGATTTACCGCTGTTCAACTGCGCAACAACACCTTGGTCGTCGCCTTCGCGATGGACTCGCTCGCCAAGGCCGCGGGCGTCGATGCCCGCGTCGCCTACACCGCGGGCCTCATGCGCCTCGTTGGCAAACTCATCCTCGATCACTACGCGAAATCCGCTGCGAGCCTTCAGGAGCATTATTCGCGCTCCGGGTTGGGCGGATTGCTGGAATGGGAACGGGCGATCTTTGGCTGTACGAATGCCGAAGCGGGTGGAATCGTGATGTCTGGCTGGCATTTCCCCGCCGCCATCACCGAACCATTAAAGCAGCACTATTATCTTCAGCCGCCGACAGGCGCGCACAGTCGTACCGCTTGCCTGCTCAACATTGCCTGCGGCGTCGCGGCCGAGCTGGGGTACGGCCTGCCCGGCGAAGAAAAATACTGGGAGGCCACCGAGGCCAAAATGAACGCGGCCGGATTGTTCGACCATCACGTACGGCAGAGTGCGATCGACGCGAGCGTCGGCTTCGAAGCGGTCAAGACTTCGCTGGACTGAGGCTGGCTGCCCGGGTTCCGGGCGTGATGGCGCCAGCAAAAAATCTGGAGCTCAGGAAAGCGGGAAGAAAGATGGGCTGAGTATATTGCCGCTGTTGTCCGCAACCGGAACCTTTTCCTGTCCCGCTTTCCTGAGTTCCAGATTCAATCCGCATTTAGAGCATTTCAACAAATAGTGTAGCCGCGTCCATTGAGACGCGGGTTTGCGCGCTGCTCTGATGACCGCTGCCTAATTGCAGCGGCTACGGCTACAGTTTTACTAAATATGCTCTAATCACCCCAGATTTGGCTCGCTCGGAATATCACGTGGCGCGTCCGCCTGGCCCGTGCTAGGATGGCGGCATGAATTACCGCAAGCTTGGCCGCACCGGCCTCAAAGTTTCCGAACTGTGCCTCGGCACCATGCAGTTCGGCTGGACCACCGATGAGAAAAATTCGGTTGAAGTGATGGATAATTTTTTGGCGGCCGGGGGCAATTTCGTCGACACGGCCGATATCTACACCACGTGGGGACCGCGCGGACTGGCGGCGGCCGGCGAGACGGAAGAGATCATCGGGCGCTGGTTGAAGGCTCGCGGCAATCGCGCCCAGATTGTCCTTGCGAGCAAGGTGCGTGGACAAATGTGGGAGGGACCGGACGGCGAGGGACTCTCGCGTGCTCGTGTGATTCGCTGCTGCGAGGATTCGCTGCGGCGGTTGCAAACGGACCACCTTGATTTGTACCAATGTCACTGGGTCGACCTGGAGACACCGATTGACGAGACCCTGTCGGCGCTCGACGATCTCGTGCGCGCGGGCAAGGTGCGTTACATGGGCGCCTCTAATTATCCGGCGTGGCGATTGATGGAGGCGCTGTGGGAAAGTGACCGGCATAACCTCGCGAGTTTCGTCAGCTACCAACCGCAATATTCGTTGATGGAGCGGGCCGGCTTCGAAATCGAGGCAATGCCGCTCTGCAAGCACCATGGCCTCGGCGTCATGCCTTATTCCCCGCTCGCTGCCGGTTTCCTCTCTGGGAAATATCGGCGGGGCGTGAAAATCGATAGCACGCGGGCGTCCGAAGTGAACGAGTTATACGCCAACGAGCGCGGCTTTAAGCTGATCGACGAACTCGAAAAGATCGGCCGCGTTCACGGAAAGTCCGTCTCGCAAACTGCGCTGGCCTGGCTGCTCACAAACCCCGTTGTCACCGCTCCGATCATCGGGGCCAACACCGCGGTTCAATTGCAGGAGTCCCTTGGTGCGGCTGGCTACCGACTGACATCGGCGGAGATGCAAAGCCTGCACGAACTCACCAAATACCCAAAGAACTGGCGACCGATTTGGGACTGAGGATGGTCTGCCCGGGCCTCGAGAGCATTTCAAAAAAATGCTGTAGCAGTGTCGATGGAGACGCGGTCTCGCGCACCTCCGATCTGATGTTCGAATGGTAGGGACGGACCGCCGGGCCGTCCGGTTTGATGTGGCTGCTGGTATGCAACGTTGTCGGACGACCCGGTGGGTCGTCCCTACCTTTCCCTGCTTTGGCATGGTTGAGTGAAAGATGGTGGGAGGCCATTTCTCTGGTACCCGGGGCCTTTCCGAAACTTGTCGCCGCGCTTTCACTGAACGCAGCCTGTCCCGGATGAAAGTGTTCGCCTCGTGCGCTGATTGTTCGCGTAATTTCTGTAATGGAATCCGGTTTTTTCGCTCCCCGCGCATGCCCACTCGCAGCCTCGGCCTGGCCGCGCGACCGAAGACCTGCAGTGCGTTGGAATTGTAACTTTTCGGTTGGTTTGGGACCTGAGCGCCGCAGCGCCCTCATTGGCCTGTCCGCATGAGCGTCAAATTACACTTCAACGGCCTCACGGCCGCTGCGGCGACGGGAGATTCGCTCTTTACCTGTGCGGAAAAACTCGGGGTGTCCGTTCCAACCTCGTGCAAGAAACAAGGGAAATGCCGGGAGTGCGTGGTCGAAGTGAGCGATGGCATGGATTGCCTCTCTCTGCCGGGACCGGAGGAGCGTCATCTCAAAGGAGCATTCCGTCTCTCGTGTTGTGCTCGCATTGTGAAAGAGGCTGGGGAGCTGCATTGCCACACCATGCGCCGGGGCACGATGCGCATTGAAAACCAGGCCTTCGAACTGCCGGTTCACGGGCCGAAGTGGACGCTCGATCCGGCAGTAAAACGCGACGGCGATCGGATTCTGCTTGATGGCGTGGAAATCGATCGCGGCACCGGGCCGTTGCACGGACTCGCGATTGACCTCGGCACGACGACCGTCGTGATGCGGCTTTTGAATCTTGAGACAGGTTCGGTCGTGGCCGACTCGTCGTTCGAGAATCCGCAGCGTTTTGGCGGCTCCGATGTGATGGCGCGGATTCAGTACGACACCGAAGACCGGACCAAAACCTTGCAACGCACGCTTGCGGGCTACCTGAGCCGGGCGATTCAGGAATTTCCGGTGGACGCTAGCTCCATCTACGAAGTGGTTGTAGCCGGCAACTCGACGATGCGGGACTTGTTTTTCAAGCTCTCGGTCCACTCCATCGGTCAGAGCCCCTACCAGTCGATCACCGAACACGAAGTTGCCGCGGGCACACGGGCGTCGACGAGCCTGTCGGACGCAGCACGGCGGCTCGGACTGCCGCTGAATCCGAAGGCGCGCGTTTATGGGCTGCCCATTATCAGCGGCCACGTCGGGGCCGACGCGGCCGCTTGCATGCTCGCGGTCGATCTTGCCAATGAAGAACGTGTGATCGCGGTCATGGATATCGGAACGAACACCGAACTGATCGTCGGAAACAAGCACAAGGTCCTTGCCGCCTCCTGTCCGGCGGGTCCGGCTTTCGAGGGCGGGGAAATCATGTTTGGCATGCCCGGTCTGCCGGGAGCGATTGAGAAAGTTGTGCTCGATGACTCAGGCACGGCGACCGTCACGGTGATTGGCGATGCACCTCCCGGGGGGATTTGCGGCTCAGGGCTGGTCGACTTGATGAGCGAATTGTTGCGCACCGGGCGGATGAATGCGCTGGGCCGTTTTGAACACGCGTCGGGCGACTTCGTCGTGGTTGCGACCGAAGACCGGCCGATCACGTTCAGCGAGGCCGATGTGAATGCGCTCGCCCAGGCGAAAGGGGCCAACGTCGCCGGACTCCAGATTGCTTTTGCCGAGTACGGCATCACCTACGCGGATCTCGACGTTTTCTATCTGGCCGGTGGTTTTGGCCGGCATCTGAACCTCGAAGCTTCGAAGCGGATCGGACTCATTCCAAATATCCCGGCGGGGAAAATTGTTCAGGTTGGCAATGCTTCGGTGGAAGGCGCGTGTATCGCCCTGCTCTCGTGTGCCAAGCGCGCGGAACTGGAGGCACTCGTCAAACGGGTGACTCATTGCCGCCTCGAAACACATCCGGGGTTTTTTGATTACTTCGTCAACGGCTGCCAGTTTGCTCCGGTGGAAAACAGCAGTGGGAGTTCCGGTTTATGACGGATTCAGGTCAGCCGTCGTTCACCAAGTTTGAGCTGTTCGATTCGCATCCGAGCGTGGCGGTCGATGAGGCGGAGTACCGGCGGTTATTAGGTTATCCGAGGGCGCACGTGCCGGGTGCGCGCGCCGAAGAACTCGCCGCGGGGGCGCGACATTGGTACGCTGAAAACGGACAGCCCTGGGTGTATATGCGCGAGGTGGCGATGCGCGTTTCCGAAGGTGCACTGCAACTCGACGGGGTGGAGTTTGACTCGTCGCAACTGCGGGAGCATTTGCGGCAGGCTGGAGCGGAGCGTGCCCTGCTCCTGGCGGTGAGTGCTGGTTCTGGCTGCGAGGAGCACGCCCGCCAGCTTTGGGCGGAGGCAAAACCGGATGAGTATTTCTTTCTGGAGATTTTTGGTTCCTCCGTGGTCGAGCACCTCGTGGCAACCTCCAGCGGCCGGATCTGCGAACTGGCCGAACGCGACGATTTGCTGGCGGTGCCGCATTATAGCCCAGGTTATACCGGTTGGGACGTGGCCGACCAAAACAAGCTGTTTGATCTCATCGTCCGAGGATTGTCCAAGCCGTTTCCGGGTCCGCTCGAGGTGCTCACGAGCGGCATGCTGAAACCGAAGAAATCGCTGCTGGCGGTGATCGGTCTTGCGCCTCGCGCCGGGCGCTCGGCTGTGTCAGCGCAGATTCCCTGCACCGGCTGCGCCTTTTCGCCGTGCGGCTATCGCCGCACACCTTACCGGCACGCCTCTTTGCAAAGTGAGGTAAGTGTGGTTTCAGGTTCGAGAACGGCGCAGAAAACCGCGGAGTTTCCGCTGACGCGTGAGGGTGCCAGCTACACCGTCAACCTGCGTGCCTTGCGCAAATGGGCGGAGGAACGCGTGCAGCTCCAAGCTTTTCCTGATGGTTCGCTCGTGGCTAAATTTCGCTTCGACGGCACCACCTGCAAGAATCAGGGGCAACCGCTCGCGTTTGATTACACCGTAACGTTGAGCAGCCCGGCCGAGGGCTACATGATCCTGAACTCCGACTGCCGGCCTGCCCCCGGGGATTTCGGACACACGCTCATGTGCACTTACGTGAGTGACAGTAAAGGTCTGATGCAGACAATCGCCGGGGAAAAACCTCTGCTCGGTCGGCCACTCAATGATGTGCTTGGTTGGAGCCGATGCGCCGCGCCTTCAGGCTGTCATTGCAGCACCGACACCCGGACTCACAAATGGGGCTTGGTGCTTGAAGCGATTCATTTCGCGCTCGCTCGCGCCAAAACTTAAGTGAACTCTCTATTTATACCCCCGCATCATGATCAAGCTTTGTGAAATCAATCAGGCCGCAAAAGAGAAACTACCCCCGGCATTTCGCGACAAGTCTAACATTGGCGTGCATTACGTCGACGCCTTCATTTCGCCGATGAATGCCACGCTGCCGGACGCTGCGGCGACGCGCGTTTCGTGCAAACGCAAGGGCCTGCGCGTCACCCTTAGGGTCGGTGCAAAAAAAGGCGACGGCTTGATGCGCCGCCTGCAGGTTAGTCCGGATCCTGTGGTTATGCTGGACGCCGCACTTCAGGAGGCCGCGAAGGCCGCCGGCGTGCAATTGCAGGTCAATGCAACCGAGATTTTGATCGAGCCGTAATCCACTTCGTCAACTTTAAGCGAACCCCGAAACACCTCCAAAATGAAACGCGAACATTGGGAAATCATTAAGAAAGCCGCCCGCCTCGAGAAACTGGACAAGATCCCGATGGCCCTGATCATCGACAGCCCGTGGATTCCCGGCTACGTCGGCGTGAAGCACATGGATTTTTTCTTTGATCCTGAAGTTTGGTTTCAGTCGCACTGGAAGATTCATCAGGAATATCCTGATATCATGTTTGTTCCAGGCTGGTGGTGGGAGTACGGAATGGCGGCGGAGCCGTCCGTGTTTGGTTCTAAGATCAAGTTCTGGCAGGACAACACGCCGAGCGAATATCACATGCTCTTTAATATCGAAGACATGGATAAATTCCCTGAGTACGAGGTGGAGAACGACGCCTTCATGGCGATGACTCTGCACCGCATTCGCTCGCAGCGCCAACGCGTGCTCGATACGGGGGAGATTCTGCCCTTTGTCACGGCGCGTGGTCCGATGTGTACCGCCGGCTTTGTTCGCAGCACGACTGACTTCATGATCGATCTCGTGGAGAAACCGGAGTGGGCGCACAAGCTGCTCGATCTCTGCACGCGCATGATCATCGACTGGCTCAAGGCCCAGGCGAAGGCCATGGGCCCGACCGTGGAAGGGATCTTCCTCTTGGACGATATTGTAGGGTTCGTTAACGAAGATCACTACATGGAGTTTTGTCATCCCTACCTGAAGCGCATTTGCGACGCCTTCCCGAAGGACTGGGTTAAGCTTTATCACAACGACGCCAACGTCGAAGCCTGCCTCGACCATTTGCCGGATGTTGGGTTCAACATGCTCAACTGGGGCAAGCAGACCGATATCGCCGACGTGAAGGCCCGCGTCGGCAGCCGCATGTGTCTGATGGGAAACGTGAATCCGCTCGAAGTCGGCGTTCGCGGCACCCCGCAGGAAGTTCGCGCGGCCACGCTCGACGTCCTGGAAAAGGGTGGCGACCGCGGCATGATTCTTTCCGTAGGCGGCGGCACCAGCCCGGGCATGCCCCGCGCAAATATCGTCGCGATGCAAGCCGCCCTGGCCGAGTTCAATAAAGCCCATTTCGGCCGTAGCTAACCTTTAAAGTCACCTAATATGCCTGACTACGCTTTGATGAACCAGTACCTCTACGAGGGCAAAGCCAAGGAAGTTGAACAGATGACCCGGGACGCTTTGGCTGAAGGTATCACCGCACAGGAAATCCTATCGGAAGGCCTCATTGCCGGCATGAGTGTCGTCGGCGAGGATTTTAAAAACAACATCGTCTACGTTCCCGAGGTGCTGATTGCGGCGCGAGCCATGAAAGCCGGTATGGGCGTGCTGAAGCCACTCTTGAGCGTCAAGGGCGCGGCGGATAACTCTGCGGGCCGGTTGCTCATGGGAACGGTCCGTGGCGATCTACACGACATCGGTAAAAACCTCGTCTGCATGATGGCCGAGGGCGCGGGTTTTCAGATCAAGGACATCGGCGTCGATCAGAGCGTGGAGAAATTCATGGCGGCTGCGGACGAATTCAAGCCCGACATCATCGGTATGAGCGCGCTGCTCACTACGACGATGACATACATGAAAACGGTCATCGATGGATTCAATGTGCCCGGTCACGATCATATCAAGATGGCGATCGGTGGCGCGCCGATCAGCCAGATGTTCGCCGATGAAATTGGTGCGGACGGCTACGGCGCCGATGCATCGAACGCGGTGGATCTGTTCATGTATCTGGTGGGTAAAGGGCCGGCTCCGACGGCAGCGGCGAAACGCGGAATCGAGCCGACCGACGCCGCGCCGGCCCCTGCCTGATATTCCGGTTGGTGCGATCTGCATGAACCTAAATTCCTCGAATTAGAAACCACTAATTAACACTAATTACGGGTAATAATTGGAGTAAGCTGTGCGACCTCTTGCTTAAGAACCCACCCGCAGGTGAAAGTGATTTTATTTTCTGAAAACAACATTCACCTCATTACCATTTATTAGTGTGGATTAGTGGTAACTTCAGCTGCGTTTTTAAGGATAAAAGCTACTGCCAAACACACATCTCTCGAAATGACTACCCCGACAAAGCCGAAACTTCTGCATAAAATCATCCGCGAACGCCCGCTCGTTTGCGATGGCGCCATGGGCACCCAGCTCATGCTGTCCGGCTTGGAGCAGGGCTCCTGTGGCGAAGCGTGGAATCTATCTCATCCTGACCGCGTGCTGGCCATCCAACGCCGCTATGTGGAGGCAGGCGCCGATTGCCTGATCACCAACACCTTTGGCGGCAGCCGCCTCATGCTCCGTCGTCACGGCTATGAACCGCAGCTGGCCGAGATCAACCGCGCGGGTGCCCGGATTGCGCGCGAGGCGTTTGGCGGTCGACGCGGGTTCGTGCTTGGTGATATTGGGCCGTTGGGCGCGATTCTGGAGCCCTATGGCGATCTTACGGTGGCCGATGCCCAGGCGGCACTGGAAGAGCAGGCGGGTGTGCTCGTCGCGGCCGGCGTGGATGCGCTGATTATAGAAACCCAGACCTCGCTCGAGGAACTCGGGATTGCCATTGATGCGGCCAAGGCGGTCAACGCGCCGTGTATCATCGCTTCGCTAGCCTACGACCTTTCGGTGGATGGCACGTTTTATAAAACCATGATGGGCGTCTCGCCCGAGCAAGCCGCTGAACTCGCAGAGGAACGCGGAGCCCATATCATCGCGCTGAATTGCGGCACCGGCATGGATATGAAAGGTGCGGCGATGGTGGCGCGACTCTATCGCGACCATTGTTCGTTGCCGATCATGGTGCAGCCAAATGCAGGCCTGCCCGTGTTGGAAAACCTGAAGGCGGTTTATAAACAGTTGCCGGCAGATACCGCCCGCGCGGTGCCGGAAGTTTTGGCAGCTGGTGCTGGCATCATTGGTTCCTGCTGCGGCAGCACCCCTGAACACACCCGCGAAATCCGCCGCATGGTGGACGCCACGATGGCTAAGAAGTGATGGGAGTTAGCGGCAATCTAAATAGTTTCGCTCATATGAAGCGTCCGGTTTTGTTTTTGTCGCCTTGGTTTGGAACGTGGACCGGCATCGTCATTTTCGTGCTCGGCTTGGGCCTCCCGTCGGCGCGCGCCGGCAGTGGCTTTAGGGATATCGCCTATTTCGAGGAGGGCACGGTTGCGAACCTGTCCATCGTCGTCGAATACAAGCCCGATGGGAGCCGAAGCATCAACGTTCGCTTCGACCGCTCGCCTCATGGCAGCACCCTGTTTTTCCACCGCGAGCAGTGGCAGGTTTTTGCGGGCCAACTCGGCCATGCGAAAGGCGCCCCCGAGGGCGTGGAGCAGAAGTTTCCCGACCTCGCCTCGCCGGGTGGCGGTCTCCTTCGGATGTCGTTCGTCCGGCATGGCGGCGAAATCAGCCTCACGCTGATCAATCAGCCCGACAAAGGCGACAGCGACCCCCCGGTGCCCTTTCACCTGGCCCCGGCCGACTTCGATCTTCTCCTGAAGGCCATAGTTGAGGCCACCAAGGCGGAGATCATCGTGAGCGCGACCTCCGCGGCTGAGTTCGCCCGGTTCCGGGCGGACCTAGGCACGCGGTTCACGGCGGAGCAATTGCAGGATTTCGACACCGCCATCCAGGAGTTGCAGCTCGATGCGACGAATAAGGGCAAAGCCACCGCAGCTGACCGTGAGGCTGACATGCTGGCCGTCGTCAACCGGAAGACTTTCCCTGATGCGGTTCTGCTCGGTTGGCGCGCCAGACGAGTCCGTATCCTGCGTGAATTCCCCGAAGCCAGGCGGCTGATCGAGCAGGACACGGCCGAAGTGGCCAAAACGGCTGCCACTGGCACGCCCGAGTCGGTCACGAGCCGGCTTGCCAGCGAAAAGCAAACCCTCGACAAACTGCGACGCGACCGTGACGACACCCTGCGTCGTCTCAATGAACTGACCCAAGTAATCGGCAGGCCCGAGTAGTTTGTTTCAACTAGGAAGCCGATAGCCGTTGAAGGCAACCAAGCTGGCAACGGCATTCACTCCTACGATCGCGTGAAGCGTCGAACCTTTGCTGATCCGGACGGCACTTTCGCCGCGCTCGCACCGCAATACCGCTCAGACTTGCGATGGCTCTTCGGCTCGAACGCGGCACTTCCTACGATCAGAGCGAGGCTGGTAACATTTACTCTTGGCGAACGGTTCGGCGTCCGCATGCCACAGCCATCTTAATCACGCTTGAGGCTGGGGCCCCAATACCGAAACGAACGGACATAATAATACCAAGTCGAACCGCTACGCCAGTCGCGCTTCAAAGCCTGGTAAAACATGGCTCTGGCCTCGCGAGGACTTTGCTTCGTCAGAATACGCCCTGCATAGCGGTACAAACTCGCGGCTTTCCCTCTTCGGATGCGCTGCGGAATGGCAGACCAGCTCGCATATTCATCGTAAAGCCGCCCAAGCTCAACGAGGCTGGCGACATGCTGGTGCGACAATGAATCCCGGTGCTTTCGGTAAAGGCAGGTCGATTTACGGGTGAATCCAAACTTATGCCCGGTGGCCGCCAGGCGAAACCACAATTCTGTGTCGTTGCAGATCGGGTACCGAAGACTGATCATCCCCGATCGGATCAAGGCGTCACGGCGAACGATGGCAGAGGAAGGCAGAATACCAAACTCACCCCGGTAGAGCGAAACCGGGAATGCCGCGATAAACGCCGCGGTTTGAGGCTTTTCGCGGAGATACCGGCGAGTTTCCGATTCAAAAACCGTCGCGGCGGAACAAACAACGCTTAACCCGGGTTCAGCCATCATGCTCACCAGGTCTTCGAGATGACTTGGCATCCAGAGATCGTCCGCATCGAGCAGAGCCACCCACTCTCCAGCCGCTTGATTGATGCAATCATTGCGCGTGGTGGGTTGACCCTTGTTAATGTCACGATGGGAAAAAGTCACTCGTTGGGAAACCTTCCCGGCGAAATTTCTGACAATCTGCTCGGTCTCATCCGAGGAGCCGTCCTCGGTAACAATAATTTCCCAGGACGAATAGGACTGCGCACCGACGCTTTCGAGCGTCTCCTGTATAAACCTTCCTGCGCGAAAAGCAGGAATACATACACTCACCAATGGGGTTGTGGTGTTCATCAAAACAGGAAAGTCGTTGGTTATGCGTTGATCTATAGCAACGGGAAACAGGGAGGGCGTGCAAGGACCAGGTCAAAATAATTGGACGTATAGGTACTTTGTCTTATGGGGGTCCATTCATGAGCTTAGCTGTGCCGTATATTTTCGGTCACAAAAACCAGCTGACATCGCCAAAATCGAGTCTCAAGTGACACGAATATTGGCCAACGTCCAAACCAGCAACTCATGGGTCCGTCGACAACATGTCGATCGCAGGACAATTTGAGAACGTCCTCAACCATAAGTTGGACTAAGCCACCCAGCAGAGGAATCAGGCACGTTTTCGAATCAATAACCATGAATTGATCCTAATGAATTTCACAAACCATGAATTGATACACGCGTCGTGTTTTTCGGCCGGCAAGAACATGGAGTGCCTTCTACCCGTCCGAATGCCCGGGTCATAAAGCTCCCGGCGGCTGTGCGTGGCTCGAGAAACGTTAGAACGACGATGGCTGACCGCATGAAGTAATACCTTCCATTCGCTAGTGCCTATGTGTGTGCCGCATGTAAGGTCAGTCGGGAATTTTTAGGCTACTTTGGGCTTTTATCGCCGCCATTATAGACAAGTGGCTATTGAGCCTTTCGACGATCGTTAGCTGGCACTTCCGGGGAGGGCGCTATTGCAATCAATGCGCAGTAATGCACAAAAAGTGCAGAGTAGAACTCCGCGACCCTGTGCTAGTAAATAACGAACGCCGTTTAATGGCTATGCGAGGGTTACGAAAGACGGCGAGGGTTGCATCACGGTAAGATACTCAGCGATAATCACTTAAATGCGCACGTGCGTCTGCGCGCCTGCACTTCAATACCTCCAGTCCTATGTCTTTAACGAGACTTCTATTCGGTGCGATCAGCGCTATTTTACCGCGGGCGACTCTCGTGCGTGTTGCCATGATGGCTTTCGCCGCGCTGCTTCCAGCGTCCGGATTTGCCTATTGGCTGACTCCTACAGGGGCCGTGGCCGACCCGAACAAAACTTACCGGCTTGAATGGGGTGGCAACGGCGGCAACTCTGGAGCTTACATCCAGGTGCAGGCGCCGGGAAGTTCGAATTGGGAGACCTCGGGGTACTCCGGTTCCGGTAATTCCAGCGGGGTGTGCAACAGATCATTCGCGACAGTCGGTACGTGGAAGGCTCAGATTGTGAGTGTGCAGTACGGCGGAATTATCGATTCGACGACTTTCTACGTGGCGCCCAATACCATTGCGACCTCCTTTACCTTTGGTAATCTTAGTTATACCTATGACGGCAATACAAAGACTGCCACTGTCACGCCGACACCCTCAAATGCCCAATATACCAGCTCATTGACAAGCAGCAGGGCGGACGCCGGCTCCTATACAGTCACCGCTACGGGAACCGCTCCCTACACCGGGTCGGGTTTGGCCACTTTGGTAATTAGTCCCGCCAATACCACCTTCTCGGTTGGTCCCACAGCCTTTACGTATAACGGCAATTCCCAAGGCCCAACAATCAATAAAACGCCGAATGGTGCAACGTGGGTCGTTGCTTCAGGTCAGCAGTCGGCAGTTCTCCCCGGCACGTATTCGGTGACAGCCACAGCAGTTGGGAATTATACGGGTACATCTGGCGTGGTCACATGGACGATTGTACCTGCGACGCCGGGAGGTTTGACAGCCTCAGGGAATACATCCGGCCACGGTTTCACGTTTGGTTGGGGAACTCCGAGCGATACTGTGGGAGTCACTTTATACGAAGTCTCCCGAGACGGCGCATCGCTCGGCACGACGGGTGGCACGTCGCTTGCCATTAACGGACTGGCGGACGCAACGACCTATGCTATGGCAGTTCGTGGCCGTGACGCATCGGGCAATTGGTCGGCGTGGAGTAATCCCATGAACGTAAGGACGCCCGACGTGACGCCGCCGTCAATACCGGGGGGGCTTTCCAGCTCTGGAAATACTTCGGGGCACGGTTTCACGCTAAGTTGGGGGGCATCGAGCGACAACGTCGGTGTTACAGCCTACGAAGTATCCCGCAATGGCAGCTCGCTCGGCACGACCGCAGGAACCTCTATGTCGATTGGTGGTTTGGCGGACGGCGTCTCTTACTCGATGGCTGTGCGGGCTTGCGACGCTGCTGGTAATTGGTCAAGCTGGAGCGGATCGCTCCTTGTGGGAACTCCGGATGTTACAGCTCCGTCAAGCCCGACAGGACTTTCGTACTCGGGCAATACAACGGGACACAGCTTTACGCTAATTTGGGGAGCAGCGAGCGACAACGTCGGCGCGACAGCCTATGAAATCTCACGAGATGGCGCTTCGCTTGGTACAACAGGTGGCACCTCGATGTCGATTGGCGGGCTGGACGATGGCGTCTCTTATGCCATGTCCGTGCGAGCCTGTGACGCAGCCGGTAATTGGTCTGGCTGGAGCGGAGCGCTTCAGGTGGGAACTCCCGATGTAACGCCGCCATCAATTCCGGGCGGGCTCTCTTGCACGGGCAATACTACCGGGCACAGCTTTACTCTAAACTGGGTTGCTGCCAGTGACAAAGTTGGCGTGACAGCCTATGAAGTCTCCCAAAATAGTACCTCCCTCGGCACGACGGGTGGCACCACGATGGAGAGTAGTGGGCTAGCGGACGGAGTTTCCTACGCAATGGCAGTGCGTGCCTGCGACGCAGCGGGTAATTGGTCGGGATGGAGCGGAGTCCTTACAGTTGTAACCCCTGATGTCTCAGCTCCTGCAGCGCCAACCGGATTGAGCGCTGCTCCTCGCAGCGTAACCTATTTTTGGCTTAATTGGAGTAAACCGAATGATAATGTTGGTGCCACTGACTATGAGGTTGAGCTGAACGGAACGTCGCTGGGATGTACTGGTGGATCCTTACAAAAGAAGATCACCGGACTTTCTGGACTCACGACCTATAGCGTAAGAGTGCGGGCTCGCGATGCTGCCGGCAATTGGTCACCATGGAGTGAATACTGTTCAGCAACCACGGGCAATGTCTACGTGCCAACCCGGGAAGCTTGTACTATTACCAACAATACAACCGGAACAAGTTTTACGATCAACTGGGTGGCACCTTCGGGATATGCGCCTGACGTGAGTATCACAATCGCCGGATATAAGGTTTGGTGCAACGGTGAGGTCGTTGGGACTACGACACACACATATATGGACGTTAGCGGTCGTGAGCAGGGGAAGACATATCAAATGCAGCTTCAGGCTTATGATACTGATGGAAACTGGTCGGACATGAGCCAGATCGTACCTGTGACGACGCCTGATTTGGATCCACCGACGTCACCCTCCCAGCTATCGGCCTCAGACAATAGTTCAGGCACAAGTTTCACTCTTCACTGGGATGCATCGACAGATAATGTGGGCGTGACCCGCTATGAGGTTGCTAGAGACGGCAGTTCGCTTGGCATCACCACCGGGCTGTCGATGGCAATAAACGGTTTGGCGCAGGCGACAAGTTATGCCATGAAGGTTCGAGCGTCTGATGCGGCCGGTAATTGGTCGGCCTGGAGCAATCCTCCTCTTTCTATAACGACTCCTGACGTATCGGCTCCCTCGATACCCACTGGCCTTTCGGTCAGCGGTAATACGACGGGCACGAGCTTTGCCGTATCTTGGAATGCATCCACGGACAACGTTGGTGTTGCTGCGTATGAAGTTCGCCGCGATTCGACGTCCCTTGGCACCTGCACCGGAACCTCTTTAAGTGTCAGCGGCCTTTCACAAGTGACCACCTACTCCTTGAGGGCGCGGGCATGTGACGCAGCGGGAAATTGGTCGGACTGGTCTGGCCCATTCTCTGTGACAACACCCGATGTTGAAGCTCCCTCAGCGCCAGCAGGACTAAATTCTCCGATCCACACGGGGACCACGGTGGGTCTTTCGTGGACCCCATCGACCGACAATGTTGGTGTGACTGGGTACAAGCTTTACCGTTCGCTGAATGGCAACACCACGGAGATCGCTGTTGGGCTGGTCACAAGCTTCACCGACGTGGGCCTGGCTGTTTCGGCGAATTACTCCTACACCGTCAAGGCCTTCGATGCGGCAGGGAATCTGTCACCCGCCAGCGGAACATTGGCCGTGACTACTCAACGTGATCCTCTGGCCGATGATGATCATGATGGCATTCCAAATTGGATGGAACAACTGCTCAAGACAGATCCAGACCATGCACCTACGCCGGACGGAAGCACCTCGTTCAAAGTGCATAAGCCGTAGCCATCGCAAAGTTCATAATTTAAGCCATGAAGCACAAGGTTCTATTCTTTGCAGCAATTTCACTGTCGATTCTATGTGGCACCGTTCACACTGCTCATGCGCTGAGCACGGGCATCTATGTTTGGGTTAAAGATGTTTACCAAGGTACCTGCGAACCGACTGATAGTAATCCTCAGGGTGTAATGCCCGTGTATGGCTATGCATATTTAGTTCCAGGGAAAACCTATCAAGTATCTACATTTGGTTGGAATGTGCCAGGGTCCGGGGATACTATTCTATCGGTGGATGCTCCCCCAGGCTATTCAGTGTACTTAAACGGGAAAAAAACTAACAGTTTAGGCGAGTACGATGACCCAGATAATCCACCGCCTTCCTTTACCGGCACGCTGCGAGTTGTCGGTCCCTCTGAATCGTTTGATGGACGGGCAGGCACTTGTACATCATTTCGGCCCGGAGAAAACTTCTGGCAAGTCTCCTTAGGTCGGTCAGTCGAGAGCGAATCCGTAATGCCGCTTACGCTTTGTTCAGGTTCGGGTCTCGGAGAGGACTGGTCTGATCTTTGGACTCCGAAGGGGCTTTCAAACGTGCCGCCTGTTTATGGTACACCATCTGTGCCTTCCACTTGGGATGTTGGTCCAGAAGCGGCTTATGATATCGCTGTTACTTCGGCTCAGTCATATGAGATCCGTATATATGAACCAGAACAGGTTTACGTGGAGCCCGGTGCAACGCGTCCAGTTTTGAACGGCTTACCATTCATAGTATATCGAGTGGAAAAAGGTGCGTCAGCCACCTCACTCAAGATTACCCGTGAGACGCGGCAAAAGGGTTCTACCGCTGACAATTCTGCACCGATAGTTTTAACCGAAGAAACTTCGATTGAACGCACTGGAACCTGGCCCAACTGTACGTGGACTGTAAATGATTGGAATGTCGTTGGGCAGCCTCAGCAGGTCGTAAAAACGCTTATTAGCACCGGAACCACTGATCTGATTAACGAAACGCTCAATGTGAAAGGCCCGGATGGTGTCTCGGCGCAAACGACAGCCCGCACTTACCAGCGCTTTTGGTGGGGTTACTCGCTTGTTTCGATTACGGAAGGCACCAGCCATCCCGAGACGACCTCCATCGAATATTACACTAATACCGGTCACCCTGAATTCGTAAAGAGCCGGACATTTTCGGGAGGAGGAGGAGAAAGCTTTACCTATTCGCTGAATACAGGACATCTCGATGATCAACTCGACCCGCCTGCCGGTATTCCCAGCGTTCGATATGATAGTCGGGGCGGCAGGCCAAAAATCCGTAAGCGCCTGAAACCTTATAGTGGAACGGGGACGGCGGCAGGAGATAGCACTGAACGCTTTTACGAGTATGGGGCTATGGATTGGGATTGGACGTCTATGCAACGAACAATTGACGGAGTTACAGTGAGCAACTCATTAAGTAGCTACTTTGAACCAGATGCTCGTGAGCTTCGGACATCTACTAATACGTTCTTTCATGCTCGCACTTGCCGCAACTATCAAAATGGATCGCAATATGTCGACGAGACCGTTATTCGAGATGGTAAAAACCCGGATTATATTGTTGGGAAATCATCGAAAGAAGGATCTGCCTATTGGACTTGCGAACAAGAGGCGACATGGGATGGCGCCACCTGTACCTTCAACCCCTGTTATGGCTGTCCGGTCAACAGGAACGCCTACCGGACTGTAACGGTCACGGGTAGTAGTCGGAGCCAGGATGGGGTGCGCCTATTTACAGGCACGGATGCCGATCAAGAAGTCACCCCCTCTGAAATCTATCTACAATCGGCGCGTGACCCCTGGTTGTCCGAGCGGTTCTGGGCGTGCATGGCAAAATATGATTGTTTTCTTGTGCCTAACAAATCGACGAAACATGTCGTACTAAGGCACAAGATGTCGACGGAACCCTATAATTGGTGGTATTCGTCGAACCGGGTCTTCCGCACCGAAGACTATGTTTGGGACGGCAACAGTTGGAATCTGATCAGCTGGGAAAATCTTGGCTACGATGCTTCGGGCAATGTGGTCCGGCGTGAAAACGCTAAAGGCGAATTGTGGGAGGCTTCATACATCGGCCACCTAAAACAATGGGAGAAAGATTCGACCGGCAGGAGGCTTGACTACACCTACGATCCGGCTGGCCGTGTGCATACAATGACCCAGGCCGCTGCTGGGGATATTTCGGCTATAACCACAACCTATATTCACAATGCGTTGGGGCAAATTCTGACGGAAAAAATAGGACCGACCACGGGAGAGTCTTTGCAGACTAGCCGTGTTTTCGACGATGCAGGGAGACAGACTAGTGAACAGGTCAATGGTCTCAATCCGACTACGATATTCTACAATCCCTCCGCCCGCCAGACGACTACCACGTTAGCCAGTGGTGCCACTCGGGTAGAAACACGAAATCTCGATGGTACATTTGCTTCTGTCACGGGCACGTCTGTCGTTCCTACATATTATAACTACTCGGTAAATAGTAACGGGATGCAAGTGAAGAAGACCTACATCGGTTCGTCGGCTAGTCCTCGTTGGGTAGAGGAGCAAAAAGACTGGCTCGGCCATATCGTTCGGGTGTCACAACCTGGCTTCAGCGGTCAGCCTGATATTGTTTCGGAGTCCACTTACGAGAGCATGACCGGGCATCTCGTGGCGACAACGCGTACTGGATATGCCACCACCCGCTATGAATACGGAGCATGTGGTGAACTCGTCCGCTCAGGCCTTGATGTCGATGGGAACGGTCGGCTTGATCTGGGCGGCACAGACCGCATCACTGACTCCAGTACCACTTTCGAAAGTTATGCAGGTGCTTGGTGGCTGAAGCAGACTTCTGCCTCGTACCCTTTCTTTGACATTTCCACGGCTAAGACCCTTACCACCACCCGCGCGCGCATCACCGGATTTTCAAGCACGCTCCGCAGTGAAACCCGCACCACCGACGCCGAAGGTAACGAAACCGTGCAAACCGTCGATGTGGATCGCGCTACCGCCACCACGATTGTCTCTACTGATCGCCCTGGGATGGTTCACCTGCAGACCGATACGCTCCGCAACGGCCTCCCAGTGTCATCGACTGGCCACGACGGTCTTACCTCAACTATCGGCTATGATTCGCTTCTGCGCCTAGCGTCGACCCGCAATCCTCGCCACTCTGCAAGTAGTTCTATAACCTACTGGACAGGGACAACCCTTAACAAAGAGGTTGCTGATGCCGCTGGCAAACGTCTCGCCTATACCACCTATGACGTCGCAGGACGGTCATCGGTGGTTTACGATGCTTACAATAAAACCACACGGTATGCCTATAATGCACGCGATCAAGTTGAGTATCAGTGGGGCAGTGCGGCTTATCCTGTCAGCTATGTTTATGACGACTATGGGATTCGCACCAAGCAGCGCACTTATCAAGATCGCAGCGGATCGATTTCGTGGGACAGCGCCACTTGGCCGGCTGGTTCGGCCACCGCCAGCGAAACGGAATGGGTGTACGACGGTCCGTCAGGCCTTCTGGTGAAGAAATACGATCCGTCCCGTCGCTATGTAGAGCAGACCTACAATGCCCGTGGTCAGACCTACCAGCGCTTTTGGAATCGCCTCACCGATCCCAATAACCCTAGCAGCCCTCGTGTTACCACTACCTACGCCTACGATCCGAATACAGGTGAGCCGACCTCGGTTACTTACAACGACGGTACCCCAGCCGTTAGCTATGCCTACACGCGTTCTGGCCAACCCGACACCGTGACGGATGCCGCCGGTCTGCGAGATTTTGTCTATGATTCTACTCGTCCCTGGCGACTCGCCAATGAGACGCTCAGTGCGTTTTTTGGCAATCGCGTGATCCATCGCGCCTATGACGAGTCAACCACCACCAATAACAGCGAAACCTTCTACAACGGTCACACGATCAGCTCCGTGACCGGGCGTTCGCGTGCGTTCTCGGTAGAAAATCCTGCCCAGTCCGGCATCGAGCTTGAAACCTCCTGGGCGGTCAATAACATCAGTCGGATTGCTGGTGTCTACTCGGGCAACCATTACGGCGCGGCCAGCCGTCGTTTTGTTTATGGCTATGAGACCAATTCCCGACTCTTGAAAACATTGTCCGTTGTAAATAATAGTTTCTTTGTCACTCGCGACTTCGAACCGAATCGCGACCTTCTGGCATCCGTCGAAACCCGTCTCTCGGCGTCCACCCCCGTCACTCTCAGCCGCTTTGCTTACACCTATGACGACCGCGCTAACCGCCAAGACGTTGTCCAAACTGGTAGTGCGTATTCGGATTATGGTGACGCTATTCACCGGAAGTTTGGCTACAGCGACCGTAGCGAGTTGACTACCGACGCTGCTTTCCTCGGAGGAAATGCCGCCAGCGAAAATAATCCGCTGGCCGCCCGCTGGCACCAGTACGACTACGACGCCATTGGTAACCGCAAATCATCCAACACCAGTGGTGCAGCCAGCCTGCGCGATGAATACGAAGTCAACGAGCGCAATCAATATACCACGCGTGAGAATAACACTCTGTCGGTCGGCGGTATTGCCGATCCTGGCGCGACCGTTGTAGCTGGTTCTGGCACGACGGTGGCGAGTGGTCGAGCAGGTGCGCACTGGGGCGATAACATTCTGGTCGATAACACGGGCAAACCTTTCTACGGAGATATCATGTTTTATTCGGCCCGCTCTAGTACCGGATCTGGTTCTAACGATCTATTTGGCTCCATCACTAAAACCGGCTTTCTGCCTCCCTTGGTGCAGAGTTTCAACTACGACCTTGATGGCAACCTGACCAGTGACAGTGTCTGGACGTACGAGTGGGACGCCGAAAACCGCCTTGTGCGCGCTAGCACGACTGCCACCGCTGCGATTGCCGGGGTCCCCAATCGCGAGATCGACTTTGTCTACGATTACCTCGGACGTCGAGTTGAGAAACGCGTTTATAATAAAGATACGCAGACGCAAATCATGGGCCGACGTTATCTCTACGAAGGCTGGAACGCGATAGCGGAAATCGAAGGCAATGTCGTCGTCCGCTCTTATACCTGGGGGCTGGATATTGCGGGCTCACAAACGGGTGCTGGTGGCGTTAGCGGGCTTGTCCAGATCTTCGACCACCGCACCGACAAAACCTACTTCCCTGGCTACGACGGCAACGGTAATGTCTCTGTGCTTGTTGATGCCGCTTCGGGGGGGGTTGCGGCCGCGTATGAATATTCACCTTATGGCGAATTGCTGCGCTGTGAGGGTGTGTACGCGAAAGAAAATGTTTATCGCTTCAGCACTAAGGAAATGGACGACGAGACCGGTTTGTCCTATTACGGACACCGCTATTACGACCCACATAACGGACGTTTCATTAATCGCGATCCGATCGAAGAATCGGGCGGGCTTAATCTCTACGGTTTTGTCGGCAACAACCCTGTTTGCAGGTGGGATCTACTTGGGTTGAAAGATATAGCTCCAGAATATGGTTATGAAGATAAACAAAAAAAGGCAGACGAAATTGAGCAAGCGGAGAAAAATTTGAAGGAGGCTGGCTATGAGGTGACAATCAAAGAGACCTCAAGCGGCACAGAGATTACGGCCACAAAAGGCGGTTTTACTGGCGAATTTAATACCAAGACTGGCGACTATAAAGCAACCGACAAGGACGGGAATGTCGATCACGGACAATTGACTGGTGAAATGACGAACGTATCCCAGCGAATGGACGGGGCTATTTCGATCAACGCTTCCTATAACAAGCCGGATTGGGCACGGGCAAAAGGCGACGCCCCAAACAGTGAGCTGCACGACCTGGTTATGTCTGGCCCTATGCTGGCTGGACCGATTGTTCCTGGAGCACTCTCAACAAATAGGGGCATGCGCACAAGCACACAGGGACTCCAGCTGATTGGTGGTTTAGAGGGATTTCGAAGCAAAATATATAGAGACCAAGCTGGCCACCAAACTATTGGTTATGGTCATAAGCTGTTGCCGGGAGAAGCTGCATTATATGCCAACGGTATAACGCAGGCTCAGGCACTGAGCTTGCTGCAAAACGACGTGAGGTCAACGGAGCGAGTTGTGGGAAACAAAATTACGATCGGCCTCGACCAAAGTGAATTCGATGGGCTCGTTTCATTCGCCTATAATATTGGCAATGGTGCGTTCTCGAATTCGACCCTCGTAACAAAACTGAACGGAGGAGACTTTCAGTCGGTTCCTGGAGAAATGGAGAGTTGGAACAAGGTGACCGTTGGGGGCGCTAAAGTAGAAAGCGATGGGCTCAACTACCGCAGGTGGCGAGAAGCCTGGGCCTTTAATGGAGATTACGACCCAGAATCATGGATAACTTACCAAAAATAATGAAATACCTAGCTGTACTCATCTGTTTTGCATTATTTATCCCGGCCGCGAAGGCTGACGGATATGCCCTCACACCGGAAGATCGCGCATTTTTTAATGATCTAAAAAGTGCGCTCATAGGTGAGCAAAAAGAGCAGGTTGCCAGTTTCGTTGCTTATCCTGTCAGTGTGTATGCTGGAGAAAAGGAAATCGTGCTCAAAAATGCCAAGGAGTTCCTTTCCAAATATAACCAGGTGATTACTGCTAAGGTACGTAGCGTTATACAGCATCAAAATCCTGATGATTTGGTGAAGAACTGGAGAGGGGTGATGGTTGGAGATGGAGAAATGTGGTTCGCCCGGATTAAGCCAGATGGTGCAAAGCAGTTTGAATATAAAATTATAGCATTCAGTCCATAAAAGCCCCAAACAGCTTAGCGGACGCTACTGGTGGCGGTTCAGGCTCTTCTGTGGGATCGCGGAGTAGTGACCCTGTATATACACGAAGGTTTCAGATGACGTTTGGCTTTGAGAAGGGCGCGGACAAGAGCAAAGCAATCAAACTGGTGGCGAACATGCAGGGCGCGATTGATGCTTACAGTGTTAAGAATGGAGTAGCGGCTATTAGGATCGATGTGAAGTTTAGCAGCGTCGTAATTGGGACGCCTTCTGGAGGGCGGTGGGTCAATAGCGTTAGGGCGTCCACCTATACTTCGTTAGTCACCGACGGTAGCGGAGCCATTTTTTTAATGGCCAATTCTCCAGTGGTTCAACCTAACGGCGACCTAATAGGTGGCCTTTCAGACGAGGGCGTTGGCGGTGTAATCAGTTTGTCCAGTGGTCGCGATATGGTGGTCGGACACGAAACGGGCCATTTTCTTGGATGGAGATCTAACGAATACGGGCAAGACGATAAAGGACACTCTATAGATCCAAATAATATTATGCACAAGCCTTCGCCGTCACCGGGCTATATTGACGGGCAGTATTACAAAAAACTATTTGATCGAAGCACTCCAATCCAATGAAACATTGTTTAACTATATTAATGGTGTCCTTGTTCGTCTCTGTTTTTTTAGTGGCATGCAATCCTTCGCGAAAACCCGAGGGAGATGCGCTTCAAAAAGCTCACGCTCTTTGCGGCGCCTTGAACGTCATTGAGAAAGATTTTGGGAATCTTACGTATTCAGTCGATGCTGATGTATTAGATGCGTTAGAAGGGGTGTGCCCTAAGGCTGCGCGGTCCATCAGGGTACGGTCTTCGGAGGTGAAGCCTGCATCACAGTATAGGGTTAGCTTTAATGCTGCTGGTGTTTTAGAGGGGGATGCATTGATGACAGTGCATTTTTATCAGTCGCCAGAAGGTGCCTACGCGGTGCTGGTCCGGCTGCACCGCTCAAAAGGCCAGTGGACGGTAGTCTCGGCTGAATTGCTGTCCGTGTCCTAATACCCGAAACCAAGCCAAGCTGTTACCGACTTTTTTCTGATCGTATAAACTGCCGATTTGGCGTCGTAGAGGTTTTTGGCAGCTAGCCGAGGTGTGAAATCCGATGGCGCAGGAAAAACGGGTCAAACCCTAGCTCCGAATGGTGATAGTCGGTAGTTCGTTCTTTGTTTATCCAACGACCAAGCGGCACACGCCACGCCAGCCCCGAGCGGCTGTCATGTCCTCTGCTTCCTCCCTCGCTCCTAAACGTCGCTCAGTCCGGTAAAGTGCGGTCGGGCCGGGCGGCGGCGTGGCCGGTGCAGTAGCCCGGCCGGAAGCGGCGCTCCTTGAATACCCGCGCCGTCGCCGTCGTTCCTCCACTTCGCTGCGCTGCGTTACGTCACGTTGGCGACCGCCGATCTAGCCCCGACGCTCCGCTGCGCCCGGCAGGCTGCCGGGCTCGCCTCAACCGCCGCACGATCGCGGCAGTCGCTGCGCTTGGTGGCGAGTGACCTAGTTTTAGTATGATGCAGGCTAGTTCGGCTTTGGGAAACGGCTAAATTTCGATGAGCGAAATTCAAGCCAAAGTGGCAACTCCATCTGAAGCTGCCGCAGGGTGTTCCGGTTGGCTGGGCTCCGAAGAATTCCTGGTTTGGAGAGCCTCTTCGAGATATGCCGACGGGAAATTGTGGCGTGCTCGGTATCGAGCGCGCACGCCAGTAAAGCTTCTTTTAGCTGGTTGCCTACGTCCCGTCGGCGCTGAGCGACATTCTCCCTGCACTTGCGGCGATATTCCGAACTGATTTCACGACAGAGAGACGGAAAATGTTGCCTCAAGGTTCGTACTTCGAACCCAACTT